>ERZ773045.1078-NODE-1078-length-12816-cov-2.488676_pt1 | contig 12816 bp, 12 predicted proteins | sample MGYA00580635_ERZ773045 | MGnify/ENA primary metagenome ERZ773045 (study PRJEB29015, sample SAMEA2738115) | human oral metagenome | biome: human oral; feature: human-associated habitat; material: saliva | place: China | collected 2261 ...
CGTCGAAAACGCCCTCGATAACTTTGCCTGAGACATCCTCGCGGCTGTTAGTTGGCATCACGACTTGCCCGTCTTCGCCCATTATGCTAATTAGTAGCTCTTTGGCAGCAGCCAAATTAGTCTCGGCGTCTTGAATAAGCATCTTGAGCCGCTTGACTTGTTTCTCTGGTAATTCTGACATACTAGTCTCGCAATCCTTTGTATGTTTTTATAATATCATTCCAATTATAACGCATCAGGATATCACGTCAACCCTTTAGGCCATCTTTCCACAAGTTTAACAGATATGAACGCAAAGTCGTTGTAAAAATCGTCGACCGTTTTAGGCATACAAAAACGCCCCCAGATTTTGGAGGCGTTTTCTAAAACAATACGATCGTGCGAATCTGGAAATATATTCGAGATTAAGCGACTTCGACGGTAGCGCCAGCCTCTTCCAAGGCTTTCTTGGCAGCTTCGGCTTCGTCTTTACTGACTTTCTCTTTGATTGGGCTTGGCGCGTTATCAACCAAAGCTTTCGCCTCGCCGAGGCCAAGGCCGGTTAGTTCCTTGACGGCTTTGATGACGGCGACTTTTTGGCTGCCAGCGTCTTTCAAGGTGACAGTAAATTCAGTCTTTTCGTCAGCGGCGGCCGCACCAGCGTCAGCAGCTGGACCAGCAACGGCAACTGCGGCAGCAGCTGGCTCGATGCCGTATTCTTCTTTAAGATGATTTTTCAATTCGTTAACTTCTAGAACTGTCAATTTTACAAGTTCTTCAGCCAATTTCTTAATATCAGCCATTGATATTCTCCTTTATTATTATATTGTTGCGATGAATGCAACGTTACTAGTGTTGATTGCTAAACTTAAGCAGTAGCTTTGGCTTCGATGCCGTCCAAAAGTCCGTGCAAATTGCCGCCAAGCGCGTTGACTGTGTCGTGCACTGGTGATAGCAATTGTGATACCACTTGAGCAACGAGCTGGTCTTTGCTTGGTAGGCCTGCCAATGCTTTAACGTCAGCTTCGCTAATTGCCAAGCCTTCGCCTGAGAAGCCACCTGCAAGTTGTAATGCTGGATGTGTTTTTGCAAACGTGTCCAATACCTTTGCTGGCATAACTTCATCTTCGGTGCTTACAGCGTAAACCAATTGACCAACCAATAAGCTGGTGTCGGTTTCTTTGTAAGTATCGATTTCCTGAAGAGCTACGCGTACCAATCGGTTCTTAACAACCTTGATGGTAACGCCCGCTTCGCGAGCTGCCTTGCGTAGTTCTTGTAGGTCGGCAACGGTAAGGGTTTGATATCGAGCAAAAGCCGTACCCTTAGCGTCTTTTAATAGCTCTGTCAGTTCAGCAACCAAAGTTTGTTTTTTATCGCGTGAAATTGCCATAAAAATCCTTTCTTTGATTGAGTTAATTTGTTATGTGCCAATTTGTTAACGTGCGGTAATGGAGAATCAAAAAACGTCTTTGATTCTCGCACTACCAAAGACGTCAAATAAAACTGTTAGTTTCATCCCTCGGTGGCATTTTTACACTTGTTTTACGTCAAGTCGCCACTGTCTTTGGTAATGTTCCAGACCATTGTAGCAGAAATGACAACGAAAGACAAGAGTTATGGTGATTATTTTCCAGCCGATTTAATCGCCTTATTTATTGCATTTTTGCCTAGCAAAAATCCCGCCAAAATCGACGGGATTTAATTGCCTGAAATATAAAGATTACAGAGAGTTCTCTACTTTAATGCCAGGACCCATAGTTGTGGCAATTGCAACGCTCTTAACGTAAACACCCTTTAAGCTGGATGGCTTCTGGGAGTTCAAACTGGTTAAGAATGCGCGTGCGTTTTCTGACAATTTTTCAGCGCCGAATGATACCTTGCCGATTGACAAGTGAACGATGGCTTGCTTATCAACGCGGTATTCAACTTTTCCGGCTTTTGCTTCAGAAACGGCTTTAGCGACGTCAGTAGCAACAGTGCCAGACTTTGGATTTGGCATCAAACCGCGTGGACCAAGCAAACGTGCGTATTTACCAAGCTTTGGCATGTACTGTGGAGTTGCGACCAAAATGTCGAAGTTCAATTCTTCCTTATCCAATTGGCTTAGGAATTCTTCGTCACCGATGATGTCAGCGCCAGCTTTTTTAGCGGCAGCGTGTTCTGATTCTGGTGCAAAAACTGCTACGCGAACATCCTTACCTGTACCGTGTGGCAATGCTACGGTTGAGCGAATGTTTTGGTCAGCTTGGCGTGGGTCAACACCTAGGCGGATGTGGATTTCAACGCTAGCGTCGAACTTGACTGGGCTGGTTTCAGTAGCCAATTTCAAAGCTTCGTCTAAGCTGTACAATTTGTTCTTTTCAACGTTTTTTGCAGCGTCTTGATATTTTTTACCGCGGCGCTCCAAGCGTGGACGAGTAACTGGCTTTGGACCCTTCTTTACGTGAGCTTCAGCGTCGTCTGATTGTGGAGTAGTGTCGCCAGCTTCCTTGCGAGCTTCCTTCTCTGCTTTTTCAGCGGCTTCGTCAAGAGCTTTTTGGCTACGCTTGCCAGACTTAGCGACAGTAGCTTCGCGCTCAGCAACAACGTCTTTGTCTTTGTTGTCGTGAGATTTGCTTGCGTCTGTAGCTTCTGCAATTGCTGCTTCAATTTCAGCGATTGTGTTTTTTTCGCTGACTTCTAGTTTTAGTTCTGCTGCTTTTTCTAGCAACTCGGCTTTCTTTGCCATAAAAATCCTTTCTGTGGTACGAACGGCAATTTGTCATCTTAACAAATCAGCCTCCCAACATTGATTGATAATGTTGAAATTATACCATATTTTCAGAGATTGAGGCAAATGTTTGATAAAATAGTAATTATGGATATAACAATTACAAACATACAAGCAAGGCAAATTTTAGATTCGCGTGGAAATCCGACGGTTGAAGCGGACGTGACTTTGAGTGACGGTTCGTTTGGGCGTGCGGCTGTTCCGTCTGGCGCAAGCACTGGCTCTTTCGAGGCTGTTGAGCTTCGGGACGGCGAGTTGGCGTTTGGCGGTAAAGGCGTGCTTCGTGCGGTCGAAAATGTCAATGGTGAGATTGCGCAGGCTTTGAAAGGTTCTAATCCGTTCGACCAGGCCGCAATTGATGAAAAAATGAAGAGTCTGGACGGTACGCCGAATAAGGCGCGCTTGGGTGCGAATGCGATTTTGGCGGTGTCGCTGGCTGTAGCGGAAGCTGCTGCTAAGTCGCGTGGCGTGGAGTTGTATCAATACGTCAATAGCTTGGCTGGAAATCCTACAATGTGCTTACCGATGCCGATGATCAACGTGATGAACGGCGGTCAGCATGCGCTCGGTGCGACTGATTTTCAGGAATATATGATTATTCCAACTAGCGCGGCAACTTTTGCGGACGCAGTTCGAATGAGTGCGGAAGTTTTTCACGCGTTGGCAAAAATCCTGAAAGACGAAGGCTATCCTACGACGGTTGGCGATGAGGGTGGCTATGCACCTCATGTCAGGAATGGTAATATGGAGCCTATTTTGTTGCTATCTCGCGCCATCGAGCAGGCTGGCTATAAATTAGGCGTGGACTTTGGTTTTGCGCTGGATGTTGCGGCGAGCGAGCTTTACAAGGACGGCAAATATAACTTGGCGACTGAACACCGAATTCTGTCGGCTGACGAAATGATTCGCACATATAAAGCTCTGTTGGAACGCGTCCCTGTTCTCTCGATTGAAGATGGATTGAACGAAGAAGCTTGGGAAGATTGGGAGAAAATGACGGCTGATTTGGGCAATTTTGCGCAATTGGTTGGCGACGATCTTTTGGTGACGAATGTCGAGCGATTGAAGCGCGGAATTGAAGAAAAGGCTGGCAATGCGATCTTAATCAAGCCGAACCAAATTGGCACATTGACTGAGACGATTCAGGCTGTTTTGATGGCGAAGAACGCCGGCTGGAATACAGTGATGAGTCACCGATCTGGCGAGACGGAGGACGTAACGATTTCTCACTTGGCGGTCGGTTTGGGCACGGGTCAAATTAAGACTGGCTCGATGTCGCGGTCAGAGCGAATCGCCAAGTATAACGAGCTGCTGAGAATTGCGGAAAAGCGCCCAGATTTGGAGATTGCGCATCCGTTTGTGAAGTAACTCGCGCAAAAAGACTTCCCCGTAATTCAGAGGAAGTCTTTTTTATTTGGCGATTTTTTGACAATTATTCGAGGATTATCTTCTTAAAAACTCAATTTCCCCGCCCTCGTTGATTCGGACAATTTGCGACGGTTGAGCGTCGGCGACTTCTCCAGAATCGACATAAATCGGCACTAATTCGTGGAAGTAATTTATCGCTTCGGTGACGTTCTTTGCCGGTTCTTCTCCTGATGGATTTGCGCTGGGCGCGACCAAAAGACCTACGGTTCGAATTAACTCTGCCAATGGAGATTCTGGCACGACTCTGAATGCCAATGTTCCGCCATTTCTCGGAAGATGTGGCAGAAAATTAGGACTCACTTTGGTGATGATTGTTGTTGGTCTATTTTTGGAGATTTCTTGATATTTGCGTTTGATCGACGGCGTGAGATTAGGAATGTCGTCAATATCCGCAACCAAAATAATAACGGGTTCATCCAAGGGGCGCTGCTTAACCTCATATAATTTCTCGACGGCTTTTTCTGAATTGGCAGCGGCTAATATTCCGTAAATCGTGTCAGTTTTAGCAATTATCAATTGCTCATTTTTAAGCGCGGAGATTACACTGTTGTCTAAAATATTCTTCACAATCATTTATTTTACCATAAAATAACCCCGAGAAGTTCGGGGCTATTTGCTAAAGTTCTGTAGCTTAGTCGACGACTTCAACGCCCATTGAGCGTGCTGATCCGGCGATAACTTTCATTGCGCCTTCGATGTCGATTGCGTTCAATTGGTCTTTTTTCGCCTCAGCGATTTCTTGCAATTGTGCGCGAGTAATCTTACCGACCTTGTCTGAGTGTGGCTTGCCGCTACCCTTTTGGATTCCAGCTTTCTCACGAATCATATCGTCAACTGGCTGACCAAGTGAGTTCCAAGTAAATGTTCGGTCTTCGTAAACTTGAATGTGAACAATTACATCCTTACCCATCATGTCTTTTGTAGCGTCATTGAATGGATTGATAAAATCCATCATGTTTAGTCCCCACTGACCAAGCGTTGATCCCACTGGAGGACCTGCTGTTGCTCGACCGGCTGGAATGCGTAATTTCAAATTACCAATAATTTTCTTTGCCATAGTTCTTCCTTATAGTTTGTAGTGCGTAACTCGAATATTATATCGAAAAATGCTTAAAATTGCAAGCTAAACTTTTTTAACCTGCAGGGCGTCCAACTCGACTGGAGTGTCACGACCAAACATACTGACCATAACCTTCAAAGTGCCCTTAGATGCGTCAATTTCGCTCACTGCGCCATCAAAGCCCTTGAACGGACCGTCGATAATTGAAACAACTTCGCCCTCTGAGAAGTCAATCTGATGCTTTGGCTCTTCAACGCCCATTCGCTTCTTAATCTTCGCAATTTCTTTTTCAGAAACTGGAGTTGGCGTAGTATCGGCACCCACAAATCCTGTAACGCCTGGCGTGTTGCGGATAATGTACCAAGTTTCGTCGGTCAATTTCATCTCAACCAAGACATAGCCCTGGAAAATCTTAGCTTCAACAATTTTACGCTTACCGTTGCGAATCTGGATCTGCTTTTCCTTTGGCACGATAACGTCAAAAATCTTATCAGCCATATCAACGCCGTTGATTCGTTGGCGAATTGATTCGGCAACTTTTTCTTCGTAGCCAGAATAGGTATGAATTGCATACCATTGCTTACTGTCGTCATATCGTTTTGAACTCATAATATCTCCTCTATTTCAAAATTTGGTTAAAGCCCCAGTTGAATGCGGCGTCAAGTAATAAAATCAGAACGACAAACACAAAGGTGAAGATAAGCACCGCCGCTGTCATTGCCCAAGTTGCTGAGCGGGTTGGCCAGCGAACTAGCTTCAACTCTTCCCAAGCGCCCTTGAAATATCCAATCAATCCACCTTTTTCGCCAGATTTTTTAGGTGCTTTTGTGGTGATTTTGGTTGGTTTATTGATTTTTTTCGCTACAGCTTTTTCTTTTTTTGGCGCGTCGTCAGTAGCCTTGATTCGACGAACCGTAGTTTTGCTGCTTGCCTTGCCTTTCTGTGCCATATTTTCTCCCAATTTAAAAAGTCTGTTTTTCACAGACTGTCAATAGTCATTGTAATTCATCCGAGTCAAAAAAACAAGTTGACCGAATATTATTTGTCATTATTTTTGAACTCTTTCAGCTTGAATCCGAACGTCGATCCGTGATTTAATCGGCTTTCTACCTCAATTTTGCAGCCCAATTTCTTCGCCAACTTAGCGGAAACGTATAGACCTAATCCCGTGCCTTTCGTCTCGCGAGTTCTATAATCTTCTGCGCGGTAAAACTTGTCGAAAATTTTTGCTATGTCGGCTTTGCTAATGCCAATTCCCGTGTCAATAACCTTGAAGGTGATTTCGCCAGATTTATTTTTCTTGATTGATAAAGTTATGGAGCCTTTTTGTGTATATCGAATGGCGTTGGTGATGAAGTTTTGGAGAATTTCCTCCAGATATAAACGAGAAACTTTAACCACGCCAAGTCGCCCACCGATATCCAAATTGAAAGCCAAACCTTTTTCGCTCGCCTGAGGTGAATATTCGGAATTTATCTGAGCCGCCAACTCTGCTACGTCGATTATTTCTGTTTCATCAGCCACACCTCGCTCTGCGCGTGATAACGTACTGAGGTCGTTGATCATTCGCGCTAAGAATAAAATTTGCTTATGGGATTCGTCAATAGCTTCGGGAATTTTGCTAGTCATTTTACGCTCGACCAGCAATTTGGCGTTACTCAGCGAACCTTCAGCAATAGCAATTGGCGTGCGTAATTCGTGACTAACTACGCTAATAAATTCATCACGCTCCTCTTCGAGGCTCTTCGTCTTCGTAATGTCGCGTAAAATAAGCACATATCCGTCCGGCGTCATCTTGTCGCCGCCCTGAACTGGCGCAAGCGTAACTTCCAGGCGAATGTAATCGCCATCTTCGATTTTCATCAGAACGTCGTCGCGCTGGCGAATTGCGGAAGACTTGGTGAGTTCCTTAAAAATGTCAATCGGCTTTTTATTCGTCGTTTCAAGGTTCAGCACTTGACTGATATGTTCGCCGTTAATTCCGCTGTTCGTATCAATTAAATTAAGCGCCGCAGAATTGTACGTATTGATAATTCCATGCTCGTCCGTACTGAGGATTGCGTCGGTAATATTATTGATAAGCGTGATCATTCTTTGGTGCTCGCTGAGGCTTTTTTTATCATTTTTACAATCAGATTTATCGCTAATTTCCGACAATATTTTATGTAAAACAATAGCTATAACACCTAAAACAACACTCAGAGTGATCAATAGAAAAATTAGCGCCCACATAGCTAAAGTATAACATAAGCATATGCGTTTCTATATGTATGGCGAATATTTTTTCAATTCATTTCGGTGGATTTTATAATGCGGGTCAAATTTGGCAACTTCATCCCAGAATTTCGTCGAGTGATTCATATGCCTAGTGTGACATAATTCGTGGATGATTACGTAATCAATCAGCTCAAATGGCAAGTTCATCATCCCGATATTCAAGCTAATCGTTCCAGATGAAGAGCAGCTTCCCCAGCGACTTGATGAGTGTGTCATTTTACTCCGAGCAAAAGAAAAGCCGTGTTCTTTCGCTAAAAACGACAATCGCCTTGGTAAATATGACTTGGCTTCTTTTCTGAGCGCGACCAGAATTTTACTGCGGATAAGTTGTTGGTTTGCGGCCGATTCGACGGATTCCGCCTCGTTGATTTCTGCCAATATTTGTGTTCCGACGATTTTCACGTTTGAAGGTCTCGCGGTCGTTTGTATCAATAAATGATGACTTTTGCCGATCTGCTGATTTTCCGTGTAAGAAAGTTTTTCTCTGTATTGAGAAACTAATTCGCGGATTTGCTTCCGGGAGGTTTTAATCAATGCCTTTGCGGCCAACAGCGGCGCATATGGCGGCATTGTGATTTGTATTCGTCCGTCTGGCGCAATTTTCAAACTAACAGTCTTCGCTAAGCTACGTTTTTTAACGACAATTTCTCCGAATTCTTCGTCGGTAATAATTGCCATGACTAACCTATGCTAATGCGATTTCCGGCAATTGGGCGGCGTGGAGCTTCTGGGCGACTGGCGCCAATTTGCTTAAGAACGGTGCGAGCCTGACTACTTAAGGTGTGCCGACCGCTAATCACGACGTAAGATTCGCTGCTGTGCGGCGCTGAGAATTGCTTCAATCGTCGCTCGAAAGATTCGTCATTTCCGCCATAAGTCTTTATCCAGCGATGTTTGGCTGTGGCGGGATCGGTTTGCACCCAAACAAATAGGACTTTATATCCATATTCCCTGGCAAGGCGATTGATACGCATACGATTCGTGCGCTGATCCGTTGATCCGTCCAAAATAACAGTTTGCTTAGTCTTCAAAAATTCTTCCAAAAGTGACAATGTTGCGTCAGAAATGGTTTTTGTATTGTCCGTAAAAACTTCAAATTGTCGAGAACTTACCACTGGAGAATTGAAAATCTTCGCAAATTCTACAGCGAATTGCGTCTTCCCTGAACCTGGCGCACCAACCATGGCGATAATATGCGGAAGTGAAGGTGATAAAGGTTTCATATTGAGAAATTATAGCAGATTTTTGACTAATAAAAAAGATTCTCTTTCAAGCGAGAATCTTGGCAGGACCTGAAGGACGCTATATGTAACCACAATTTGCCGTATGAATACATAGACCATATCATCAAGCCATTGCTAGATAAGTACGGCTTCGCACCTGAACCCATACCGACATAAGCCCCCCTATACACTGATTGCCGATTATCAGACAAGCCGTAAACGCACACACTACCTACATTTTTCTGAATGACGAAAATGTAGTTTTTTTGTTTCTACAACAAGCTGTTATACGAACAGTGGTCGGGATTGTTATACGTGGCTGTTATATAACAGTTAGCGGACGCCATTTGTCAGTATCTTCAGCGTCGTAGTTGGCGTCATCTTGAAGCCAGAATGAACCGTCCTGTCGCACGTCAATAATACCGCCGACAAGGTTCAAGTCTTTGTGCTCAGCCAGATAGCCTTGCAGGGCGTCAGACTTAAGCTTCGTGTCGTCACTCGTAACCGTCAAGCCAGCCTTCGTATCATAAATGCCAACAGTGCCGTCCTTGAAGCGAATAATGTAGTCAGGATAGAAAGACGCAGGTGTCTGAATACCCGTTTTGTCATCAACAGCAATAAACGGAACAGCGAAGTAGTGTTGCATTTTCTCACCGTTCTTGTACCACCAGTCAATCTTCTGACTGTATTCAAGTGACTGCTCAAACTTAACCTCAGTATTCGGACGACTATCGTGGGCATAATAAGGTTCAAGTGCGTGCTTGTCGCTAACCATCAAAGAATAGTTTTCGCCAAACTGGTCGACTTCAGGAATGCTAAACGTAAACTCAGTCACTAAACGCTTGAGGTTGATACTTTCGTGGCGTGTATCTTCAAATTCAGTTTTCGCATTGGCAATAATACCTGTAAAGAAGTTCTGATTTATCTGTGAACACACAAGAATTCGCTGTATTTCATCAATTCGGTCACGCCCATAGCCAGCCTTTGCAAACCATTCATACAGTGCAGGCTTCAAACGCTCACTCGAACGAACAAAGTTATAGGGCGAGGTCCAGCCCTTCAAGGCATAGCGGAAAAGGTTTTCAACCTGTGCGTCATCAAGGGTCGCTTCAAGCGTCTTCACATTCGCTTGGTCAATTTCATCAAGGTTCTGGACCGCAACATCTGACAAAATAGGTTTCTGAAGTTCTTCAGGGTACAGCTCAAGCAGTTCATCAAGCTTCTTGTATCGAACGTCTTTGCCGTCCTTCGGCTCAATGTTGAAGAAGCTATCCAAATACTTGAACAGAATAGGTCTGAAGTCGGCTGTAAGGTCGTGATAGTCCGTTCGGTGATAGTAAACGCTCGGAAGCTCAACATTCTTCAGGAGCGGGCGTATTTTAGCCGTTTTGACACGGAAAAATGTCACAGCGTCCTTATTGTCACAGTCCACAGTGATATTGCCAAGGTTTGTGTAGACATACGCCGAATTCAGTTCAGCATTCTTGTAGTGATGTGCTTCAGGCATTCGAAGAATACGTCCAACCGTCTGTATCTTGAACACCTCCGACTTCATATCGTGAAGCATTACAAGAATTTGTGCTCGTGGGCAGTCCCAACCAGTAGCAATAGCCTTCTTGAATATCAGCACCTCGACAGGTGAATTATATTCTTCAATACGCTCCTTGTTGCGTTTTTCCTCACTCAGCCAGATAGCAAGCTTTCCATTGCCATACGAAATACCCTTGCTGTCCAGAAAGTCCTCAATACGCACCCGAACCGTCTGGTCAAGCGAACTAAGCTTTTCGCTGTCTTCTGTCGGTAGCTGAATAAGAACCAAGGGCTTAATGTCCGAACCTTCCGCCTCGTAAAGCCTTTCAAGTACCTCACGACGGTGTAGCGACGCCTCAATAACCGCTTCATCGGCAGTGTTGGCGTCAAGGTGCTTATCAATATCAAAGTTTATGCGTGTTTCTTGCTTTATCAGACCGCTTTGAACCACTTCTTCGAACGGTACTTTAATGATGCGTGCCTTGTTTTCGGTCACATCTTCACCCGAAGGCTTCAGCAAGGGTGTTGCAGACACTTCAAGTGTAAGCTTTGGTCGGATAATCTCACTAACAATCGCTTGCGACTTCACGCCCAGATACGTCTGGTGGGCTTCGTCAACGATAAGGATAACTTCCTTGCCAGCCTGCTTCGTTTCTTCAAGAATATCCTGAATGTTTCGCCCATCTTCGCCTTGTCGGACCGCACGGTTCGCCCATTCGCCAGTAGAACGGTTCGTCTTAATCATACTTTCCCAGTTGGCGAAAAGAATAGTGTTGTCCTGTAGTTCGCCAGCCGACAGTTCGTCAAGGTCTATAAGGCTGTAAACACTGTCACGAAGGTAGCTTGCAAGCTTTTCCTTGCTTTGCAGGTGAAGCTTGTTCATACTCGCCCAGATGAACACATAACGCCCCGACAAGTCTTCACGGCTCAAGCGTGCCAGTGCTTCGGCAACCATAATAGTCTTACCACTACCAGTTGGCGACTTAAAGACAATTTGCGTCGTTTCGTGGTTCGTTCGCAACAGTTCACGAAAGGCATTGACGACGCCATTTACAGCGTCTTCTTGATAAGGGGCAAGACTAAACATTCGAATTCTCCGTCTTAAAAATACGTTGATACACCTCAAGAACACTTTCAGGTATAGAACAGGTCGTAAAGTCCAAAACCGTTTCAGGAATATCTTGGTCGTGGGCGTACGACGAATAACTAAAGTTGTAAAGGCTCACAGGTTTAGTGGTGTCAATTTCCTCAATACGCCTGATAAACTCAGGTATCTTCAACGGGTCGAAAATGATAGCCGTATAATGGTTTGCGTCCTTGAAAAGCTTGAAGTCAGCCTCGTTCAAAACCTCAGTAAAGGTATTCTCACGAATTCGTATCATATCAGTACAGCGGTCAACAATCGCAAGGCGTGTCTGGTCATCAGTCTTCTGCTTGTTCACAAAGTCCGTTTTGAAGTAACGGACGTTTGCAGGAATGTTTTCGGTTACTTTCTTGATACGCTCATAAGTGACATTTTCGGCAATGCCATTTTCGTTATTTGTACAAAGAATGAAGCTCCTATTTCCGCTGTCTTTCTTGTTCAGCTCAAGCACGGCGTGTCCAGTAGTGCCAGACCCAGCGAAAAAGTCTAAAATGACAGTGTCCCTATTGTTCGTAAGCGATACGACAAACTTGATAAGGTCAACAGGTTTCGGGAAGTCAAAAGCACCCTTTGGTAAAATATCTTTTATATCATTCGTACCCGAAGTCGTGTTTATGTCAGTGATAACATCTTTAACGATTGTCGTATCGACAGCACGCACCTTCGTGTACACCTTGTACCCACTAGATGTCTTCACGAACTCAAGATTATAGCTTTCGGCAAGCACCTTCTTTCTACTCCACCGCCAAGCGTGATACAAAGCTCGTCCGCTGTTGTTCTTTTTCGGGCTTACTTTTACGTAGTCTTTGTGTAGATTGTCAATCGATACATCTTCGCATAAAACATCGCCAGTCTTCGGACTGTAGTAAATGTCAAATACAAGATTGGGACGTGTGTGTTCATTGAATATAGAATTTGAATTATACAGCTCATTCTTCACTACGTATTCACCGTGCTCATCAGTCTTTGTCTTATAGTCAAAGCCTTTATAAGTGCTTGGCATAATACCTTTCAGGAATTGTGCAGACCCCTCAAACTGTGACACATTTGTGGCGTTCTTTGCATAAGCAAGGATATACTCGTGCGTTCCAGCCGCACCAAGACCTGATATTTGTCGTCCCTTCAGGTTATTTATCCATACAAATGAATTAACGAAGTTATTAGCTCCAAAGGTTTGGTCACACAATATCTTCAGGTGGGCGTACTCATTTTCATCAATTGATATAAAAATTAGCCCAGTATCCTTAAGTAAGCCCTTGGCAAGTTTTAGTCGTTTATTCATAAAGCTAAGCCACTTACTGTGTCGATAGGCGTCATCACGGTCCACGTAGCGGTCTTCGTAGATAAAGTCTTTATTACCAGTATTATATGGTGGGTCAATGTATATAATGTCTATTTTTCC
>ERZ773045.1079-NODE-1079-length-12807-cov-3.200910_pt1 | contig 12807 bp, 19 predicted proteins | sample MGYA00580635_ERZ773045 | MGnify/ENA primary metagenome ERZ773045 (study PRJEB29015, sample SAMEA2738115) | human oral metagenome | biome: human oral; feature: human-associated habitat; material: saliva | place: China | collected 2261 ...
TTTTTTGAAAAATTTTTTAAATTTTTTTAATTTTTTTTTATTAAAAATAAAAAAGGCTAGTAATTAAGCCTTTTAAGCCTAGTTACTAGCCTTTTCAGTAAGCAATTTTAAAAGCTACTTGATTCTTTTCGTTTTCACTTTTATATTGCCCAATTTTCCGTCTTTACTGTACTGCCGATAAGCCTGTTTCATTACATCCGCGCTGGAATAGCCTGAGTACGTATGCCGATGGATTTGATATTCACCAGCATCCATAATATGTACTTCAACCAAATATGTCTTCTGTACTGTACTTGTAATGCTACACCTCCTCTACCGTAAAAACAGTTCTGCAAATTACATCACTGTCCTTATCAGCGCCTTCCCCATCAGCTTCATAGAACTCAAACCAATATCGAGTATTGCCGTTGTCTTCCTTATCCCAATACTGGATACTACCAGCATCTTTAGGAAGGTTAAGAATTTCTCGTATTTGGTCTATCAGGTCCTCTAATGAGTCACCGACAATTTCTGTTGAAGGCGGAAAGTATCCACCAACTTCATCTACCTCGCCAGTTTTCTCATCATACAGATGCATCGAAACATATTCCAATTCTGTTCTCATCATGTCAAATTCCTCTCTTATATTGTATAATATGTGCTATTTGGAACTCTCAAGAAATTTAAACTCGTCTTCTTTAAGCTCTGCTTCTACATACTTTTCAACTATGAAGGTTGTAAAAGCCCACTCACACTTATCAATATCTAGTTTATATTCTTCTACCTCTTTTAATGAGTAGCTTGTGTCATCTTCCATATAGAATTCACAACAAATCATTTTCTGATTCGAGCCCATTTCATCTGTTGATGACTGGTAACCTTCATCATAGTAAAAGCTACTCATATCAATAGATAATATTTTTGATGCCTTATATATTAGTTCTTTCAATGTAGGTGCAGTAATTTCTTGGTATACACCAAATTCATTACATGGTACCCAGTCGTCTTTTTTAAGTTTAAAAAGTTGTACTATATCTAAATATGTTCTATACATTGTCTTTTCTCCTATACTTTTTATTATATGTGCTAACAAGTTCTTCAAAATAAATAAAGCTCAAGTCTTATCTAAAAACCTGAGCTTTCATTCTTTGTTAATTATTGTTGTTTGTATCCGATAAAGTCTGCATCAGTAACTTGGGCTTGTTCACATTTTTGAACCAAAAATACCAATTCAATAAGGCTAGTTTCCGGGTCATCGATATAGTCTTCATCAGCCTCACTTTGAGCGAAATTACCACAATCTCCGCTATAGTATTTAAAGGTAACATTGAACTCACCAATATTTTCTGTTTTGGAAATTGTTACTATTTCCTGCAAGTCTTCTTCATCGAGTTCGAATTCATCTGCTATAATACCAAAGAGTTTGTTCAATGATTCTGCCATAAATAACTCTTCAGTATCTTCCCCAACTGGCGGTTGATCCCAATAGTGCTTTACTTCACCATTTCTATCATAAGCAGTAAGCTTTCCGGATTTTGCAATATATAAAGTCATAAAAACCTCCATCAATTTAACTTGATAGAGGTTATATGTTGTCTTGAGCTACTACAGTAGATAGTTACCTACATGCTTATGTACCGCAATACCTCTTCTTTTGTTATACTTCGTTTATTATGCCAGACTTTAAAACTTATTGTTGCATATTCCGGAAAACCTTTACTCGGAAGCCTTTTCTGTTGTTCAGGAGTATAAAATGCTCTTGGTCTCCAAATGTAGTATTCGGCCTTAACTATTACGATAGTATTTCCGGTTTCTTCATCCACAGTTTCTGATTCAAAAACGAAAGCGCTTAAGTTTCTTTTAAAAACTAAACGCTCCGATACCCTGTTTAAAAGAGACTTTACCGTTTTTGCCCATATTGTCTGACTTATATCCTCACTGTGACTATAGGTATAGTCCTCCTCAGGGTTATTAGTATTAGAATTCCCATTTTTGAGATAAATTTCCATTTGTTCCAATTCTGCTAAAAACATAAAAACCTCCATCAAAATTATCGATAGAGGTTATATATCAAAACTAGTATTCAGTAGAAATTGCTACTCAATGCCTAAAAAGTCAAACTCATCTTCCGGAATATCAATATGTTCATACTTCTCAACAATAAACTGAGTCGAAGCAGGATTAAAATCCTTTAATCTGAAGCTTTTTAGTTCTTCAGGCGAATAGTTTAGATTACCACGAACACCATAATCAGCCAGTATTATGGCATTATTTTTGCCATCTTTATCTGTTTCAAAACCAGAGAATTGGAATGCGCTTAAGTCTTTCTTTTTTGAAAAGAGCACTTCTGCTACTTTCTCCAAAAGTTCTTTTATGGAATCAGCCTTTACATGCTGATTTATTTCTTGAGTTTGATAATCTATTAACGAACCATCTTTGTCTTCTCGATAAATATCGGCTGAATCTAAATATGTTCTATACATAACTTACCTCCTAATCTTTATATGTTTCTTTTAGTTCTAATACATTTTAAATACTAAAGCGCTGCTCACTTTTATAAACAGCGCTTTTTATTTTTATAAATCTTTGTATTCTTCTTCTGAAATATCAGCAAGCTCAAACTTTTGAATTATGAAGTAGAACCGATCATGAGAGAACTCAATAAGTTCATCTTTCATAGCCTCAAACTGTTTCGGTGAGAATGATTCGCCATTATCATTCTTAATAGAGTGAAATGAAAACTTTAAAGCCTTCTTGCCATCTTTACCAACTGAGCCACAAAGATGAAAGCAACTGAAATCGTTAGGATCACCACAGAAATCTTGAGCAATTTTCTGAAGTATTTCCTTAACTGAATTCTTAATTATTACTTCATCGAGTTCGTAACTTTCAAGCTTCGTAAATGTTTTATTGCCATCTACTAAATTTACTAAATACGAATCCGCATTCGTTAATTCTGTTCTGTACATATTCTAACCTCGCTTTATGCTACATATATATCAATTTAAGTATCTGATAAAAATAAAAGCTCACAGAACTATTCTAAAATTCTATGAGCTTTCTGAATCTGGTGAAATATTGTTTAGCGCATTCCGGTTAAGTCTTCTTCATTAAACTGAGCGTCGGCATATTTGTTTACTACAACATGCATTATATATTCATCAGTACAAGAAATTTTACGATCTTCATCAGTTATATCCCTACCGGCTTTTATCAAACCTTTTCCGTCTGTATTGTTTATAAATATGTGCATATCGAGCTTGATACAGGAAGCGCTAGATTCTTTTGTTTGGAGCTCAACGTACTCTTTCTTAAAGCGCAAGTCGTAGAAAATCTCTTTAAAAACTTTGCTGAGAGCTTTTTCAAGAGTATCAGCTCTTTTGAAAATCTCATCCTCTCCAGCGTACTTATCTACATAATGCAGATATTCATCACTGGCCCAAAAGAAATGATCCATTTTTGTAATTTTAGCAGTGTATAATATATAAAGTCTCCTTTTTGTTATTATTTATATGTTACTATAGGTACTAGTTAAATTTTCATTCCGAATCTACTATCCGGCTTTTTCTTATCAGCCTGTTTGAATAGCATTTCTTCCATCAATTTATTATAACGAGGATTTTCTTCTTTATAATGTACGAAATCATTAGCATTTTTACATTTAGATTCTATTAAGGCAATATTATCCAATATAATATTGAAAGGGTCATCTCTAGTTGATTCTATTATATGCAGTTCATAAATAAAATCTTCTAACGCCGATTTTTTCTTAGAGCTGTACAAATCCTTAACATTTCTATATTTTAAGGCTCTTACTACTTCTTTTAAAGTAAGTTTTTCATTTGCTACATATACAAGCATCATTTTAGTAACATTCTGTACATTAGAAATAAGCCGTATTTTCTTATTGCTAAAAATTCCAATTATATTATCTGACTTATCCCCAAATATTGCCTTATATAGTGTTACTGATGCTATAGTAGGAGTAAACCCATATTTATCTACATAAGATTGTATTGAAAAAGGTTCATTAAGTGAACCAGGAAACATTACAATTTTATCTGATATATACCTGCACCAATCCTCATCCGTTGTTATAAGCGCAACATTACCGGTAATTGTTTTTAGAAGGCTTTCTACATAATCATCTGCTTCATATTCATAAGAAACGTATGACTTATAGTTCTCACCTCTAAATTCATAATAACGCATAAATAACCTAAGGATAGGTATAACTTTCCAATGTAATTTTCTAGTAGCTTTGTATTTATCATCTATATAGCTTCTAGAATTTGGATTATGCCTATAAGCCCTTTCTAATGGAGCATTTTCTTTAGGGATTGGGTCATACAAGAAATGGAATACAGTACTATCCGTTTTATGTTGCTTACAGTCTACTTCTACAAAGCGGACCATTTTCCTAGCAATTTCATTTTTAGTTTTTGATTCATCAAAGCATCTATATGCTAGATTAAAACAGTCTATTAGTATATGGTCAAATACCATCTTACCCCTGCATCCGCTCTAAAGTTTTATAGTTATAAGCAGTAGTTTCTATAATACGGACATTAGGGTTATTTTGAGCTTCTTGTAGTTCTTGTTGTGATACGGTTTTGCCGTCCAACTTAATTTCTATCTTGTCATCATTATCCATAAATAGTTTTTCCTTTTATATAAGTATATTAGCAGTATGCCACTAATTTCTTTATATATAAATTAGCTAATAGGAAATATTATAAGAGTATGTTTTTAACACAAGAGCCATATACAATAGAAGATTTTCTAAAGTCTATAGGTTTTATAACTCCTCCTGGAATGGATGTAAAATACTTCATTGTTCCAGCTAAAACGAGGGCTAATAATTTTGATGCTTTAGCACAAGAAACAGATTTTACCAATGAACATAATGTTTCTGGAGTTACTGATACATTATATTTTTCAAAGAAGCCTGATGATAAGACATCATTTGGTTCTGCTAAATTGAATGTTAAATATCAGCCTGATAATTTCCCTAAAGAACCCAATCTTGAAAAACCTGACGAAGAAGCTGAAAGTATCATTAAGCATGGTGGGAAAGTAAATAAGAATGAATTTTATAAATTTGTTTCTTCTAATGAAGAGTTTATGGAATCAGTTAGTAATAGTGATTACAAGATTATTCTTAAAGAAAAAGTAGGCTGTTTTCCAAAAAATACATTAGTATGTTTCAAGGAGTCTAATTAAATGCCTAAAAAACGACCTATAACTGACCAAGATTTTACTACTGTTTTAGGGTTAGAAAAAGGCCTTAATAACTCTGTAACAGACTCAATAAATCATTTATCTGAACTATTAGAAGCATTAAAGCGTTACCAATCTATTATAAGAACTGCTACGGAGTCTAACCTTAATTATGCAAAAATAGTGAATAAATATGCGTCACATGACAGAAATAGTTCTACATATTCATTACCGGCTGTTATGGCTACTACTATAGCTTCTTATGATATAAATCAGATAAAAAGAGACAATGCAGCGCTAGCAGAATATAAGGATGCTAAAGAACAATCCGCCTTACAGAAAGATGCACACTTTAAGGATATTGTTCAATACTTTTCTGCATTAAAGAGCGACCTAAATAGGGTTGGGGTTTATAATCAAAAGTTATTTTCTTATATAGATTCATTGAATGATCGAGTTTAACACAGTACAAAGATTAGGTTATACAATTAAGAAGCATTCTATTAAGAAGTCTTCTGGAATTGTTGTTTTTTGTGTCTATGCTAATAAGATTCTTATTGCGGAGATTGACAAAAATGGGGATATTAAAAAATCTAGATTTTTTATTTATTCTGATGCTAATAGAAAGGTTGTTGTAAAAACAGCAAATATATGCTATAAAAACTTTAAAAATTCATTGCATTCAAACTAAATAAGCCTTTAAGAATCCAATTTCTCTTAAAGGCCTATTTTTAAATCTAGTATAGACAGTCTACATATACTGTTTCTTTTCTTTTTATATTCTCAGTAATAACTGCATCTCTTATTTTCTTTTTCATTATATCCAAATATTTTTTAACTGTTGTTGGAGAAGTTCCTATATCCCTAGAAATTGCGCTCATATTTTTCTCTTCTAAACGCCCTTTCCATATATTCTTCTCTGTATCAGAAAAATTATTATAAGCTTTGTCAATAGCTACTTGCAATAATTCTGACTCAGACTTTCTAAAATAATTTTCCTCCACATTGTAACATCTTTCTGAAACTTCAATAGCGTTTTTATCTATATCTGAAATATAAAAAGAAGACCCATCCACCTCTATTTCATCTGATTTCTCTACCTTAGTCTGCCTACAATAAGCATTAACCATAGTCCTATTAGCAGTACGTAAATAACCATGTAGTTGAATCCAAAAAGACCACGTAGACTTATTCCTAATCTTGTCTAGCTTTATTCCATTTATTGCCTTAAGAAAATGGTCATAATAACTAGCTAAATAGTCATCTGAATCTAGTCCATGTAAATTATTACAATTCTTAAAGTAGTTAAGCTTTATACCCAACTTACAACAAAGCGGGTAGTATCTTTCCCATAATGTATGTAGTGCCTTTTTTACCTCTTCAAAATCTGCGTTCTTATTCTTTAAGAATAAGGAAAAATTTCATAATCCGTATATTTTTCAAATTGTTTCTTCTGCATTAAAATCCTTTAGCCACCAAGGTATTGGGACTTTAATGCAATAATACAAATCCATATTTTTAAATCCTAACAACTATTTTTAATTATAAAGAATATGTTTTTATAAGCCTCCTAAAAAAATTTAAGCTGGCAAAAACTTAATCTTACCAGCCCAATTCTTTTCCTCCTAAATATTTATACCACTCGTATTTATCTCAATTATTGATTTTAACAAGAAACCAAGACATTTGTGAAACTCTATTTCACTTATAAAGTTCCTTTTGTCTGCAAATCTTAATCCTACCAATTTCTCTTGCAACTTTTCTATAGTTACATTGCTTAAGAAGTCGTCCATTGCATCAAAGTAATTAGAGGCTTCTTCTTTAGAAATTCCTGCCGTTTGCTTAAATGTTCCAGAAAAGCCAGGTCTGAAATACGAATTCTTAAGTGAATATTTATCTCCGCCTTCTACAACTGCAATAGAAAACTTAAATATGAAATTGCTGAACAATTCTGCAAACTTATCATTCTTAGGCCGTAGTTCACAGAACATACTTTTGTCCGTGTTATTAGCACTCCAGACAAAATCAAATCTGCCTTGAAATTTATTACCAGCTAACTGAGTCATAATAGACTCTAATGCTTCTGTATAAAAGTCGTAAGACTGCAACAAATCTTGGCGCTTATGGTAGTAAGCATCTGCATCATAGTATTTTCCAAGCTCTTTAAGGAAAAGTCTGAAATTGCCTTTTTTCTCAGCAGTATTAAGAATATCCACTATACATTTTTTATAATAGAATATTCTATACATTGTTCTATATTTATTATATTCTGATAATACAGTATTATAGAGCTTCTCTATAAAAGAATGGTCGGAAGCATTTATACTTTCTACTACTTGCTCTACCTCAGCCATTAGCTCAAAGTCTTTACCGATTGAGCCGGCTTTATCAAAAGAAGTGCTTACAATGCCATCCCTTGCATAGACAGTATTTTTATACTCAAGGTTTACTACAATTTCGAATTCTGCGTAGTTATGAGCTGAAGCAGTTAAAACTATTTCATTCTGCAGTTTATTAAAAATTACAGCAGTAACTTTAGCCGAAATCTCTTTAGAAGAAAAGAGCTTATTAACATTTCTTATTACTCTATTCTTCCAAGAATCACCGTCTTCCGGCTCTGCATTTACAATAGCATTATAGGCGTCTTCTATATACAGTTTTCCTAATTCTTTTATTTTCATATACTTCCTCGCTTTTTCATATTCTATGATAGTTATATGTATATAACAGTACTATGAACTAGCTTATACTTGACTACAAACCATTCTTCTCTTTAAGTTCAAGTAATGAACAAAACTTTAGAATAGGGTCATTGGTTACTGTGGTATTATAAGAGCTTATAGCTTCTGCTATCTTATGCTCTTTCAACTTTGCTGTTCGCCAACTAATGTCAGAAAACATTTCTGAAATCTTGGTTATGAAAATGAAATAATTGGACATTTCTTCAATGCTCAAGTCTTGTACTTTAAGCTGCGTCTTAAGCTTATAGTTAAGAGAGAAGTATATTCCATAAATCTCATTATCAACTCCAGCGTATCGTATCTTAAAATCAAAGGTATCGAAATAAGACAGATAGCTAGTATTCGGAACCAAATGGACTTCTACACAAGAGCTGTCTCCACCATCAAATTCTGCTATAAATTGAAAATTGTCATATATAGCTTTATTACCAATAACTGCTTTAGTAACTTCAATAAACTTGTCAAGAAACTGTTCTTTATCAAGTTGGTCGAAAGAGCCCGTATATCGATATAGTTCTTGTAGGTTAGTATACTTACCTAAAACATCAAGAAGTCTCTTTTTAGAAGGAGATTTGCGTCCTTTATATTCCGCAACAAACTCTTGCAGTTTAGTTAAAAATCCATATTGAACATCTATTTTGTATGCTTGGAAAAGTTTGGAATAAATATCCAAGCACTTATCTTTTTCAAGAGTATTAAACGAATGCAGATAAATATTTGCATAAGTCATCATAGGTATGATATTGGATAAAGTATTTACTCTACCATCAAAATCAGAAATATATGGATAAAGTGAAACAAGACGCGCTGAGAACTGCCCAAGAGGCGACATTTCTATTACAATAGTAGCAAGCATACTACCAAGCCTTATATGAACAGTAACTTCTATATTGTCCTTTTCCATACATCTAACAGAAGTAATAGACTCTATATTATTTATGCTGGATTCATTGAGCAAGCTTATTACTTCTTCGCATGCTTTTTTCTTTTTATTTAAATAGCGGTTTTCCAGCTCAATTAAGTTATCTAATTCTATGATAAAGTCCATATTAACTCCTTATATAAATATATATGTTTTAGGGAGTATCTGTAAAAAATAAAAGCTGGACAGACTTGTTCTTGTCTTATCCAGCTTCTACTATCTACTTTTTAATTGTTTAGCTAAAGGCTTAAACCAGATTTTTGGAATACCCCGTATGCTTTAATGAGCTTCTCAATGGTAACAAGTACCATGTTATCTTCGTATTCTTTTACCTGCTTATCAAAGCCTGCGGCTTCAAGTGTGCGGGCTAGATTATCGCGAGACAGAGCCCAGTTATGAACTGCTTCTGCTACTTTCCGGAAACCTTCTACTTTTTCCAGATCCTCATTTTCAAGATGAGAATAATGGTAATCAATCCGCTCATCTTGGCAAGCAATATCTTTTGCTGTAGCTCTGATATTAAAACCGCACTGGTAGATTGTACTTTGTACATGGTCATCAGTAAGAAAGACCGAAACTTCAACACCACAAGGGTCGGTTTCAACGGTAACGTTAACATAATCCGGAATAGCAATCTTGTTTTCCTTGCAATATGCTCGTACAGCTTTGATAAAGACGCTGTTAAAAGTCGCCTCTTCTTCACTTATTTCCTCGCCCTCGATAAATTTAGCAAGCTGGTCCATAGAAGAGTGCAGAGAAAGAAGCCTGTTGAATTCTTCAATCTGGCGCTGGTTCATATCAATTTCCGTATACTCATCCAATGCCCGATACAAAGTTCTTTTGGTTTCTTTATCTTGAGCAAAAGATTTTAAAAGTTCGGAAATTGTACCGGCAACTTGTTCACTTAAGGTATTGAGAATTTCTTCATTCTTTTTAACAATACCCATAACTTCTTTTGCATAAGTAAGGCCGGAAATGTGCAGTTTAAAAGCATCCTCACCATTTACTTTGCCTGTAGGCTCAACAATACTGCTTTTAACGGAGCCTTCTTCCGCATAGAGCGAGATAACTCCTTTAATGCCGGCACGAATAACTTCCAGATTTAAGTTACCCCAGTTATCAAATGAAACACTGTCAGCTTCAACTCCAGCGGCAATAAGTAAAGACTTTACTGCTTCAAACTTACTCTCAGACTTTTGCAATGCCGAAATATCTCCTTGAGAAGCATTATCAGCCCATCTAGCAAATTCTTTTGAATCCATATTAACCTCCAATCATTTTGATATTGTATATATGCTACTATTGGTATCTAGCTGTAATAAGCACTGGTCTTATTCTATCCAAGTATAAATAAAAAAGACCGATAAGCTTTTACTCATCGGTCTTCAGTTTCATTTTCTTTCTGGCTTATTTTTTGATTTTCTGCAAAGTTACATGGTCTTCGTACTTGCATACGATATAGCCATGAGTTTTGCGAGTGCCGCGGCGAAGGCTTTTGTAGATTCCATCAACAGCATTTAAGAAGTTGATGTTCAACTCTTGCTGGATGTGTTCAGCTGCTTTCTTAACCGAAGGGAAGGACAAAACTTCGTTGTCGTTCTCAACGACTTCGGCCGGTGCGGCAGCTTCGGAAACTTCGGCTTGAACTTCGACTGCAGGCTCTGCTTTCGCGGCTTCTACTTGGGCCAATTCAGCTTCGAGCTGGTCAGCGATGTCCATCTGGTCAACTACAGTTTCCTGAACTTCAACTTGTGCATTCTTTGCTTTCTTTGACATACTAAACTCCTTGTCGCTACTTATTATTTGTAGCTTTTTGTGTTTTATTTCAAGCTGTTAATTTGTTTCGCTTGATATTGTATATATGTATACTTTGGTAACTGAAAAAGGCATATACTGAAAGTAATGTACTTGCAGCGAAAAATATTTTTATACTATTATAATATGAATATAAATAAAAAAGAGTTAGAAAGAAACTCTTTCTAACTCTTAGTATGAGAATATTTTATTTTGAAATTACTTATTGCGTTACTATTCTTATAGAATCCAAGCAATTGTAAATCATAGCTTTAATATAAGTCTTATAATTTTCAATTGCTTTCTGAGCGCTTTCTTCTTTGAGCTTAGCTTTCAGCTGCTTGAGCGTTTCTTCTTCTTTTATCTTGTTACAGAAAAATCTTAACGCATCCGTATATTTTGCCAAGTCATTGAGATAGGCATCAACATCATAGTGTCCTTGCCCATTAAGACAATACTGAAAATCCAAATCTCTATTGGAAATTGTAATAAAGTCCGGATCAAGGAAATTATTGACGTTAAAAGTCAGATGCAGATTTAGAAAATGCTCCAACATCTCATAATTTTTGAATGCAATCTCAAGCTTAATTGAGTTATGTTCTCGCTCAGGACTCACTTCGGAATTAACTGCAACTTCAAACTTTATCGGGCTGTCTTTGATGATGCTTTGGAATGCTCCGGCAACAACTTCCCGAATATGATTGCTTACATGACTCTCGCGCAGTTGCTTCAATTCTTCTTTAGAAGCTTTGAGAAAAAACTTCTTAATTTCTTCTTTCGAAAAAATTTCAAAGTAGTCATCCAATTTGTTTAATGAAGAAACTAGCCCACTTTCCAAGAAGAAATGTCTGTTCTCACGAACTGAATCGTAAATAAACTTGCTGTTTTCCTCAGAAAGCTTGCCTAATTCTGCACCATACTTGTACATTCTGAGAAGAGCTTTATTCGTCTGCTCCGGAACTTTCAGCTTTTCTTCTACTGTATCAGGATAAGTCTGAAGAGTAACCGATGCACTGATAAAACGCAACTCTTTTTCAGTAATTGTACAGTTGAGCTTTCCAACCATGTTTTCAAGCAGAATATCAAACCTAATGAAGTATCCGTAATTGAATATATTTACAGCTAAATCATAGATTTGAATCCGTGATTTCGTTCTATTCTTAATGTGCTCTCGAATAGCTCGAACCGCATTTTCTTTCTTGTCGAAACCATCGTCGCTAGAAAGAATCTTACTAGTCTCCTCGTAATAATCAAATAATGTTTTCATATCTGTAATATGTTACATTGAGATGACTAGTTATGTTATTACTTCTTCTTCCTTATTGTCTACTACTTCAGTAACATATGTTTTAGGTTTTTTCTCGTCTGCCCAATCTTCTGTTTCTTTAGTCTTATCTATATTCTGCGTTAGTCTTATTGATTTGTTTCCTAATACATAAACAACAACAGTTGAAACTAGAGCAGAGCTTACTCCTGTCATAGGAATTTGTAGCCCAGAAAATTCTACACCTTCTACTATAAAGTTTGTAGATAGACAGAAATTAAGAATAAGTATTTCAGCAAAAACTAAACAAAGCAAATAAATACTTACTCGTGTTTGTGCAGGATTTCCCATATCACATGTTCCAATCTCCATAAGGGAAGTTTTAACTGCTAATCCTGCTCTATCTATTCCAGAGTAACCCGCGACAATAGCAACTAAGCCCCAAGAAAATATTTCAAGAGGAATAGCAGAAGTAGCATCGGGCCCTAAATAGATTACTAGTATTGGGAGAAATTCCATTGGAAGTATTCTAATAAGAATATTGGGCAAACAATACAATAATATAAGAAACATAAATACTACTGTATAAAGAATAACCCAATTATGAGTAGACCAAAGTACGTTTTTCTTTTTCATACTTTAATTTAGTCTACATAAGAAGTGAAAAGTTTGCCGAAAGTGGGAATCGAACCCACATGACAATTCAAGTCCTGGGATTTTAAGTCCCATGCGTCTACCAGTTCCGCCATTTCGGCTATTTTTAGGCCAAAGGTAGGATTCGAACCTACAAGGCAATTCAAGCTGGGAACATTTGCTCCTGTGTTTACCACTTTCACCACTTCGGCCTTTTTTGAGCCATACGGGAATCGAACCCATATTTTCGGTTT
>ERZ773045.1080-NODE-1080-length-12796-cov-9.743976_pt1 | contig 12796 bp, 4 predicted proteins | sample MGYA00580635_ERZ773045 | MGnify/ENA primary metagenome ERZ773045 (study PRJEB29015, sample SAMEA2738115) | human oral metagenome | biome: human oral; feature: human-associated habitat; material: saliva | place: China | collected 2261 ...
ACTACTTCAACTACAACAACTACAACTGAAGAGCCTAAGACTACTTCAACTACAACAACTACAACTGAAGAGCCTAAGACTACTTCAACTACAAGTACTGAAGAGCCTAAAACTACTTCAACTACAACTACTGAAGAGCCTAAGACTACTTCAACTACGACTACAGAAGAACCTACAACTACCTCAACTACAACCACTGAAGAATCTAAGACTACTTCAACTACAACAAGCACTACTACCACAACAACTACTGGAGAAGAACCTAAAACTACAGTAACTACAACAAATGATAAACCTGGACTTCCTAAAACTGGAGAAGGTAAAGGAACATTAGTTACTATCATTGGTTTTGTAACTTTAATTTCATCCATTATTTTGGTAGCATTTCTACATAAATCAAAAAAAGACTAATTCTAAATTAGTGATTAGGTTTGATTAGAAGTTCAAAAAGGATTTACTTTTAAAAAGTAAATCCTTTTTGTATGATTAAAAATAAAAATCGATAACCATTTTATGGTCATCGATTTTAAAATATTTTAATCCTTTTCACCAAGTTTACTATTGATAGTCATCATGATACTTGCAATCTTTTCACCCCAATATGGATCTGAAGCGTAAAGAACGTTCATACCAGATGATTTATTTCCTAGGTAAGTTCTGCCATTATCTATATAATTTTGACGAATCCATTTGGCTGCACCTAAGATTCCCTTATCTACATTATCGAAACTCTTAGCTGAATCGTACGGAGTAGTATCGTAGGCTGCAATACCAAAGAAATTATTTTTATCCTTAGCAATCTGACTACGTCCCCATGCGCTTTCTAGAGCGCTGTGAGCTATAAGGTAGAGTGCATTTACTTGATAGCGTTCTTCAGCTTCTTTAAAGATAGCTCCCTTACCTGCCAAACGACTTCCTTTGATATTCATAAGAGAATATACTTTATCTAATTCTTCAGCTGTGTAATTTGTTGGTTTTCTTAAATCTCTAAATAAGAAAGGATTTTCCGCTGTAAAGTTTTCAAAGTTAATACCATCAGCTGAATAATATTTTTTACCAATAGCCATTGATGAGCTATGAGGGGCTACACGAATACTTGTGTAAGGTGATAACTCATGATAAAGATAATTACCGTCAGTGGCATAGTGAGGAATGAAGTCACTATCTGAGCTGACAGCTACTAAATCACTCTTATTCATATAGCCTGAAAGTCCAGAGATTTTGACTGGAAGTCGACCGTCTTTAGCTTCATCTCCATCAATCGATACAATACTTCCTTGCGAAATATAGCTAAGTTTCTCACCAGAAGCACTATATACATTTGCTGTAATTGGTTTTACTTTATAGTATGCTGCTGTATCGGAAATCCATTTTCCATTGCTTTGGAAAGAATAGTTTTTTCCATTAATGGTAAAATTACCAGTTACATATACCCCATCTTCTTTGAGATAATACCAGGCATTGTAACTCTTATCAAAAATCCACTCGTTCTTGGCCATATAACCATACGATTTGAGATAGTAAGAACCTTGCCACTGGTTTTCAGCATAAGCACCATCAGATTTTAAGTAAAACCAACTATCGTACTTCTTATCAAAGAACCATTCGCTTTGAGCCATGGCCCCACTATCTTTTAGATAATATTTCTCTTTCCATTGGCTACTTAACATGTCACCATCTTTATGAAAAGAGTACCATGAACCATTGATTTTTTCCCATTTATCGCGGATAGCTTTTCCTGAATCAGTAGCATAATACCACTTCTCATCCATCTGCACCCAATCCTTTTCAGCCATAGCGCCACTAGTTTTGAGAAGGTAGTCATTATAAATGGTTTTACTTAACATGGTACCTGATTCATCAAAACGATACCATGAACCATTGATTTTCTCCCATTTATTACGGATGATTTTTCCTGAATCAGTAGCATAGTACCACTTCTCATCAATTTTCGCCCAACCCCTTTCGTGCATAGCTCCACTACTCTGAAGAAGGTAGTCATTGTAAACGGTATTAGTTAACATGGCACCAGATTCATCGAAGCAATACCAAGCACCGTTGATTTTTTCCCATTTGTTGCGGATGATTTTTCCTGAGTTTGTAGCAAAGTACCACTTGTCATCTATTTTAACCCAAGAATCCTCAACCATAGCACCACTTTTACTTAAGAGGTAGTCATCATAAACAGTATCACTAAGCATCACGCCATCCTGGTTAAAATAGTACCAGCGACCTGCTATTTTTTTCCAATTTGTGACAGCCTTTTTATTCTCATAATAACGCCATTGGCCATTTTCTTTTTGCCAGCCGTCTTTATTAACTTCCTCAACTTTTGTTTCAGTTGTTGTTTTTTCCTTATTTTCAGGTGTTTCTTTCTTCGGCGTAATTTGCGAAGATTCTTTTTCTGCCTTGTTCAGACTTTCGTTAGAACTTTGTTTAGTCGATTTATCACGACTGTTTGATTGTTTTTGATCTTCTTTTTCAACTCCATTAGCTACAGCCTGTTCTGAAGTTTGAGCTTTATTTCTAGTTTGTGAATCCTCGGCATAAACAGTAGATTTTGCAAAGCCTGCAATCGAGAGAGCAATTGTACTTGCCAGTAAAATCCTTTTCATTGTATTCTCCTTATCATTATATAAATGATGTATTCGTTTTTGATACATAATGTTTAAAACACAGCAATTATCCATTATATTATACAATATTCTATTAAAGATAAAAGTAGAATAATTAAGAAGAAAGAAAGTTGTAATATTGTTAAAACATTTTAGAAATAAAAGTCAATAAAAAGCAGTCGAACAGTAACTGAACGACTACATTTTTTCTAATAATTAACCTTCTATTACTTTGGTACGTTTATTAGTTAGAAGCGGATTTATAAATATAGATAGAATAGCTATGATTGCAAAACTAATACCTACATACCAATAGGGTGCATCGAGTGTGGTTGAACGACCAGATAGATTGACAATACCTCGGAATAGTGAGCCTGTTGTAACAATAGCTATTGCCGAATTCCATAAATTAAGGCTAATTCTGGACAAATACGGAAGGACTTTGAGCAAAATTACTAGTATTATCCCACCTACCAGAGGTACAGCGAACAAGTAATGCATATGACCTGATGTCTCTCCAAAACTAAATGCTTCATAAATTCTAGAGAATACAAAGAAGAAAATAGTAATGAGAGTATAAGAGATAAGTATTTTTTTAAAGCGTTTTTTGTTAGGATTAATAACCGATGTAGACAATATCACTCACCGCCCTTTCTGAAATTGTGTTTCCTCCAGTCGTTGGCTTGTTAATAACCTGACCGTTGAAGTAAAGCGTAGATGATCCACCACCATCAAGGTTGTAGGCGGTTTTTACACCGTTAAAAAAGTCAGCCCCAAAGGGTTGACTCATGTTAAATCTTTGATTGAGACTCACTTATTATCGTGTGTCTTTTTTAATAGTGAAATTCCAAAGAATCCCATTAGAATAGATGCGATAGTAAAGAATAATTTAGAATTTGCCTCACCTGTATTTGGTAACTGTGCTTGTTCTGCTACAGATTTTGACTCTGCTTCTGTTGCTTTTTCGGAACTAAAAGACTGTATCTGTCCAGATTCAGAACTAGAACCAGGAATCGGATCTACCGTAGTTGTAGTTGTTGGCTCTACTGTTGTAATTGTTGGTTCTACTGTCGTTACAGTTGTTGGTTCTACTGTCGTTGCAGTTGTTGGTTCTACTGTCGTTGTAGTTGTCGGTTCTACTGTCGTTGTAGTTGTTGGTTCTACTGTCGTTGTAGTTGTCGGCTCTACTGTCGTTGTTATGATTTCCTTTTCATATTCATAAGCAATATGAACTGTTCCATTTTTCAACGTTCCAGTTTCCGAATCAGAAGAAGTCGAGAGTCCAACAAGACGATATGTGATTCCATCAACCATTATTTTGTCAGGTCGTTCAATGTTATTATCCCCGACTTTGTATGTAACTAACTCTCCAGTTGAATCATAAATAGGAAATTCAGAAATCTTGTTGTATGTTTCTTTTAATTTTTGGTTAGTACCTTTGATAAGATAATCTACAACTACATTACCTGTATATAAAGCCGATACATCTTGGTCAGCCATATCTTCTTTTTCAGATACGTAATAAACTACTTTCTTGTTTGCTCTTAACGTAAATTTATCAACATAATTGAAAAAAGTTGATTTATCTATATTGGTATCTTCAGGAATTCTTGTCCAATCACCATTATTTGGGGTGATATAGGTATTGGGATTGGACACTGACTTGATAAGATGACCATTCCTTACATAACTTTCATCAATGGATGAAGGGTCTCCCATACCACCAATATCTCCATTATCCAAATCAACTGCTAAATGATGGTTAGAATATTCTTCTAAGTTTTGAGATCCAGTTTCATAACTCTGAACACCACCTTCTTGACTAGATTTCCAAATCATTCTGGCATCAATTGGTAAGTATTTTATTTTCTTTGCTTCATCAATTGGAACTGTAACTTCTACTTTGTAAGCTTGACTCTTATCAAAATTGGTAAACAAACCATAAGATTCAACTTTGCCATCTGTCATATATCCATATTCGTAGTTGCTAGTATTGACTACATAAGGTGTTTTCCCAGATTCCAGTTCTTCAGAAGTCGGTGTATTAAAGGTTTCTCGATCATAATTTTCTGTATCATCAAAGCCAACCTCTTTCATTGGAGCATTGACATTGATAGGTTTGCCCTTTGCGTCTCGTGTACCAATAAGAGTAAATTTTACCGTAGCATCCTTAATCTTAGGAATTCGAATCAAAAGATCATTTACTGTTTGTCCATGAGTGCTAGAACTTATCCTCTGATAAGCAACTGTATAGCTATAAGTGACGTTTTTCCCATCTGTACTTACAGTAGCATTTTGCCCCTCTACGTTAACCTGACCACCATTAGAAATGATATTGTCATTCTTTAAAATTTCAGTACTTGTAGTGTTTTCATCAGTTGCCGAAGTAGAAAAATTTGCACTTGGTGATTCAAGAATGGCAATATTAGTAGTAGCAACTTGTTCATCTGCTTTAGCGTTAGTTTGGATATAAGCATTTAATACGAAGACTGAAAGAGATGCTATACCGAATTTTAATAATTTATTCATGATTAAGGACTCCTACTTAGAATATAATATCAGTTAATAAAATTAGACTCATAGTCTAAAAAACTTATCCTTTATTATAAATAAAAAAGATTAAGATTGCAACAAATTATATAAATTCCTTCTTTAAAGAACATTTTATCTATAATCTATATCCAAGAAAAATCCCACCAAATTCTATCTAGTGGAGGTTTTTTATTTTATTCTATTTTTTCTCTTAACTTCTCGACAAAAAGATAGGCTGCTGGACAGGTTAGAGTATTTTTGATTGTAAGATTGTTTATTTGGTAGATTTTTTTTCGGTCGGTATGTGGAAATTCTCTACAGGCCTTGGGACGAACATCATAGATAGAACATAGATTATCGCCACCTAGAAATGGACAAGGCATAGATTTAAAAACCTTATCTCCATCTTCATCAACTTGTAAGAATTCGGCTTCGAAGGCAGGAAGTTTCATCTTAAAATACTTAGCAATGCGTGTGATATCAGCTTCTTTAAAGTCGGGACCAAGAGTTTTACAACAGTTAGCACAAGCTGTACAATCAATCTCTTCAAAAACCTCTTGGTGAATCCCAAGTGCGATCTTATCCAAATTTTTAGGAGCTTTTTTCTTTAGGTTTCCTAGAAATTTTCTGTGTTCCTTTTGTTTTTGTAGCGCTAATTGATGATAATATTCAATATCGATTTCTTTTGGCATAAATTCTTTTACATCCTTTTCTGAAACTAGTATACCATAACTGAAAACAAATAAAAACTACTGCCAAAAAGCAATAGTTTTAATAGGTTAGTTAACCTCGACTACTTCTACAGTATCCTTGCCAAGTAAAATTAGGTGTTTCTCAATTCTATCTATCTGATAAGAACGAGATAGAGCCTCAGCATATAATTCTAATTGACCACGATAACGTTCAATCAGTTGACTTGCATACTCGTACCGGTCTGTCTTATAGTCAAACAGAACAATCTTATCATCATAAAGCAAATAACCATCTAAAATACCACGGACAACAAAGTCTTCCTGACTCTTTTCGTCTCTTTTTAACATAGAGAAGGGTTGTTCACGATAAAGCTTGTCCTGGTTTGCAAGAATTTCTTGACCGAGTTGAGTATTGAAAAAAGACAAGATTTTATCAAGATTAACTTTATCTTTAACAGCATGACTTGCTTGCACTTGCTCTAAAGCCTCTGTCAAAATCTCTAAAGTAGGTTTCTTATCGAGATTAATTCGTTGCATGAGTTCGTGAGTTGCACTTCCAATCTCAGTCCCTGTAACTTTTTCAGTTTTTGAAAAATCTGGAAGCTCAAACGGAACAGTAGTCTCTTTTGGTTTACTTTGACCAGCTACTACGACTCCTTCCATATCCATAACAGGTTCATAGAACTTTTTAATCTGACTCGGTGTCTGAACACTTGGAAGATTGATTGCTGAACGGTGGATTTCGTTATACACTTCTACTTCTTTTAGCATTTCCAACGCATCTTTGATAGTTTCTGACTGACGGTTGTCTGCTTGGGATAGGTCTTGAAGTTGACTTTTATGTTCCAATTCTCCGATAGCTTCTTTGGTTAGGTCTTCTTCACCTTCAAAGCGTACACTAAAGTGTAAATTCTCTTTAGAAAATGCTTGATAGATGGCCCAAATCCAATCCTGGAAATTTTGAGCGTCTAGTCTAGTTTCTCGAGTCAAAAGACCTTTTCCATTTGTCGGATATTCTTTAGACTCTAATTTTTCACGTGATCCTTTTCCGACTAGATAGAGTTTCTTCTCAGCACGTGTCATGGCTACATAGAGCAAACGCATGAGTTCAGAATAACTTGCTAATTGGAGTTCTTCTTCATTTTGAGTATATGTCAAGCTTGGAATAGATAATTTAATGGTAGATGGAACATATTCCTCTTTTGCATTTGTAGCGACTCTAGCTACATAATTTAACCCAATTCCATTTGTGCGACTGAGGATAACCTCAGACATAGTATCCTTCTTGTTGAATTTTTGATCAATATTGAGGATAAAGACATAAGGAAATTCAAGCCCTTTACTCTTATGAATACTCATAAGTTCTACTGCATCCTTAGGTGGTGCCACAGCAACACTGGCAAGATCATGCTGGGCTTCCAAGACTTGGTCAATCATTCGAATAAATCGGGATAATCCCTTGTAATTACTCTTTTCAAACTGATCCGCTCTTAGAGCAAGGGCGTAGAGATTTGCCTGTCTGGCCTGTCCATTTGGCAACGCACCGACATAGTCATAGTAAAAGCGGTCACTATAGATTTTCCAAATGAGGTCATAAAGAGAATGTGTTTTAGAATACAAGCGCCAACCCTGGACTGTTTCCATGAAAAATTCTAATTTTTTATGAAGTTCAGACTTAATTAAATCCTTATGAAGACTAGTTTTCGCTTGAGCATTGACTAATTTCTCATAAAAGTTCTCTTGAACTTTATCCTCAGATTTTTGGAGAGCGAGACGAGCCAATTCATCCTCATCGAAGCTAAACATCGGAGATTTCATTAGAGCAACCAAAGCAAAATCTTGAAGAGGGTTGTGGATGACACGAAGAGTATCCAACATAACCTGGACTTCTAGGGATTGCAAATAGTTTGCTTGAGCACCGTCTGTCTTGACAGGAATACCATATTCAGACAAGGCGAGCAGAACTTGATCATTACGACTTCGACTAGCAGTTAAGAGAGCCATGTCCTTGAAAGGTACACCTTTATCATTATGAAGGTGAATTATCTCCTTGAGCACCATTCGCATTTCACCAGTCAGTTTATTAGTTGCAAATTCCTCCTCATCATCAGAATCGCTATCATCATCCTTATCGTAAAAGAGAACTTCTGCCTTGTTTTCTGGATTTGATTGAATATCAGTATTTCCAAAAACAAGCTGGTGCATACCGTCATAAGATATCTCTCCAACTTCCTCGTCCATGAGGTGTTTAAAGACATCGTTCGTAGCATCAAGAACCTCTGAACCGCTCCGGAAGTTTTCCTTAAGCAGAATTAACTGACCTTCTTTGTCATCTTGAGCAAATCTATGAAATTTTTCGTTGAAAATTTGGGGATCTGCCTGTCTAAAACGATAAATAGACTGCTTAATGTCACCCACCATAAAACGATTATGACCGTTTGAGAGGAGTTCTAGCATTCTTTCCTGGATGTGATTGGTATCCTGATATTCATCGACCATGACTTCATGGAAGCGTTCCTGATACTCTTGTCGAACCTGAGGGAAGTTTTCCAAAATCTCAATGGTATAGTGGCTAATATCAGCAAATTCGAAGGCATTTTCTTCGCGTTTTCGTTGTCGATAAGCATCAACAAAATCTCTCATGAACACTTGAAATGTCTTTGCCAAGTCCCAGGACTCTTGATGATAATCTTCTTGGAATTTTAGTAAAGTGATTTGATCATTGAGTGCAATCAGCTTTTCAAATTTTGATTTTCTCTCTTGGTTGTAAGCTTCTTTCAAGTCTTGCAGTTCGGCCTTGCGACTGGCATTTGTGAGAGCTTTACCATTCTTAGCTTTAGAAATATTTACAACTCGCTCTAAAACTTCTTGGTATTGTTCAACAGTAGATTCATGAGTTAAAGAGCTGATTTCATCAAGAACTTGTTGAACAGATTCTAAATAAGCTGCTTTACCAAATTCCTTGGCATCATTATCCAAATGGTAACGGAAAAAGCTTTCTAAATCCCAGAGTTTCTCCTTTATATCGTCTACAAGGTTTTCTTTAGCAACTGTAAAATCAGCCTTTTCAAAACCTTTTAGGAAAGATTCCTCTAGCCAAGCCTGAGGATTGCTAGTAGATTGCAAAAAATCATAAATCATATAGACCTGTTTACGTAGTCCACGCGCATCTTTACTCCTACCAGCAAAGTTCTTGACCAATCGACTAAAATCATCTTTCTCCTTGTCTTGGTAATGACTTTCAAAAACTTGTCGAAAAACCTCATTTTTTAAGAGAAGTTGTTCACTTTCGTTCTGAAGAATCCGAAAGTTTGGAGCAAGATCTAGTAGATATCCATGCTTGGCCATGAATTTTTGGGTAAATGAGTCCATGGTTCCAATTGCAGCATTGGGTAAATCGGCTAATTGTCTACCAAGATGTTTTTTTAGTTCCACATCTTGCGTTTCTTGGATCTGTTGGCTGATTTTCTTTTCCAAGCGTTCTTTTAACTCGGTTGCTGCCTTAACGGTAAAGGTAGAGATAAAGAGTTGGCGAATTTCTACACCACGCGCTAGTTGGTCAAGAATACGTTCAGCCATGACAAAGGTTTTCCCCGAACCAGCAGAAGCTGAGACTAGAATATTTTGACCAGAACTATAGATTGCTTGAATTTGTTCAGCTGTTTTCTTAGGTTTCTTGTTAGACTGAGCTTCTGCTATTTGTAACTCTTTAATCTCTTCTTGAGATAAAAATTTCATCGCTCCAACTCCTCTCTGATTTTATTAAACCATGCTTCCTTGTCATTGCTCTTAGCTACCTTATCTAACAATCTAGCCTGACCTAGATGATAATTAGCTTCAAAACCTGTAATAGACTGATATTGCTGAACATAGGGCGCAATGCTTCTACCGTTTTCTGTATATGGATTGATAGCAAATTGACCAGATAAAATCTTCTCTGCTGCCTTTTTGTAGATAAGGGCATTATAGTCTAGTAATAATTGGAATTCTTCATCAGATAATTGATACGTCTTATTTTTATTGTAAAACTCTCCAAGGTGTTGCATCTCTTTTTCGAGAAAGAGACCTTGGTATTTCATGCTCTTATTGGTTTCAGTTACTGCCTTTGAAAGAGTTTTAACAGTTTGTAATGACTGAGTTGGCTCAGACATTTCTAAGTACATAGCTCCAAAGAAGTCTTTATTTCCTTCTTTCTTAAGAGCAGCCAAGTATGTTGGCAATTGTGAGTTTAGACCGTTAAAAAAGAGAGGAAAGTTAAATTGAGTTAGAGAAGATTTGTAGTCTACAACACCAATAGCATCTGATGTTTTCAAACGGTCAATACGATCGACCTTCCCACGAACATAAATATTACGACCATTATCTAACTGTACAAAAGCTTGTTCCTTGCCACCAAAAACAGCCTCCTCTTGAATTGTTTCGACATCAGCATTGTGACGAAGAATATGTCCAGTAGCGCGTGCCACATCTAAGAGAACTTCCTTAGCAAATTGAGATTCTAAACTTTCTTGATAAATAGCTTGAAAGTCTCTTTCTTGACTAGTTTCAGAGATGGCCTGTTCTAAACGTCGGTCAAAGGATGTATCAGCAGGAAGTTTCATTGCACGTTCAAAAATACGGTGCAAGAAATTCCCGTGACTTCTAGCGTCAGGTTTCAATCGCAATTCTTCCTGTAAACCCAATACATATCGGAGGTAATAGCTGTATTCATTTCGATAGAATTCTGTTAGACCAGATGTTGATAGATAAAAATCTTGCTTCTGAGGATATAAAGCTTCCAGTGTATCACTAGCTAAAGTTTTACTTTTTGGACTTGTTGGAAAAACTGGATTTTCTAAACCTTGGTCTTCCAACTTTTTCCCCATGACACGAGCCAGAACTTTTATAAAAGTTAAGTCTTCATCACTTGAAGTTGATTCACCTTGTTGGTGATAGGCAATGAGACTAGACAAAAGACTGTGATAAGAACCGATATCATCTTTCGATAGATTTTTTCTGTCGATTTTCTTTTCGATTTTGCTAAATCCTAAGTTCTGCAATTCCTTCAAATATATTGACTCTTCACTCTCGTCTTCATTGAATAAACTTGGAGCTGACAAAACTAACTGTTTACGAGCAGAGTTAACCAGAGAAAGCATAGTATAACGATTCTTTTTAAGGTTTTCTTGACTTGAAATCAGTAATTGAGAACCTTCTTGGGTTGCTTGGTTCAGTACTTCCCTTTCTTCATCGCTCAACAAACTAGTGTTTTGAGCAATTTTAGGCAAGTGATCTTGACTCAAACCAAGTGCATAGATGTAATCAGCTGTCAAAGGCGCAATCAAATCATAACTTTGCACCAGAACCGTATCTACCGTTGCTGGGATTGTACGATAATTTGACAATGACATCCCCGAATGAAGAAGTGCCAAGAAATCATCTAAAGTGACCTGAGAACCTTCAAATACGGTTGCAAATTGCTCCATGACATGGCAAAAAGCCTTCCAGACTTCTTCTTGTCTTTCTTGTTCAGATGCCTCCAATGTTTCTGTTAAGACTTGTAGCTGCTTGGTCAAATGAGCTTCCTTCAAAAAGTTGTTCCATTTAGCAAGAAGATTTTCAGCCTTTTGCTTGCGACTTCCTAGTAAATTTTCTAAAGGTGTAATGATACGAAGTCGAAGTTCATTTAATTTTTCTAGATCAAACTTTCCGTGATGTGACTTTGTAAACTCTTGTTTAAAACTAGAAATACCATCAATACCCAAGTAACGAATATATTGTTCAAAGGCGTCAATATCCTCTTGACTAAGATCTGTGTATAAGTCAGTACGCAAGAGATTAATCAGATCCTCCTGACGAAAATTGTATCGTTTAAGACGCCCAATAGATTCTACAAATTGAGTTAAAGGATGATGAGCCATGGACTCACTCTTACCTAGATAAAATGGAATCTGATACTGATTAAATATTGTCTGCAAAGACAGTTTATAAGACTCTACATCTCCTAACAGGATTCGAAAATTCTTATAACTAAGTTCTGAATCTTGGTGCAATTTCTGGCGAATACTACGAGCAACTAACTCTAGTTCTTCTTTTTGTGTTAGACAAGACCAGATTTGCAAGTCTTTTCTATCTTCGTCATTCAAGTCTAAACTGATTTCGGAATAATCATAAGCACTTTCGAGTAGTCTTGAAGTTTTGGCAAAGGCATCAAGTTTATCATGGTCTTGACAAGCATTTTCTGCCTTGGTCTGATATTTAAAAGCCAAATGACGTAGAAACTCAACACTGGCTTGATAGAGGTTCCCTTCAGTAAAAGGACTTGTATAAGCTTTTTTAGTCGCATAAACCCCAATAACAATTTCAACACCCTTACGATGAAGCAAATCCACTAGGTGTTCTTCTTCTGAAGAGAAACGAGTAAAACCATCAATAACTAACGCAATCTGGCTAAAATCACTACTTACCTTGTTTTCTTCGATAGCATTGATCAGATAGGTTAATGGACTCCCCTGTGAAATTTGTCCTTGATTGAGATATGCTGTTACCTTTTCAAAAATCAAGAGTAAATCAGAACGTTTATCAGCGTCAGATAGACTTTCTAAATCCAAAAAGCTCATCTTTGCAGTTGTCATTTCATGATAAATCTCAATCAGTTGTTGGATGAATTGCGGATCTTGCTTAATAGCCCCGTAAACACGCAAATTCTTAGCGTCTATCTCAGACAAACATTTATAAAAAGCCATACCCAGACCAATATCATCGAGACTAGACTTTGCTGGTATATCGTTTAAAACCAGATAACGAGCCATTTGAGCGAAGCGCGTAACTGTGATAGCAAAAGAAGCCTGCTGACTCAAGCACTCCAGCACAGCGCGTTCCTTTTCAAAAGAAAGAGAGTTAGGGGCGATATAAAAGACTCGTTTACCTTGGTCAACAAGTCCTTGAGCCTCCTTGGTTAGGATTTCTGTCAAAGAA
>ERZ773045.1082-NODE-1082-length-12778-cov-6.644188_pt1 | contig 12778 bp, 9 predicted proteins | sample MGYA00580635_ERZ773045 | MGnify/ENA primary metagenome ERZ773045 (study PRJEB29015, sample SAMEA2738115) | human oral metagenome | biome: human oral; feature: human-associated habitat; material: saliva | place: China | collected 2261 ...
ACATGGAAGAGGTTCACGCAGAAGCTCAGAAGCACCAGGAATCTCACAACGACTGATGCTGAACACGGTGTGCGATAAATGTGCACACCGCCAAAACTCAAAAGGGGTTGGAGACGGCCAAGCCGTCTTCAACCCCTTTTTTCTATCTAATGAAACGCAACTTTGAGCGCTCAGCCAAGCAGTTCTTGAGCTACCAGCTCTGCTAGTTGAATCGCGTTCAAAGCCGCTCCCTTGCGCAGGTTATCTCCGCTGACGACAAACACGATTCCACGGTTATCCGGAACCGCTTGATCCTGACGAATACGGCCGACGAAGACATCGTCTTCACCCGCGGCCTCGAGAGGGGTCGGAACGTCGACGACGCGAACACCGGGGGCGCTGCTGAGCGCAGCCACGGCCTCGTCACGAGAAATCGAGGAGGGGAACTCAGCGTGAACGGTCATGGTGTGCGCGGTCAGGACCGGCACGCGCACGCAGGTCCCGCTCACCAGAAGATTCGGGACGTGAAGGATACGACGCGATTCATTGCGAAGCTTCTGCTCTTCGTCGGTCTCAAAGCTGCCGTCATCGACAATCGAGCCGGCCAAAGGAACGACATCGAAAGCGATGGGCGCGACGTAGACCTCAGGGGTGCCGAAATCAACAGCGTGACCATCGGTCGTCAGCCCCTCAAGATTTTGATCAGCAGCTCCACGGACTTGGTCGATGAGCTCGCGAACGCCCTTGAGGCCAGAGCCGGAAACCGCCTGGTAAGAGGAGACAGTCAGTCGATCGATACCGCCCGCAGCTTGCGCAAGTGGCTTAATTGCAGGCATGACGGCCATGGTCGTGCAATTCGGGTTAGCGATGATGCCCTTGGGACGGTTCGCAACGTCTTCACCGTTCACCTCGGAGACAACCAGCGGGACCTCGGGGTCCTTACGCCATGCGGAGGAGTTGTCGACGACCACGGCGCCGGCTGCCGCGAACTTGGGGGCGTACTCGCGCGAGGCCGTAGCTCCCGCGGAGAAGATCGCGATGTCGATCCCCGAGAAGTCAGCGGTTGCGACATCCTCAACGACGACCTCTGTACCCTTCCACGGCAGGGTAGATCCCGCCGAACGCGAAGATGCGAAGAAACGAATCGTTTCAACGGGGAAATTGCGCTCTTCCAAGATCGTGCGCATGACGCGACCAACCTGGCCGGTCGCACCGACAACTGCAACAGTCAAACCTGACATTTTCAAGCCTCTCTTACTAGCGATGGACCGACTCAGCGGCCAGTACCCGCATACACAACGGCCTCGGAAACCTCAGCATCCAAGCCGAAAGCGGAGTGAACAACGGCAACTGCACGATCCAGATCATCCAGCTTCGTCACAATCGACAGACGGATCTCGGAAGAGGAAATCAGATCAATATTGATTCCCGCCTCAGACAGGGCAGCGAAAAGCCGCGCGGCTACACCGGGATTCGTACGCATACCCGTTCCCACCAGCGAAAGCTTGCCGATATTCGGGTTGTAGCGCACCTCCTTGAAGCCAATCTCTTCCTTCGCGGACTCGAGCGCGTCGAGCGCAACCTGGGCATCGGCCTCGGGAATGGTGAAGGTGATGTTCGCGCGGGTCGGATCTGCAACGGGAATGTTCTGAACAATCATGTCGATGTTCGCGCCCGCAGCGGCGATCGTCTGGAAAACCATCGCGGCGCGGCCGGGGTGGTTCGGGACACCGGCGACCGTGATCTTGTCCTGGCCGCGGTCGTGGGCAATTCCAGAGATGATGGGCTGTTCCATCTTTCCTTCTTTCGGGTCGAGGAATGCGGCGTCAGGGACCAATCCCTTGAGCGCCGGCGAGGCCGGGCGGTCTGAAATCCAGGTTCCTTCCTTCTCGGAGAAGGAGGAACGAACGTGTAGGGGAACCTTGTAGCGGCGGGCGAATTCGACCGCGCGAAGGTGAAGAATCTTTGCGCCATGCGCCGCAAGTTCCAGGGTTTCTTCCGTTGAGATCGAGCGCAGGCGGTGCGCCTTGGCGACGATTCGCGGATCAGCAGAGAACAGGCCGTCGACGTCGGTGTAGATCTCGCACACATCGGCGTGCAAGGCAGCCGCGAGCGCAACCGCGGTCGTATCGGAACCGCCTCGGCCCAAGGTCGTCACATCATCATCGTCAGAAATTCCTTGGAAACCGGCGACAATTGCGACCTGGCCTTCAGAGATTGAGCGGGCGACACGTTCGGGGACCATGCCGGTGATCTGGGCGCGACCATACGCGGAAGTCGTGTGGATTCCGGCCTGCGCACCGGTGAAGGCCTGTGCGGGAACACCCAACTCGTTGATCGCCATGGACAGAAGGGACATCGAAATACGCTCGCCGGCGGTAAGAAGGATGTCCATCTCGCGTTCGGGTGCGTTGTCGGTAATCTGCGCGGCGGTGTCCAGGAGCTCGTCGGTTGTGTCGCCCATTGCTGAAACGACGACAACAAGCTTGTGTCCCGCGTTCCGAGTTTCAACGATGCGCTTTGCAACGCGTTTAATCGCTTCAACATCGGACACGGATGAGCCTCCGTACTTTTGCACGATGAGCGCCACGGGTGGTCCTAACTGTCTGCGTTTGGGTTATCTATTCTTATCGTCCCTGAAAACTCGCATATATGACGAGTACTGACCAACACGTGAACGTTTGTGTCAATTTATGAGCGTAACTTTCGGCACACTTGGCATATTCCTAGGACCAACGAATATGGTTGAACTACATCCACGGAAGGAGTCCTCGATGCCGCACACGATTTACGGGACCCCGGTTGTTCACGGCGTCTCCTATGCGCCGATTGTTTGGACGTCCCACCCAGCCCTTCCTTCCGACGATTTCACTCCCCTACCGCCCGAGGACCGCCCAGCCATTGCCGTCTCCCTTGAGGAGATCTGCAAAAAGGTCGGCGAGGAGCTCTTCGAGCGCTCAGCGCACGCACTGGGAGATGTCTCAGACGTCCTTGTCATGACCGCGTCTTTAGCGACCGACCCGACGTGGATCCGCGAGGCTCAGTCTTGGATCTTCTCCGGTGTTCCGGCGCCGCAATCAGTTGTTCGCGCGACCGATAAATTCGTCGAGGTTTTCCGTTCCTCCGGTGGACTGATGATCGAGCGCATCGCTGACCTCTACGACGTCCGTGACCTGGTCCTTGCTCACCTTGCCGAGGCCGACTCTGGGATCTTGACATCGGGAGCAGAGACGCCAGTCGCTGCTCCTCAGAAAGCGACCCCTCACGCTCCCTATATCGTGTGTGCACGCGACCTATCCCCTTCGGATGCGGCGAGCCTTGATCCCAAGTATTGCGTTGGAATTGCAACGGAACTGGGCGGTCCGACCTCGCACACATCGATTATTGCGCGCCAGTTGGGGATCCCCTGTATCGTCGCCGTGCGCAACTTGAGTGAATTGCGCCAGGGAGATCTTGTATTGATGGATGCCTTTGTGGGGTCTTTGGCAACTGAGGTTTCTGCCGAAGAGGCACAGGCAGCGGTTCAGCGAGATCAAAAGCGCGCACAGGCGGTAGCTCATTGGAACGCGCCCGCTCACACCAGCGATGAACACCCAGTAAAGCTCTTGGCCAATATTCACGACCTTGCAAGCGCACAGGCTGCGGCTCAATCCCCCCACCTTGAATCAATCGGCCTCTTGCGTTCAGAACTTGCCTTCTTGAACGCACACAGCGAGCCAACGATTGAAGAGCAAGTGAACTTTTACTCGGGAGTTTTTGAGCAATTCCGCGGGCATTCGGTATGCGTGCGCACCCTGGATGCTGGTTCAGATAAACCACTGGCCTATGCGACAATCCCCGGCGAAGACAACCCTGCGCTTGGCGTCCGAGGAATCCGAACCTCTGGACCCTACCCGCAGATCCTTCACAACCAACTGGAAGCGATCGCTCTGGCAGCTATCCAACACCGAGAAACCTCGGTATCAATCATGGCTCCCATGATTTCAACGATTGCCGAAGCCCAGTGGTTTGCTTCGACCGTCCGCCACCTTTCCGAACGCTTCGAGGTTGAACTGCGCGCGGGAATCATGATCGAGGTCCCCGCGGCGGCACTTTTGATCGATTCCATGATGAAATACGTCGATTTCGTATCGATTGGGACGAATGATCTGACGCAGTACACGATGGCTGCAGATCGTATGTCACCTGACTTGGCCGAGTATTCCGATCCCTGGCAGCCCGCACCTTTGCGCCTGATTGCGCAGGTTGCGCGTGCTGGCCTTGAGCACGGGGTAAGCGTGAGTGTGTGTGGCGAGGCCGCGGCAGACCCGCTGCTCGCTTGCGTTTTCGTTGGTATGGGTATCCTCGCGCTGTCGATGCCGCGCTTGGCAATTCCCTCGGTGGGCGCGCAGCTTGCTCAGGTCAGCCTGGCACAGTGTCGCTTAGCTGCCGCTTCCGTTGTCGAGGCCTCTGATCCCGGCGAGGCGCGCTACCGTGCGCGCGGAGCGCTCCAGGTGGAGTTCTAGGCGGGCTTATCCCCCACTCGTCTAACCCTGTTGCCCCAGCCTTACATCCAAGATTATTTGAGGATAAACCCCCAATCTTTCGAAGTACTTACATCAAAGAATAAAATTCCAGTTACCAATAACAAAGCACACAAACAGTTAACTCGGGTGTATTGAATAGACGAACCATCAATACTCATCGCTACTCTTTCAATGCAAATTAATACTAAAACCTTTTAGCTCTCGCAATAAAGAAACGAAGAAACTCTCGAGTGCTAAAACCAAATAAATCCATCTACGAATCTCAAATTTTATTTTCATTGAACGGGATAATCAATCCAGAATTCCCCAATATTCCTTTTGCGCTGTGGATGCGTAGACCAAAAGACTCGAGACAAGCAATAGAACCTGGATACAGTTTCTTTTAGAATATTGGCGCTTCCCGACTGCATGGACCGTCGCATGGCGCGAAAAGTCCCGAGGGACCTCATCCCCTTTCCAAAGGTAGAACGGCGCATGCGCATTCCAGATTGGAAGCCAAGCGAGCGCCTGTCGAATAACATTTTCATCCTCAGCGCTTCCGTCGACCGAGAGGAGGATATTTTCTTTCTGATTTGTAATTTCACCTCGCTCCGACTTATCTGTGATCAGCTTCCGAATAAGCGAATCGAGTGTTACTGTCAACAATGCTTGAGCAGCCGTGGCATGACCATCCTCAATTGCATCAATCGCCTCTAACAAAAACGCTGCTTCTGGAAACGCAGAGCGAATGCTCCCGGAAGAGAGCTGCCCCCTACAGTCCATGACAATCTGCTTCTGGCAGCTGTTCAAAACCCGGCGCCGCTCACTATGACTCTCCGCTCGCAATAGACGCAAAACAACGGATGCCCGAGGGATTCCAAAAATACCAATTGCTTCAGACCGAACGAAATGGAGGAGATCCTCTGGCGCTTCCGAATAAACCTCGACTAGGTTTTCAGGAAAAAAGAACTGTTGTGGCCAAAGTTTAATTTTCTCTAAATCATAAAACTTCGAAAGATGCTCATTAAGTCGGGTGAACTGTTCAGTTATACCTTCGAATGCACGTAAAATCGTTGGCCCAATAAGGTCATTCGCGTTTTGGCCAAAAAGAGAAACTGCCTGCGGCAATCCACTGGAAAGCAGACTCTCAGTTACCCGAAGTGAGGACCCCGAAATTCCTCTCACGAGGGGTTTAAGGGTATCGCTCAATTGAGTTCCAAACGTTGTTTGCAACGATTCGAAGATATCCAAAGCGGCAGAATCTATGAAAGGTTTCGAAAATCCCGCAAAAATCCTTCCAACATCGCCTCTTGTCCCAGATCCAGAAAGTAACCCTTCAGGTACAGTTACAGGTTCCTCAGTCACTCTATACCTTTCAGAGGAAGCAACATCTTTGTCTCTACTCACAAAAGATCCAGCCCACTCTCAACCATGTTGGCTGAGGCGGGCTGAACGATTAATACAAGGATATCTGGAAAGAGAACTCCTTGTCAGCGATTTTTGCTGAAACTCGCTAACTCACTCACTGATCGCCGGCAGGATCACCGAGAAGGTTGTCCCGTGTTCACCGGGCTGACCTTCGCCTTCGCATAAGGTATCGACATCCACCCGGCCGCCCAAGGCCTCGGCAATCGAGGAAACGATCGACAGGCCCAGCCCCGAGGACCCCTTCCCCTGACGTGAGCGCGAAGTGTCGCCTCGGACGAAGCGATCAAAGACAGTCGCACGCAGCTCAGGCGCAATTCCCGGGCCATCATCGGCAACGCTCAGGCGCACAAACCCCGGCGTCGATGCGGTACCGGCGATCGTTTGCACTCCAACTTTGACGTGAGTACCAGCGGGAGTGTGGATCCTCGCGTTATTGACCAGGTTTGCGAAGACCTGGCGAAGCGCAGACTCATCACCCAGCACGGTGCAGGAAGTGCAGGAATCGGCCTCGTCATCAATTTCGGGAAGGTCCAAGCTCCACTGGTGATCCGGACCCGCTGCATGGGCGTCTGACACTGCGTCGATAGCCAATGGGATCACGTCGACCGGGTCGCTGGCCAGCTCACGTCCCGCATCAAGGCGAGCCAACAGCAGAAGATCCTCAACCAGACCGGACATTCGCGCGGACTCAGATGCGATTCGCGAAAGCGCGAGCTCTTGGTCTGTTGCCCCTCGTTGAAGAAGCTGCGTGTAACCCTGAATTGATGCCAAAGGAGTTCGGAGTTCGTGCGAGGCATCGGCAACGAATTGACGCAGGCGGTGCTCGGATTCCGCGCGGGCCTGAAGCGCAGTTTCAACATTGTCGATCATGGTGTTCAACGCGAAACCGACATCGCCAACCTCATCTCCGGGTTGGGCAATGGAGCTATCGACGCGATCGAAAGTGTCAACAGTCGGTGCGGCGATCAGATCTTGGGAACCGATATTCCGCGCGGTTGCGGCAACTTCACCCAGAGGAAGCATTTCCCTGCGGATCCACTTGCGGCCGATGAAAGTCGCTCCGGCGATCACGACCAAAGCGATAACGCCTTCAAGAGCCACCAACATGATCAGCGTCGAGTTATTGGCTGCCAAAGACAGGCCGACGACCAGTGTCCGCGACTCTGATTGAGCGCACATGATCCTGAAAGCACCTAAATTCGGCAAGCTGACATTGTGTCCATGTCCATCACAGCGCAAGGAGAGAATCTGCTGCTGAGCGGCGCTATCGAGCTCCACCACATCAAATTGCTTGACGACACCCGAAACGATCTCATTGTCGTCCTTGATGAGCTGCAACTGGCCTTCTGAAGAACCTGGGCCTCGCAAGCCGCGCGGGCCGTGTTCACTTGGCGAGGCGGAGGAACTTGGGGATTTCGACTGTGATGGACCGTGGTCATCATCGTGATCATCCTGGCCGCCCTGTGACCCGGCCGTCGGAGGCGGGGGCGGAGGAACAGGTTGTTGCAAGCTGAGCTCTGCGTTCTTTTCAAGCCTGCTGAGCATGGATTCGAGCGAGCTATCGATCTTGGAAGTCATCCACGAATGCATTGCAAGCGCCGAGGCGGCAAGCATTGTCACCAGAGCGATGGCGACGGCAGCCGCAAGAAAACGGCTCAGGCGAACAGTGAGAAGACGCGATCGCTTGCGCTTCGTTTGAGGAGCACTGTGCCTAGGAACGCGCGCCTGCGATTCGGTATTCGAAGCTTGGGGGGCAGAGCTTGTCATTGGCGCTCCTAGGAGGCGGGCCTGAGGATATAACCGGCTCCCCTGACCGTGTGAATCATGGGTTCGCGCCCAGCGTCGATCTTCTTACGCAAATACGAAATGTAGAGCTCGACGATGTTCGCCTGACCACCAAAATCGTAGGACCACACGCGGTCGAGAATCTGCGACTTCGACAAGACAACATTCGGGTTTTCCATGAAGTAGCGCAGCAGCTCGAATTCAGTGTTGGTGAGCGTAATTGCTTCACCGCCGCGCGCAACATCGTGGGAGTCCTCATCCAGGGTCAGATCGCCAACGGTCAGAACACGTTCAGCGGTGACTGAAGCCATTCCAGATCGACGAAGCAGTGCATCAATACGCGCAGTGACTTCATCGAGGTCAAAAGGCTTAGTGACGTAGTCATCTGCACCTGCACGCAGTCCGGCAACGCGGTCGGCAACGGCGTCACGCGCCGTCAAGAACAGGACGGGAAGGTGCGGCTTGCGCTTGCGCAGGCGTTCCAGGGTTTCCATTCCGTCGAGGCCGGGCATCTGGATATCCAAGACGACGACATCGGGGTCAAAAGTATCGGCCTTATCCAGTGCTTCCCAACCGTTTGCTGCGGTTTTTGTCTCCCAGCCCTGGTGGCGCAGTGCTGATCCAAGTAGCTCGGCCAAGACCGATTCGTCATCCACGACAAGGATGCGCGCGGGCGTCCCATCGGGGCGAATAAAGCTGGACTCTGATGTACTCACGTCGCGATCCTTTCACAGTTTCCGTCGACATTCAGGACATATTGCGCCGGCCTTCCATTGCCCGTCCCAGGGTAATGGAATCCGCATATTCCAAATCGCCGCCCACGGGAAGTCCCATGGCGAGTCGCGTTGTCGTCACACCAATTGTCGAAAGGGTGCGCGCTAGGTACGAGGCGGTTGCCTCACCTTCAATATTCGGGTTTGTCGCGATGATGACCTCTTGAACAACACCATCTGACAGGCGTCCCAGAAGCTGACGAATACTGAGCTGATCGGGGCCAATCCCGTGGATGGGATCAATAGCGCCGCCCAGAACGTGGTAGCGTCCGCGGAATACTCGTGAATTCTCAATGGCCTGGATGTCCTTGGGTTCTTGGACAACACAGATCACGCTGGGATCACGCCGCGGATCACGACAGATCGAGCATTCATCATCTTCGGTGAGGTTCCCGCAAACAACACAGTGCTTAACCTGATGACGGACCGCATTGATCGCAGTGGTCAGGCGCTCGACATCCTCGGGCTCGGCCTCGAGAAGGTGCAAAGCCATACGCTGCGCGCTCTTTGGCCCCACTCCGGGAAGTTGTCCCAATTCATCGATGAGGTCTTGAAGAGCTCCTTCGTACACGCGTCACCACCCTCCCTGATCGTCAGTCTTTTGTTCGATGATGGTTCCGCCCAAAATATCCAAAACTGCTGGGATTCCAAAAAGATTCGAATCGGACATATCCTGATCATCAATGCTGGCGCTGTCGTCCTCTGCCGCAGAAACGCTGGGGGTTGCGGGAATTTCCTGCGCGTCTTCCTCTGCCGAGGCCTCTGCTGAGGCTGCCGCTTCCTCTTCCTCAGGTACGTCATCAGTTGAAGGTGCGTCGTCATCTTCTTCCATGCGCGCAAAACGCTGCGAAGGAAGTGGCGTAACTTCAGCGAAGTTTGGAACTTCAGGAGCTGACTCTTCTTCAAGCGGGTCAAAACTTGGAGGCTGAACGACAGTCTCACTCCAACCTGAAGTCGCGACAGGCTCATCCTCTGGTTCATCATCAGGTTCAGGTGATGGAGCAGGTACTTCCTGCGAATCCTGCTCTACCTCTTCAACCTGATCCCCCGGATCAAAAGGGGGCGGCGCCTGAGTATGCCAATCGTAAGATTCTGGTGCCTGCGGATCATAGGGTTTCGAGGCATCGATCGGTTCCGCCGGAACATGGAATTCCGGTGCCGGTGCGGCTTCGTGCGCCGATACCTCTGAGCTGCCCAGCCCAGAGGGGAGCGATTCTTGGGCAGGTGAAGCCTGAGCAGCTGTGGAGTGAAGGGGGGCGGCCTGCGCTGGCATGCTCTGCACAGGAGCCGCGCTGGAGTGTGCATTGGCAGAAGGCGTTGAAACTGCAGGCCCCCCGCCAGATTGCCCCACCTGTGCACTGACGTGCAAACGAACACCCAAGACGTCATAGATCGTGTCCTCCACGATCTGTGCGCGTCCCCCGTTTGTAAAGCTTGCGACCATTCCTTGGCTGGGGAAGAGGATGACCAATTGGTCTCCGTCAACGGCACCCAATTGCCCGTTTTGAGACAGCAAACTCCACACAACCCTGCTGTGCGTAGCCAAACGCTCGACAACATCTCCCCAGCGCTGTCGTACAAGATCCGCATTGGGTGCAGCAGCGGGAGCGGGTGAATGAGAGGGTGCGGGAACTTGCTCCGGAGCCTTTTCGGGCACTTCATGGGCAGCCTCGCGAGGCATCTGAGCAGCGGGAGTATCAACAGGAGCGCTGTGCTGGGCAGGTGCGTCGCTATGAGCAGCGGGGCGAGTGACCTCCCAGCCGCCAGATGAGGGCTGAGACTGTGGTGCATGTTTTGCCTGTCGAGGCGAATCAATGCGACCATCGGCGGAAGCTTCTGGAGCCACCGAGGCACCCTGGTGGTCTCCGCTCTTCTGGGCTTTCTTGCGTGCAAGAGCCTCACGCGCCTGACGAGCACCAAATGAACCCGAGCCAGCCGAGGCCTCGGCAGGAGCACCACCCCCAACCAAGCCGACTCCACCAGAGAGCGGTCCCGGGGTACCCGCCATCCCGCCAGCGACCGCTGCAGGTGCTACTCCATAGGCACCAGCAGTGGCATCAACGCCGCCACCGGGCACCAAGATTCGGCCGATGAGCAACTCAAGCTGCAGCCTGGGTGAGGTCGCGCCAGTCATGGAGCGAAGGGCCTCGTCAGTAAGGTCAGCAGCGCGCGACAAGGCCTGCGTGCCCCAGTTCTTTGCCTGGACGCTCATACGTTCAAACTGATCGTGAGGCGTACCCACCAACACATCGTTGGCGCCATCACCCGCGACGGCAATAATCAACAGATCGCGCAAGCGCTGCAAGAAATCTTCGACGAAACGACGCGGGTCATGACCAGAAGACACCATTTTTTCGATCACGCGATACGCAGCACCGCCGTCGCCCCCTGCAAGAGCATCGACAGTCTCATCCAAAAGCGCACTATCCGTGTAGCCCAAGAGAGCAACAGCCGTCTTATATGCGATCTCGCCATCGATTGCGCCGGCCATCAACTGGTCCAAGACCGACAGAGAGTCACGCACAGAACCGCCACCGGCGCGGATGACCAGGGGAAGGACACCTTCACCGACGCGAATATGCTCCTCATCGCACAGAGTCTGCAGGTAGGGTTCCAAAATATCCGGCGGAACCAAGCGGAAAGGATAGTGATGCGTACGCGAGCGGATGGTTCCAATGACGCGCTCAGGTTCCGTCGTCGCAAAGATAAACTTCACGTGCTCGGGCGGCTCTTCCACGAGCTTAAGTAGGGCATTAAAGCCCTGGGGGCTGACCATATGGGCTTCGTCGATGATGAAGACCTTGTAGCGGTCACGCACCGGCGCAAAAGTGGCGCGCTCACGTAGGTCACGCGCGTCATCCACACCACCGTGCGAGGCGGCGTCGATTTCAACAACGTCGAGTGAACCCGGGCCGCCGGTTGCCAGTTCACGACAGGACTCGCATTGACCGCAAGGCGTATCCGTTGGGCCTTCAGCGCAGTTCAGGCAACGCGCCAAAATACGCGCAGAGGTCGTCTTTCCACACCCGCGCGGACCAGAGAATAAGTACGCATGATTCACCCTGTGGGCACGCAGAGCTGCCTGGAGGGGTTTGGTCACGTGTTCCTGGCCGATGACCTGTTCAAAGGTATCGGGCCTGTACCGGCGATAAAGAGCTGTCGTCACACTTGAACTTTACGGCCCCGCACGCTCATTTGCGTCCTGTTTTCACCACAAGCCGCAAGAACACAGCGAAAATCATAAAAGTGGAGGTCCACTGGGTTTCCCACTGAACACTGCCTGGGTCACTTCATTGTCGCCAAGCCAGCGCTAGTGGTGCAGATATAAAAGAATCCCCCGCGTACCCGGCAGCGCACCCTTATCCTTGCTGCATTCCTGCCCTGGGGAGGTTCGGATGATACCGTCACGCGGAGGACCGGCCCCCAGCATACACGTTTTCGCCCCGCGCGCGCAGCTGCGAATACCGCAACTCGCCAGCCTCACACAAACACCCCACGCGCAACGCACACACCACGATCGTTACACACGCTTAAGGACTGACCAGGCACCACCAACCCACGGCGAGCAGACCTACCCTGAGACCATGAGCGACATCATCATTCCCGGCATCGGCTCACTGGAGCCGGCACCCGCACTGGACCACCTCGACCTGCTCGCTCCGCCCGTCGCCGCCGCACTGACCGCGCTCGCCGAGCGCGGGGTGGCCACTGCCTCGTCGGCGCTGGTTGTCGCGATCGACCCGGAGCTCGCGGACACGGAGGTCATGACGCGCGAGTTCGGCATGGACCTGGCACTGTCATCGAACTGCATTCTCGTGGCCGGCAAGCGCGCCGGCGAAGAGCGGATCGCGGCGTGCGTCGTGCGCGCGACGACGAATGCGGACGTCAACCACGTCGTGAAGAAGCGCCTCGACGTGCGCAAGGCGAGTTTCTGGCCGCAGGAACGCGCGGTCGAGGCGTCGGGCATGGAGTACGGCGGCATCACGCCGGTGGGCGTACCCGGCTCATGGCGGCTCCTTATCGACTCGGCGTGCTCGGTCGGATGGAGCTGCATCGGCTCGGGCCTGCGCCGATCGAAGCTCTTTGTGACGGGCGAGGTCCTGGCTGCACTCCCGGGCGCAGAGATCGTCGAAGGCCTCGGAGTTTAAGGGGGACGAGGCCTGGGCTCAGCAGCGCGTGACCGCCCGATTGCCGGCCACCACAGAACCCCGAGGCTTGGCGGCGAGGGCTGCATGGCCTGGCCGCGGTGCCGGTGGGCGGCGGCGGGGCCTGGCCGGGCTAGTCCAAGCACCACAAGTGCCGCCGGCG
>ERZ773045.1093-NODE-1093-length-12731-cov-3.097586_pt1 | contig 12731 bp, 9 predicted proteins | sample MGYA00580635_ERZ773045 | MGnify/ENA primary metagenome ERZ773045 (study PRJEB29015, sample SAMEA2738115) | human oral metagenome | biome: human oral; feature: human-associated habitat; material: saliva | place: China | collected 2261 ...
CGATTGTCGAAGGGGGTACCGGCTTTATCCCTGGTCCGTTCGGTACGGGGAAAACGGTGTTGCAGCACGCCATATCGAAGCAGGCCGAAGCCGATATAGTGATTATTGCAGCCTGTGGCGAACGTGCCAACGAGGTGGTGGAAATCTTCGTCGAATTTCCGGAGCTGATCGACCCGCATACGGGACGCAAGTTAATGGAACGTACAATTATTATTGCGAACACGTCGAACATGCCTGTCGCCGCACGTGAAGCATCCGTTTACACGGCTATGACGATCGCCGAATATTACCGTTGCATGGGACTGAAAGTGTTGCTTATGGCAGACTCTACGTCGCGATGGGCACAGGCGTTACGTGAGATGTCGAACCGGTTGGAAGAACTTCCCGGACCCGATGCTTTCCCGATGGACTTGTCAGCCATCGTAGCCAACTTCTACGCTCGCTCTGGGTTTGTTTATCTCAAAAATGGCAAGACCGGTTCTGTAACTTTCATTGGTACTGTATCTCCTGCCGGGGGTAACCTTAAGGAGCCTGTGACAGAAAATACTAAGAAGGTTGCTCGATGCTTCTACGCACTAGAGCAAGAGCGTGCCGACCGTAAGCGTTATCCGGCCGTTAACCCTATTGATAGTTATTCAAAATATCTCGAATATCCTGAGTTCCAAGAATACATTTCGCAACATATTGCACCCGATTGGCTCGAAAAAGTCAATGAGTTAAAAATGCGTTTGCAGCGTGGTAAGGAAATTTCGGAGCAGATCAACATCTTAGGGGACGACGGGGTACCTGTAGAGTATCACGTTACATTCTGGAAGGCTGAGCTTATCGACTTCGTGATCCTTCAGCAAGATGCTTTCGACGATATCGATTGCAACTCTCCTCTTGCTCGCCAAAAGTATATGTTGGATCTTGTAGCAAAGATCTGCCATACCGAGTTTGAGTTTGAAGATTTCAATCAGGTAACGGCGTTCTTTAAGGGCCTTATCAACGTCCTCAAGCAGATGAACTACTCAGAGTTTGAGAGCGATGACTTTAAGAAGTACTTGGCACAATGCGAAGAGATGATTGCCAAAGGTGGCAAGTAATCTCCAGGGAAAGAGAGACCTCGTATAGAGAAAATTAATATGGCAACACAAGCTTTTAAAAAGATATATACCAAGATCTCGAACGTTACCAAGGCAACTTGTATGCTAAGTGCTACAGGGGTTGGTAATGACGAGTTGGCCTTGATCCATGGACGAATGGCTCAGGTCGTAAAAATCATTGGCGACGAAGTAACCCTCCAGGTTTTTGAGGGTACTGAAGGTATTCCTACCAATGCAGAGGTTGTATTCCTCGGCAAAGCTCCTACGCTCAAGGTGAGCGACCAGCTTGCAGGACGCTTCTTCAATGCTTATGGTCTTCCTATTGATGGTGGAGCGCAGCCCGAGGGACGTGAAGTAGAAATTGGTGGTCCTTCTGTAAACCCCGTGCGTCGTAAACAGCCTTCTGAGTTGATTGCAACGGGTATTGCAGGTATCGACCTCAATAATACCCTCGTAACCGGGCAAAAGATTCCGTTCTTTGCGGATCCGGACCAACCCTTTAATGAAGTAATGGCTATGGTGGCCATGCGTGCCAAGAGTGATAAGATTATTCTTGGGGGGATGGGGATGACCAATGACGACTACCTCTTCTTCAAGAACACTTTTAGCAATGCCGGTGCTCTAGATCGTATTGTTAGCTTCATCAATACAACAGAAGACCCCTCTGTAGAGCGTCTGCTTATCCCAGACATGGCTCTTACAGCGGCTGAATATTTTGCGGTAGAAAAGAACGAAAAGGTGCTCGTGCTCCTTACGGACATGACCAACTATGCGGATGCTTTGGCTATCGTATCAAATCGTATGGACCAGATTCCTTCGAAGGATTCTATGCCAGGTTCGATTTATTCAGACCTTGCTAAGATCTACGAAAAGGCGGTACAATTCCCCGATGGAGGGTCTATCACCATCATTGCCGTTACTACGTTGAGTGGTGGCGATATTACCCACGCTGTGCCCGATAATACGGGGTACATCACCGAAGGGCAGCTCTATCTCCGTAAGGATAGCAATGTGGGTAAAGTTATTATCGACCCATTCCGCTCTCTCTCTCGCTTGAAGCAGCTTGTAATTGGTAAGAAGACTCGTGACGACCATCCTCAGGTGATGAATGCCGCTGTACGTCTATTCTCCGATGCTGCCAATGCACAAACGAAGATGGAGAACGGTTTCGACCTTACCGACTACGATAATCGTTCTCTTGCTTTTGCAGACGATTATTCTCGACAATTGCTTGCTATTGACGTGAATGTTGATACGACTGAAATGCTCGATATTGCTTGGAAACTTTTTGGAGAGCACTTTACTCCTGCAGAAGTAAACATCAAGCAATCTCTTGTAGAGAAGTATTGGGTTGGTGAGAATAAAGCCTGATAGAAAAGAGTCATGGCTATTAAGTTTCAATACAACAAAACTTCGCTCCATCAGCAAGAGAAGCAGCTGAAGATGCGAGTGCGCACGCTCCCTACGATCAAAAGTAAGGAGAGTGCTCTCCGTCTTGAGGTGAAGAAGACGAAAGACGAAGTGGTGAAATTGGAACAAAAGTTAGAAGATGGCATCTCTAGTTATCAGCACATGGTAGGGCTTTGGAATGAGTTTAATCCGGAGCTTATATCTGTGAAGGATGTGAAGTTGTCTACCAAGAAGATTGCCGGTGTTATAGTGCCGGTCTTGGATAAGATAGACTTCGAGGTGAAGCCATTTAGTTTGTTCAATTCTCCTTCGTGGTTCTCTGAGGGACTAGAGTTGCTTAAGGTGCTTGCTACTACTGGTATAGAAGCTGAGTTCCTTGGCCTCAAACTAGAATTCTTGGAATATGCTCGTAAGAAGACCACTCAGAAGGTAAATCTTTTTGAGAAGGTACAGATCCCAGGGTATAAGGATGCTATTCGTAAGATTAAGCGATACCTCGAAGATGAAGAGAGTCTCTCTAAATCGTCCCAGAAGATCATGCGAGCCAATATTGAAGAACGCGAACGCAAAGAAAAGGAGGCACTGCTATGATTGAAAAAATGCAGAAGTATCTTTTCTTGATATACCACAGAGAGTATGAGGGCTTTTTGCAGAGTCTTCGTGAGCTTGGTGTGGTACATATCAAGGAAACTAAGAGCCCTAAGCAGTTCGATAACCTACAAGCCCTCCTCGCTAAGCGTAAAGACTTGGCGGACCTGCGTCGTCGTGTAAAATCATTGCGATCCAAAGATGCTCCGGAGGTTTCTATGATCCTCCCCCAATCTGAGGAGCAAGGAGTAGCTGTGCGGTCTGAGATAGAGGAGCTCATGGAGAAGGAAAGGAATCTGGCTAACCAGATTGCTGCCCAACGACGTGAGATCGACTATTGGAGTATTTGGGGTGAGTATGACCTCGATCTTATGAAGAAACTTGAGAATGCTGGTTATAAGCTGCACTTCTATGTAGTGGCTTCGCAGCAGTTCAAGGAGGAGTGGATTGAGGAGTATCGCGCCGTAAAGGTTAATGATTTTCGCGCTCAAGCCTACTTTGTTACGATTGGGCAAAGTGGTGACGCTCGCCCCGAAGCCGATGAGGTAAAGGCTCCAACGGCTTCTATGGATGAGATGCAAAGGAAGTTGGAAACCCTACAGCAGGAGGCAGAAGAGACCCATAATAGGATTGTTGAATTTGCTGATACTCGCTTGGGCGAACTAGATGGATATGATCGATTCATCGAGCGCGATTTTGATTTCGCCAATGCTCTCTTGCAGGCGGAACCCGAGGCTAACGATACCCTTATGGTATTGGAGGGCTGGGTGCCCGAGAGAGTGGCAGACAAAATTGCTCCCGCTCTAGATGGAGTACCTTGCTACTACGAGCAGGTAGAGATCCAAGAGAACGACAATGTCCCTGTGAAGCTTAAAAACAATCGTTATGCTCGTCTCTTCGAGATGATAACGAAGATGTATTCGCTTCCTAATTACGGGGAATTGGATATTACGGCACTATTTGCTCCCTTCTTTATGCTCTTCTTTGCTCTTTGCTTTGGAGACGGTGGGTATGGGCTATTGCTTTTGATAGGAGCTACCGTTGCTAAGTCCAAAGCGAAAGAGGACAGCATCAAGTCTGTGTGTAGTATGCTCATGTGGTTAGGTGGAACTACCGCCATCGTAGGTTCTCTCATGGGGACTGTCTTTGGTATGGTAATGCCTTGGACCGGAGGTACGATACTCGGCTCTGTGCCCGATACCTACATCCTCAACCAGAACACAATGATGTATTTGTCCGTTGTGTTGGGGCTTATTCAGATTGTATTCGGTAAGTTTATTGCCGGCTATAAGACGCAAGTACAGAAGGGATTCAAATATGGTTTGGCCACTTATTGCTGGGCTGCCTTGATTCTCTTTGGAGGCCTTGGGCTTGTAGCAATGATGCTAGGTGAAGGTAATCCTATGCTTGCTATGGCATCAAAAGTCCTCTTGGGGATTGCTGCTCTCGCCTTTGTTATTGCCTTGTTCTACAATACGCCGGGCAAGAATATCTTCCTCAATTTTGGTTCCGGTTTGTGGGCAACGTACAACAATGCTTCCGGACTTTTGGGAGATACGCTTTCGTACATTCGTCTGTTTGCTATCGGTTTGACCGGTGGTATCTTGGGTGGGGTGTTTAATAACCTCGCCGTACAAGTGGGCGGAGGGCTCCCTGTAGGTCTCAATTTTGTGGTAATGGCAATCATTTTGCTATTTGGTCATGGTCTCAATTTTGGGCTGTGTATGATTAGCTCTTTGGTGCACCCTCTACGTCTTACATTTGTTGAATTCTACAAGAATGCAGAGTTTGAAGGTGGGGGGCGTCAATACACTCCTTTCAAGTAATCAATAATAGAAAAATCAAATAACTCAATCAATTAATTACAGTTCAAAGTATGATTAACGTTCTAACCTACTTAGGAATTGCCCTCATGGTGGCCCTCACTGGTATTGGCTCGGCAATTGGTGTAACTATTTGCGGTAATGCTACCGTTGGTGCTATGAAGAAGAATCCCGATGCAATGGGTTCGTACATTGCTCTTTCGGCTCTTCCTAGTTCTCAGGGTCTTTACGGCTTCGTTGGTTTCTTTATGGCTCTTGGCCTTGTACAACAACTCGGTGCCGGCCTCAACATTATCGCTGCTTGGGCTATCTTTGGTGCAGGTCTTACCCTTGGTGTTGTAGGTCTTCTCTCAGCTATTCGTCAGGCTCAAGTTTGTGCTAATGGTATCAAGACGATTGGTGGTGGTGACAACGTATTCGGTGCAACTATGGTGATGGCCGTATTCCCCGAGCTCTACGCTATTCTTGCCCTTCTCGTTGCTATCTTGATCTTCGGTGCTGCTCCCGAACTTGCAGCAGCAATCGCAGCTTAAGAGTATCTAGAGAATAATCTTGTTTCCCTTTCTTTAGGGAGATAAATCACTTCTATAGCTCCTGCTCTCACTCCGGTAGAGCAGGAGTTTTTTTATCCCCTTTTCTCTTGGGGCTTATCGGTGGTGTTGTATCAACATTACCTTCCTTCAAAAAGCTAATTAGCTTTCGTCAAATTCCTAATGAGCTTTTCTCCAAAAGCTAATGGGCTTTTATCGGATTCCTAATAAGTTTTTGCTGGATTCGTAATGAGCTTTTGTGAGATTGCTAATTAGTAATTGTTAGGTTGGTAATTAGCTTTCAGGCTGATTGGGAGTTGAGAAGGGCTGTTTCCTCTCGATAAAATCCTCTTTTTCTATCAGCTCTCATGAAAGTACTCCTAAAGATTGGGAGTAAATTGTATCGGTTTACTCTAGGTAAAATCAGAAAAGATCTTGGGCAAGATATGCAAGATTTTTGCCCTGAACAGAAATAATTCTTGCCCAATAAGGGAGTGGGCTCTAGGCCTGTACTTTAGATTTTTCTCCCTACAATGGATTTAGTGGTACATATCCTTATATTTTCAGCCTGACTAGCACTGTGATTTCTCTACTCTAGTCATACTTTCGATTTGTCAATCATTTTTCTTGTCACTTTTTTCTGTGATGAAAATATGGATGTGTCGAAGAAAAATGTTATCTCAAGGTGTTGATTTACAGGGGGTAGAATTTAACCTTTTGATTTTTATCAGCTTTTTATTTTCCAGCTTCTCTATGGGGCGCTAATAAAAAGAGCTTGTATTCGGATGTTTTGTATTATGTTCGCCGCGAGATTGATAGGAGGGTATTAATTTTCCCCCTTTATTCTCGAGGAGATTTTTGGTATATATCACTGACTTTAGAGCGGTTTGAACTTATTTGTCCCGACTCTGTTTAGTGTGTAAATAAGGACAGGACGTGTCTTTAGTATTGGTATTAATTTAATGAGAAAGAAAATGAAAAAGAAGATTCTATTGCTGCTCTCTTCGCTTGTGAGCTTAACCCTAATGTTGTCACTGACTTCTATGAAAGATGATGACAAACCTATTCCCTTTGCACAATTGCCCAAAGTAGCTCAGCAGTTTGTGAAAGCGAACTTTACATCCGAAGTCTCTTATGTGACTGTCGATAATGACTTGATCGGTAAGAGATACGAAGTTGTGTTGGTGAATGGTACTCGCATAGAATTTGATGGGAAAGGCAATTGGAAAGACGTTGATGCTGAGCCGGGTATAGTCCCCAAAAAGATCGTTCCAAATGCCATCTCTAACTATGTGGCTAAGAATTTCCCCGGTACCTCCATTAGGCAGATCGAGAAGCGCAGGAGAGGTGGTTACCAAGTGGAACTCTCCAATGGGTTGGAATTGAAGTTCGATTCGAGCCTCAAGTTTGTACGTATGGATGACTAAACACCTATCTCTAAAATAGAAACCCTTTTAGGGTTATAGAGTGGGGCTTCTCTTGTGAGGAGCCCCTTTTTATATGGATTAAGGCTTGAAATAAAAGGGAAAAGAGCAGATGCCACTCTTATGATATATACCGCACCTACTTGTCTTGAACCTCTTTATTACGGGACAGAGGGAGAGCCTCTGCAGCACACAAAGAAAGCTAGCAACTATTATTGACTACAAACTTAGCTAGAGAGCAAATAAGAAGTGATATGCCCCCATAAAATACAACCGCCAAAGTCCTCTAGGCCTTTGGCGGAGGCGGGGCGTGTCGATACTCACGTACCGGCTCACCATTTTCATCTACAAAGGTAAAAATAAAATCGGGATAAATAAATCATGGAACTAGAAAAATTAGACCTTGAGCGCTAGTTGCCAATGACCTGCTCGTTATAATGTGTGTGGAGCTCCTATTTAATAAGAAACCCCGGAGAGTATTCGGAGTGTGAGAATACTTCCCGGGGTGGTTTTGTGAAAAGAATTGCCCCTATTACTAGGTATGAATTTCGTCGATATTTACAAGCTTATTGACAATAGCATAGATCGTGAGTCCGCTAGGGCTATGAATCTTGAGTTTCTTGGCAATATTACGCCTGTGGGTAATTACGGTGTGAATAGAGATAGAGAGCTTAGCGGATATTTCTTTATTCGTAAGCCCTTTTGCCACGTAAGCCACCACGTCTTTTTCTCTCGGTGAGAGTAGGCGTTCGTTGTCTAGATCCATCTCTTCGTTCTCGGCTTGGCTAACAACGGAGAGAAGGTTTTGTAGAATGGTTTCCGTAGAGTCTCCAATGTTGATAGTCGCGTCGTAGCTATAAAGTACAGACGGGTCAACAGAACCTGTGGTAAGCGCCAAGATTTTGGCACGTGCTACAGTCAAGAATCTCTCATCTAGGTGTACGCCCATTACGATGGGATTCATCAAGATAATATCGGGAGTAAAGAAACGAATGGTAGAAATAATGCTTTCTATATCAAGCTCAAATGAAATCTGCGTTCTGAACTTATTCGATCGCTTGATCACCGCTTCTATCCCCAAGGCAATTACGGGATTAGGCTCTACGATGAGTAGTTTATGTACACTTTGTATCATCTCAAAATTTATTTCCTCTAAGAGTAAGACTTTAGCCCCAAGGGTATGAGGGATTATGAATTTTGCTTCTGTTCCATCGAACGGATGAGAGGAACAAAAAGGAAATCTTCGACAAAGTTATGTGTCGCGAGGTCATCTTCGGCAGAGAATAGCTCGTGCAGTACACTGGTTAGCTCGTAGCCGCTACCATCGGGGAAATACTTGATCAAGATATTCTTAAGCTCTCCAATACGAGCCTCCACCTTATCGTGCCGGCGAGAGAATATGTCTATATTGTATGCCCCGGCACCCCGTTTTTGAGTACCATCTACTAGAGCACGTACATAAGGGAATACGTTTTTATCCTCATATCCCATATGTTTGTGCACCTCAGCTACGTATTGATCGAAGAATTTATTGATGAGAAATACGATCTCTTCGGGGCCGCCCTCTATGGCACGACGGAGGTGCACCAAAAGTTTGGGTAGGCGATAGTCTAAGAAATAATGGTGTGAACGCTTCAAGAAGTCTACCAAAGCCATGGGAGAAAGCGATGCAAGTAGTTCTTGGCTAGGCTTGGTATTATGAGATACAATAGTGTTGACTACAGCAATAAGTGTCTCTACATGTACATTATTTTCCTCACAAACCTCTCGTATAGTTTGGTCTCCAAACCCAAGGGGGATACCAAAGCGAGTAATAACGAGTAGGAGGTCGTATCGTTCACAAATAAGATCGCTCATGAGCGTATCTGCCGAGTAGAATTGCGTTATGCGTAGTGACATACTTCTATCAATCAATTAGTAATACAATGCAAAGATAGGCTAGCCCAGCATACTATACAAGTAAAAGCTATCCCCAAAAGTAGTGAGATAGCTTTCTGATGTAGTGTTGAATTTCCCGTTTTAGGGCTTTAAGTCGGAGAAATGTCGCTTGCCCAAGAAGAAGTATTGCCAGACAATGGAGTGTGGGTATACGCTGCTTGGCTGCACCGGTGGGGTAATTGGGGGAGTGTAGTGCTGTTTCATTTTTCTGAAGTCTCTATGAGCTTTGTAGATAGCCCAAGCAAAACGAGATTTTCCTTTGACTAGATACATGCCTGCCGATAGTCCATCCAGTAGCATACGTTTGGGGAGAAGTCTTTTTGCTTGCTTCCTAGGAAGATTTTTGTAGAGCATCAGAAGGTTGTTGCGAAAGTTGAGATACACCTTGCGAGCATTACTAGTGCTAAGAGTGGCACCACCCAAATGATATATTGTGCTATTGGGGGTATATCTCACTTCGTAGCCACTCCGTAGCCATCGCCAGCAGAGGTCAATTTCTTCCATATGAGCAAAGAATCGCTCATCTAATCCGCCTACTTGGAGGTAAGCATCACGGCGAACAAATAGACAGGCTCCCGAAGCCCAAAAAATAGAAGCCTCAGTATCGTACTGCCCTTTGTCCTCCTCTATGGTGTCGAATACCCGACCTCGACAAAACGGATACCCTAGATGATCTATGAAGCCTCCTGCTGCCCCTGCATATTCAAACTGAGAGGGATGGTGAAAGCTTCGTATTTTCGGTTGTACTGCTGCGAGACGAGCATTTGCTTCAAGCATAGCAAGAGGAGCATCTAGCCATCCTTCTGTCACGGCTACATCACTATTAAGCAAACAATAATAGGGAGTCTCGCATTGTGCCAAAGCCTGATTGTAGCCCTTTGCAAATCCGTAATTCTCTGAGAATTTAAGGAGCTTTACGGATGGGAATCCCCTCTCCACGACCTCAATAGAGTCGTCTGTAGAGCCATTGTCAATTACCACAATGCAAGCCTTATCACTAGGCGTACAGCGTACAACATCGGGGAGGAACTTACGGAGCAGATGGCTCCCATTCCAGTTGAGGATCCCTATGGTGATAAGAGGTGCCGTGCTCATAATCTTTTTCATTCTAGGGAGCAAAAGGCTATACCCGGCTCTTTTTCCCTTCCAATTTTGGCTTGAGTGATAGCTCCTGATAGTGCAATATCGGGGCAAAATTCGTGCTCTAGTCGGATATAATTGTCTGTAAAACCATACATCTTACCATCTACACAAGAGTGCTCCCAAAGCACGAGGCGCTTTTCCCCTTCGTGCTCTTTGTAAAAACTGCTTAGCTTACGATTCGATAGATCGATAAGGGCTTTACTACGTTCTTTTTTCTCTTCGGGAGATACTACGAGAGGTATGGATAGAGCAGGTGTACCACTGCGTTCACTATAGCTAAATACATGGAGTTGTGTTACAGGTTGCCCCTCAAGGTATGCAAGACTCTCTTCGAAAAACTCAGGGGTTTCGCCCCTCATCCCTACAATTACATCCACACCAATAAAGGCTTCCGGCATCATTTCTTTGATACGAGCCAGGCGATCGGAGAAAAGCCGGGTGCGGTACCTTCTTTTCATCAGAGCTAGTACGGCATCACTACCACTCTGTAGCGGTAGGTGCCAGTGGGGCATGAAGCTTCTTGATTGAGCAACAACTTCGAGCAACTCATCGGAGAGCAGATCGGGCTCTAGAGAGCTAATGCGGTAGCGTTCTATGCCATTGACCTGATCCAAGGCCCGCACTAGGTCTACAAATCGTTCGCCTGTGGATCGACCGAAATCCCCAATATTAACCCCTGTAAGTACGATTTCTTTTCCTCCCTCTTGGGCCACTCTTTCTGCTTGCGTAACCAAAGAGGCAATACTTCCATTGCGACTTACCCCCCTAGCCTTGGGGATGGTGCAATAGGTACAGCCGTAGTTACAGCCATCTTGTACCTTTAGGAAGTGTCGCGTTCTGTCGTCGCTGCTACAGCCTTCTTCGAAGCGGTGTAGATGAATCCGCTCACCTGCGTAGTGGTGCTTATTGGTAGGTGTCACCCCTTCTCCGGAGAAGAAGGTAATAAGATGCTCTACGACTTCACTTTTTCTACCGGCCCCCACTACAATATTCACGCCCGGGATGTTGAGAATTTCTTCCCCCTTTAGTTGGGCATAGCACCCCATGACTACCACAACTGCATGTGGATTCTCCCGAACTACTCGGTGGATGAGGGTGCGATCTTTGCGATCGGCTGCACTCGTTACGCTGCAGGTATTGATGATACATATATCGGCAGAGGTGCCCTCCGTGCCCAATACTACCCCTAACTCTCGCAATTGCCTACCTATGGTAGAGGTCTCTGCAAAGTTTAGTTTACACCCTAAGGTGAAAAATAAAGCTGTCTTACCCTGTAATACCGTTGTATCTGGAAGCATGGATAGGTATTAGAATGGAACGGAATTCCCGTCAAGGGCAATGGGCGAAAAGTTTCCTCCGATACCGCTATCGATGGTAACGAAGTTAACGCTATCGTAGGGGGCAAACTTTGTGTATTCGCCGCGGAATATAAGTTTTACGTCTCCGATAGGTCCATTACGATGTTTTGAGATAATGAAGAAGCCCATCCCTTGGGTAGAGGTATTGTCTTCGGGGTTAACCTTGATATTGTACACCTCGGGACGATGGATAAAACATACCATATCGGCATCTTGCTCAATGGCTCCGGACTCACGAAGGTCTGAGAGCTGAGGTCTCTTACTATTGGAGTCTCCTTGTCGTGTTTCTAGGGTTCGGTTGAGCTGAGAGAGGGCTATAATGGGAATGTTTAGCTCCTTGGCTAGGATCTTGAGAGAGCGAGATATAGTACTGACTTCTTGCTCACGATTGCCAAAGCTCATACCTTGGGCATTCATCAGCTGTAAGTAGTCTATGATAATAAGCTCTACATGTTGCTCCCGTACTAACCTGCGAGCTTTGGTACGAAACTCGAAAACAGAGAGGCTCGGAGTGTCATCTATATAGAGAGGTTTGTCTTGAATATCTCGCAGCTTGGTACTAAGTTGCGTCCATTCATAGGCTTCCATCTGACCATTCTTTAACTTCTCTCCCGGTATCTCACATACGTTGCTGATGAGACGCTTTATAAGTTGTTTTGCACTCATTTCGAGGTTGAATATAGCTACCGGTATACCTAGGTCGATAGCCATATTCTTGGCCATTGACAAGACAAATGCTGTCTTACCCATGGCAGGACGCGCTGCAATGATAATGAGATCAGACTTTTGCCACCCTGCGGTCATCTTATCTATCGCAGGGAAGCCGGAGGATATACCACTAATACCATCTCCTATATTTCTAGCCTCTTGTATCTCCGATATGGTTTCTTCTAGAAGCGAGTCGGCTCGGCGAATATCTTGCTGGATATTCTGTTTTGAGAGTTCAAAAAGAGCTGCTTCGGCCTCTTGCATCTGTACTTCAGACTCAATAGAATCTTCGTACGCCTTGGTGAGAACTTCGGAGGCAAAGGAAATCAAATTGCGGCTCGTGGCTTTGCCGGCAACGATATGGGCGTGATAGAGTACGTTGGCAGTAGCTCCCACACTAGTTGTAAGGTTGGCAATGTAGGCCGCTCCACCTACCTCTTCGAGTTGATCTGTACGACGAAGTTCCTCTGTGACGGTGAGCATGTCGATAGGCTTCTGATTCGCTTCGAGCTCCCAGATCACCCTGAAAATAGTTTCGTGTGCTCTTACATAAAAGCTCTCCGGCTTAAGAATCGTTGCTACATCGCCCATAACTCCGGGTTGAAGTAGTATTGCTCCCAGCACAGCACGCTCCAGCTCTACCGCTTGAGGGGGTATATGCCCATCCAGTGCTGTTACTGCACTTTGGCTCGAAGAGGCCTTACTCTTTTTTCCCTTTGTGTCG
>ERZ773045.1096-NODE-1096-length-12688-cov-6.997150_pt1 | contig 12688 bp, 10 predicted proteins | sample MGYA00580635_ERZ773045 | MGnify/ENA primary metagenome ERZ773045 (study PRJEB29015, sample SAMEA2738115) | human oral metagenome | biome: human oral; feature: human-associated habitat; material: saliva | place: China | collected 2261 ...
GCATGCAAAAGGCTATGGTTCTCAAGGTTAAGCTTATAAGCCAGCTAAATACGGGAAGCAACTGGTATGAACTTAAGTAGGAAACGCAATGAAAGTTATCGGTATTACTGGAGGAATTGGGAGCGGTAAATCAACGGTTTCCAATATCATAAAAAATAATAATGATAGTTTAATAATATTAGAGGAACAACATAAACTACTTTTAAAAGAAAAGAAAAAAATAGAAAATGTAATAAAAACAATTGAAAAAACAATAAAAGATTATAAAGGAGAAATTCATATGACTATAGAAGAAAAGTTTGAAGGTTTTAAGAAAGAGGATATGAAAAAGTATGAGATAGAAGCAAAAGATAAATACGGAGAAGAGATTATAGAAGAATCAAAACGACGTCAGAAAGGGCAAGAAAGTAAAGCGGAAGATGACTTTAATAATACATTTAAAGCATTTGCTAAGTACAAGAAGGAAGAATTGGATATAACAAGTGATACAGTTCAAAAAGAAGTTGAAAAATTATATAATCACATAAATAAATATGGTTTTGATTGTAGTTTAGAAGTGTTTTCATATATTGGAAAAGGGTATTATGAAAATCAAGAATTTAGAAATAATATAAATAAGTTCGGAGAAGGAGTTGCTGAATATATTAGTTCTTCAATAAAGTATTACTGTAATAAAAATAGATAAGAATATCTTAGAAAAAAAAGATTAAAATTTTTTAAAAAAAGACTTGACAAATAAAGATATATATATTATCATAAGAAAGTCAGTTGAAAATGTACCGTAGACAGTAGGGGGAGAAATCCTTAATTAGCCTACCGAGGACAAAATTCGAAAAGAAACTTATGTGCCTTTTTGTATGTTCTCGCATGCAAAAAGGTTTTTTATTGGTACTGAAATTGATAAATCTACTTAGGAGGAAGTTCAATGTCAAAAGCTATTGAGAGAAAACAAGAGTTAGTAAATCAAATCGCAGAAGAAATTAAAGCAAGTTCTTCAGTTGTTATTGCTGACTACCGTGGATTAAACGTTGCGGAAGTAACAGAATTACGTAACAACATGCGTAACGAAGGTTTAACTTTTAAAGTTTATAAAAACTCACTAGTTCGTCGTGCGATGGAGCAAGCAGGAATTGAAGGTTTAGACGAAGTTCTAACTGGACCAAATGCTTTTGCTTTTTCAACAGACGATGCTGTAGCTCCTGCTAGAGTTTTAAACGATTTCGCTAAAGAACACGAAAACTTAGAACTAAAAGCTGGTGTTATAGAAGGAAAAGTTACAGATCAAGCTGAAATTAAAGCTATCGCGTCATTACCAAGCCGCGAAGGATTACTTTCAATGTTACTATCTGTATTAACTGCGCCAATGCGCAATACTGCTTTAGCTGTTAAAGCTGTTGCAGACCAAAAAGCTGAACAAGAAGCTTAATAAATAAAAAATATAAAAAACATAATTAAAAATCGGAGGAAAATTATAATGACTAAAGAACAAATTTTAGACGCTATCAAAGAAATGTCAGTTTTAGAATTAAACGACTTAGTAAAAGCAATTGAAGAAGAATTCGGAGTAACTGCTGCTGCACCTGTAGCTGTAGTTGGTGGAGCTGCTGGTGCAGCTGCTGAAGAAAAAACTGAATTCGACGTAGTGTTAACTTCAGCTGGAGATTCAAAAATTAAAGTAATCAAAGTTGTTCGTGAAATCACTGGAGACGGATTAAAAGAAGCTAAAGAAAAAGTTGACGGTGCGCCATCAACTCTTAAAGAAGGAGTTTCTAAAGAAGAAGCTGAAGAAATCAAAGCTAAATTAGAAGAAGTTGGAGCTTCTGCAGAAGTTAAATAATTTCTAATCTAAGTAGATAAAATTAAGATAGATGTAAATAAACAAAATATTCTTTTTAAGAATATTGATACGATGATAATAACAAAAATAGTATATCTCATGTCTCTAACTATGAGGTATACTATTTTCTTCTATTTTATACGAGGTGTCTTTATTATGCAACATTATTATACGAATAATCCAACAACTAAAAGTTGTGAAAAAATTATTAGCTCAAAAATAAAGAACATAGAATTACAATTTTACACAGATAATGGTGTCTTTTCTAAAGAAAATGTGGATTTTGGAACAAAGGTCCTGTTAGAAAATTTTTATAGTGAAAAAGAATATGCTGATGTTGCTGACGTTGGTTGTGGATATGGAGTTATATCTATTTTTTTAGCAAAGAAAAATCCGAACTATAATTTTACTATGATTGATGTAAATAATAGAAGCCTTGAGCTTTCTAAAAAGAATATTGAGCTAAATAAAATTGATAATAAAATAGAAATTATCGAAAGTAGTTCCTTTGATAATGTTAAAGGAACTTTTGATATAGTATTAACTAATCCACCTATCAGAGCTGGTAAACAGATTGTTCACAAAATTATGACTGATAGTTTTGAACATTTGAAAAGTGATGGCGAATTATGGGTTGTAATACAAAAAAAACAAGGGATGGCAAGTTGTAAGAAACTTTTAGAGAATTTATTTAATTCTGTAGAAGTAATAGCAAAAAATAAGGGTTATTATATCCTGAAAGCTGCTAAGTAATTGACATCTTGTCTTTACTATGATAAAATGATATATTGCAAGTAATTCTATTTTTTGCTAATAGAATTACGAAAATTATATAAGTAAGTAAGAGGAAATGTAAATTTTCTTTTTAGTTTTATAAGAGAAAAGCTGAGAGGTGACACAGTTGCAAAAAGTTAAATTTGGTAAGCACAGAGAAAGACGTAGCTATGCTAGAATATCAGAGGTAATTGATTTACCTGACTTAATTGAAATTCAGACATTATCTTATGAAAAATTTTTAGAAACTGGTCTTAAAGACGTTTTTAGAGATGTTTCGCCAATAGAAGGTAATAATGATAAATTAAGTTTAGAATTCATAGACTATAAATTAGGGACTCCTAAATATAATGTAGATGATTCTAAAGAACGTGATGCTACATATTCAGCACCTTTAAGAGTGCGTGTCCGTTTGATAAATAAAGAACGAGATGAGATTAAAGAACAAGAAGTATTTATGGGTGAATTACCATTAATGACAGAGACAGGAACGTTTATCATTAATGGAGCTGAACGTGTAATTGTATCTCAATTAGTACGTTCACCTTCTGTTTACTTTACAGAAGATGATAAGCTTAAAGTGAAGAATATCCCTAATGCGTATAAAACAACTGTTATTCCTAACAGAGGAGCTTGGTTGGAATTTGAAAAAGATATTAAGGGATTAGTTTATGCTCGCATAGACAGAACTAGAAAAATACCTTTAACAACGCTAATTAGAGCACTAGGTTTTGAATCTGATGAATCAATTGTTAAATTGTTCGGAGAAGATACAGAACTATTAAACACTTTAGAAAAAGATGAAAATCTTGATACAGGAACAGCGTTAAAAGTAATTTATGATAAATTACGTCCTGGAGAACCAGCTAACGTTGAAACTGCAAAAGCGACTTTATATGGAAGATTCTTCGATCCAAGAAGATATGATCTTGCTAAAGTAGGTAGATATAAACTTAATAATAAACTTCATGTTGGAGAACGTTTAGAAAACCAAATTTTAGTAGAACCAATTGTTGATACAGAAACTGGAGAAATTTTAGTAGAAAAAGGTACTAAATTAACTCGTGAAATTATAGATGAAATATATGAAGAACTAGGAACTTCAGCTAACGTAGTTGAGTTTGAAATGAACGAAAGTCTTGATGGAAGTGACAGCCTAAAATTACAATTGTTTAAGGTTGTAAATCAAGTAAAAGTTGGTAATGATTTTAATGTTGATGAATTATTAGAAGATCAAGTTTTACATATAATAGGAAATGGCGCTCCAAATAAAGATATCTTAACATTAACTATTGCAGATATAGTCGCAAGTATTAACTACTATTTACTATTAATAAGAAATAGAAGAAATAATGATGGATTTGAGTATGAGTTAATAGGTCGTGTTGACGATATTGATCACCTTGGTAACCGTCGTTTACGTTGTATTGGAGAATTACTTCAAAACCAAATTCGTGTAGGGATTTCTCGTATGGAACGTGTTGTTCGTGAACGTATGAGTATTCAAGATACTAATGAAATAACTCCACAACAACTTATTAATGTAAGACCTGTTACAGCTATTATTAAAGAATTCTTTGGAAGTTCTCAACTTTCTCAATTTATGGACCAAACAAACCCATTAAGTGAGCTTACACATAAACGTCGTTTATCTGCACTTGGGCCAGGTGGTTTAACAAGAGAACGTGCTGGAATGGAAGTACGTGACGTTCACTATTCTCACTATGGACGTATGTGTCCTATTGAAACTCCAGAGGGACCAAACATTGGTCTAATTAACTCATTATCTTCTTTTGCAAGAATAAATGAGTTTGGATTTATAATGACTCCTTATAGAAAAGTAGAAGTTGATGCTGAAGGTCGTCCATATGTAACTGAAAATGTACAATATTTAACTGCTGATCAAGAAGATAAATATGTGGTAGCACAATCTAACTCAAATGTTGATGAAAAAGGATATTTCCTGGATGATGAAGTTGTTTGTCGTTTTAGAGGAGATAATACAGTTAAGCCTCGTGAAATGATGAATTATATGGATGTTTCTCCTAAGCAAGTAGTTTCTGCAGCAACAGCATGTATTCCATTCTTAGAAAATGACGACTCAAACCGTGCATTAATGGGTGCGAACATGCAACGTCAAGCAGTACCTCTAATGGTAACAGAAGCTCCATTTGTTGGAACAGGAATGGAACACTTAGCTGCTCGTGATTCAGGAGCTGCAGTAATTGCTAAATATCCTGGTATCGTTGAATATGTTGATGGAGCAAAAATCAAAGTTCGACGTATAGAAACATTAGATGGTAAAGAAATTGAGGGAGATTTAGATACTTATGTAATACATAAGTTCGTTCGTTCAAACCACAGTACATCATATAACCAAAAACCAATTGTTAAAGTTGGTGATAGAGTTGAAAAGAAAGACATACTTGCAGACGGACCTTCGATGGACAAAGGGGAATTAGCATTAGGTAAAAACTTAGTTGTTGCATTCGTAAACTGGGATGGATATAACTATGAGGATGCTGTTATTATGAGTGAACGTCTAGTAAAAGATGATGTTTACACTTCTATTCATGTAGAAGAATATGAAACAGATGCTCGTGATACGAAGCTAGGACCTGAAGAAATCACACGCGAAATACCAAATGTTGGAGAAAATGCGTTACGAAACTTAGATTCTCGTGGTATTATTCGTATAGGTGCTGAAGTAAAAGATGGTGATATCTTAGTAGGTAAAGTTACTCCTAAAGGATTAACTGAGCAAACACCAGAAGAAAAATTATTATATGCAATTTTCGGAGCTAAATCTAAAGAGGTACGTGATACTTCATTACGTGTACCACATGGTGCTGATGGAGTAGTTGCGGATGTTAAAATCTTTAAACGTGAAGATGGAGCAGAACTTGCTAATGGTGTTAATGAACTTGTTCGAGTATTTATTATACAAAAACGTAAAATACGTGTTGGGGATAAAATGGCAGGACGTCATGGTAACAAAGGGGTTATCTCTAATATCTTACCTGAAGAAGATATGCCATATTTACCAGACGGTACACCTGTAGATGTTATGTTAAACCCACTTGGGGTTCCATCTCGTATGAATATAGGACAAGTATTAGAGCTTCATTTAGGTATGGCGGCTAAACAATTAGGAATTCACGTTGCAACACCAGTATTTGATGGTGCAAGTGATGATGATGTTTGGTCAACAGTAGCTGAGGCGGGAATGGCAAAAGATGCTAAGACAGTTCTTTATGATGGACGTACTGGTGAGCCATTTGATAGCCGTGTTTCTGTTGGGGTAATGTACATGATTAAATTATCTCACATGGTTGATGATAAACTTCATGCACGTTCAATTGGTCCATATTCATTAGTTACTCAACAACCACTTGGTGGTAAAGCACAATTTGGTGGTCAAAGATTTGGTGAGATGGAGGTATGGGCACTTGAAGCATATGGTGCAGCCTATACACTTCAAGAAATTTTAACATACAAATCAGATGATACAAATGGTCGTGTTAAAACATATGAAGCAATTGTTAAAGGTGAAAATATTCCTCGACCTGGAGTACCTGAATCATTCCGAGTTCTTATGAAAGAACTACAAGCTTTAGGTATGGACTTTAGAGTTATGGATAAAGATGATAACGAAGTAGATATGGGTGATATTGATTTAGGTGATACTATTGAATTCCATGGTCATCATGAATCAGAAAGACATAAAGAAGAAGAAGTAGTAGTAGAAACACAAGATGTTACTTCAGAATCAGGAGATTATTCATCACTTGCAAATATGATTACATCAACTGATTCAGAAGAAGTAGTAGAAGAAAGTGATGATAGTAACTCAGGTTATGCATCACTTGCTAGCTTATTATTATCTGATACTGATGATTATGCAGATGTAGAAGATATAGATGACGAAGTTGATGAAGAATAATAAAAATTTTACAAACAATCACAATAAACTATTCAAGGCTTTTATACAAAAAAATAAAGGAGGTATGCTCCTTGATAGACGTAAATAATTTTGCATATATGAAAATTAGTTTAGCTTCTCCAGAAAAAATAAGAAGTTGGTCTTATGGAGAGGTTAAAAAACCAGAAACTATTAACTATAGAACTCTTAAACCCGAAAATGATGGACTATTTTGTGAAAAAATCTTTGGTCCAACTAAGGATTGGGAATGTGCATGTGGAAAGTACAAAAGAGTAAGATATAAAAATATAAAATGTGATAAGTGTGGAGTTGACGTAACTTTAGCGAAAGTACGTCGTGAAAGAATGGGGCACATAGATCTAGCTGCCCCTGTCAGCCACATTTGGTATTTTAAAGGTATTCCTAGTAGAATGGGATTATTACTTGATTTAAGCCCTAGACAATTAGAAGAAGTTATCTATTTTGCTTCTTATATAGTAATTGATCCAGGTGAAACGGACTTCATGAAAAAACAAATTGTTTCTGAACGTGAAGTACGTGAAGCTCGTAGTACATTCGGAGCTAACTCATTTGTTGCTAAAATGGGTGCAGAAGCTATTCAAGATTTACTAGCGGAATTAGATATTGAAAAAGAACTTAAAGATTTAAAAAATGAACTTAAAGAATTAAGTGAAAGTAACTATAAATCAGGTCAAAAAGTTGTAAAAATAATCAAACGTGTTGAAGTGTTTGAAGCATTTAAAAATTCAGGAAATAAACCAGAATGGATGATTATGAGTGTTCTACCTGTTATACCACCAGAATTAAGACCTATGGTACAACTAGATGGTGGACGTTTTGCAACAAGTGACTTAAACGATTTATACAGACGTGTAATTAACCGTAATAATCGACTGAAAAAACTTATTGAACTTAAAGCGCCAGGATTAATTGTACAAAATGAAAAACGTATGTTACAAGAGGCTGTTGATGCTTTAATTGATAATGGACGTCGTGGACGTCCAGTAACTGGGCCAGGAAATAGAACATTAAAATCATTATCTAATATGCTTAAAGGTAAGCACGGTCGTTTCCGTCAAAACTTATTAGGTAAACGTGTTGACTATTCTGGTCGTTCAGTTATTGTAGTTGGTCCAAACTTAAAAATGTACCAATGTGGTTTACCTAAAGAAATGGCACTTGAATTATTCAAACCATTTGTAATGCGTGAACTTGTTAAACGAGAATTAGCTAATAATATTAAAAATGCTAAGAATCAAATCGAAAGAATGGAAGATCATGTTTGGGATATTCTAGAAGATATCATTCGTGAACATCCGGTACTACTTAACCGTGCCCCAACTCTTCACAGGCTTGGAATTCAAGCATTTGAACCAATTTTAGTAGAAGGTAGAGCAATAAGATTACATCCGCTTGTAACTACTGCGTTTAATGCTGACTTTGATGGTGACCAAATGGCGGTACACGTACCTTTATCAAAAGAAGCACAAGCGGAAGCTCGTATGCTAATGTTAGCAGCGCAAAATATCCTTAACCCTAAAGATGGAAAACCAGTTGTTACTCCGTCTCAGGATATGGTATTAGGTAACTATTATCTAACATTAGAAAGACCAGATGCTGTAGGTGAGGGGATGATATTCAAAGATGCTGATGAAGCTAGAATAGCATATCAAAATGGATATATTCACCTTCACACACGTGTAGGGATTGCAGCAAAATCATTTAACAATCCTACATTTACTGATGAACAAAATAAAAAGTTATTAATTACTACAATTGGTAAAGTTATTTTTAATGACATACTACCAGAAGGGTTCCCATTCTTAAATGAACCAACAAAAGAAAACTTAGAAAAGGCAACACCAGATAAATACTTTGTATCTCCATCTGAACTTTCAGAAGGGGGACTAAAAGCGTTTATTTCTGAAAAAGAACCTACAACACCTTTCAAAAAAGGATTCTTATCTAAAATTATTTCTGAAATCTTCAATAGATTCCATATAACAGAAACATCAATGATGCTAGATAGAATGAAAGATTTAGGATTCAAATATTCATCGAGAGCAGGTATAACTGTAGGTGTTAGTGATGTATTTGTCTTACCTAATAAATATGAAATTTTAGCTGAATCACAAGAAAATGTTGATAAGATTACAAACTTATTTAGACGTGGATTATTAACTGAAGAAGAGAGATATCAAAATGTTATCGCACAATGGGCAAAAGCAAAAGATATAATACAAGATCAACTTATGGACTCACTTCCAGCGACTAACCCAATATATATGATGAGTGATTCTGGTGCTCGTGGTAACGCATCAAACTTTACTCAACTAGCTGGTATGCGTGGTCTGATGGCATCTCCTTCAGGAAGAATTATGGAAATGCCTGTTCGTTCATCATTTAAAGAAGGACTAACAGTATTAGAATACTTTATCTCTTCTCACGGTGCTCGTAAAGGTCTTGCCGATACAGCCTTAAAAACTGCCGATTCAGGTTACTTAACACGTCGTCTTGTTGACGTGGCACAAGATGTAATAGTTCGTGAAAATGACTGTGGAACATCTCGTGGATTACGAGTTTCAGCATTGAAAAACGGAACAGATGAAATTGAAAGTCTACAAGAACGTTTAGAAGGTAGATATAGTAAAGAAACAGTTGTACATCCTGAAACAGGAAAAGTAATTGTTGAAGATGGACAGTTAATCACTTTAGATACTGCAAAAGAAATTGAAGCTGCAGGTATTGAAAGTGTAGTTATTAGATCAGCCTTTACATGTAATAGTCGTCACGGTGTATGTGAGAAATGTTATGGTAAAAACTTAGCTACTGGTGAAAAAGTAGAAGTTGGGGAAGCAGTTGGTACAATTGCTGCTCAATCTATCGGTGAACCAGGAACTCAGCTTACAATGCGTACTTTCCATACTGGAGGGGTAGCAGGAGCCGATATTACACAAGGGTTACCTCGTATTCAAGAGTTATTTGAAGCACGTAATCCAAAAGGTAAAGCATTAATCTCTGAAGTTGATGGAACAGTTACTAAAGTAGAAGTAGATAATAACCATGTTCGTAGAATTTATGTATTAAGTGAAATTGGTGAAGAACGAGAGTATCAAGATTATGGTACAAGTCGTATGTTAGTTAAAGAAGATGATAAAGTTAAACGTGGTCAAGCCTTAACAGAAGGATCTATTGAACCTAAAGAACTTCTAGCTATTGCAGGTTTAGAAGCTGTACAAAGTTACTTATTAACTGAAGTACAAAAAGTTTACCGTATGCAAGGGGTAGAAATTAGTGATAAACACGTTGAAGTTATGGTACGTCAAATGTTAAGAAAAGTGCGTGTTATCAATGCAGGGGATACAGATTTATTACCAGGATCACTTGTAGATATTCATAAATTTACAGATGAAAACAAAAAAATACTTGAAAAACGTGGTAATATGGCAACAGCTAAACCAGTTATTTTAGGTATTACTAAAGCATCTCTAGAAACTGAAAGTTTCTTATCTGCTGCTTCATTCCAAGAAACAACTCGTGTTCTTACAGATGCTGCTGTTAAAGGAAAAGTAGATAAACTTATGGGACTTAAAGAAAATGTTATTATTGGTAAACTAATTCCAGCAGGAACAGGTATGACTAAATATAATGATATAGATATTAAGTTTGAAGATGATTTAGAAAAAGAAATGGAAAACGAATTAAATAAGCCTATTGAAGAAGAATTACATGAAGAATTAGGTACTATTTAATATAAACTGTCAATAGGAATATAAAATTATTATATTCCTATTGACAAACATAAAAAAAAATTGTAAAATAGATAATGTTGAATACAAAAGTAGAAGCACCCGTTTCTCACCTGCCAATGTTGATTGTTCAGGTTAATGTAGATGAAATGTAGAATTTTATGCTGGGTGTTTTGCACTCAGTTTTTTTTAATGCTTTTAGTATTTAATAAAATTTTAAAATAGGAGGTGCTGATCATTAGTAAAGATACTGCACAAGTAAATGAAGGTATTAAAGCGAAAGAGTTTCTTTTAATTAGTCAAAATGGTGAACAATTAGGGGTAAAAACAAAAGCAGAGGCTATGCAAATTGCCGAACGTCTAAGTTTAGATGTTGTTTTAGTTGCTCCAAATGCCAAAACACCAGTTGCTAAAATTATGAACTACGGTAAGTTCAAGTTTGAACAACAAAAGAAAGATAAAGAAGCTCGTAAGAAACAAAAAATCGTAACAACAAAAGAGATAAGATTATCTCCAACTATTGAGAAACACGATTTCGAAACTAAGTTGAAAAATGCACGTAAATTCTTAGCAAAAGAAGACAAAGTTAAAGTTTCTATTCGTTTTAAAGGGAGAGCAATCACCCATAAAGAAATTGGACAGAAAGTTTTAGAAAACTTTTCTAACGAAGCTAGCGATATAGCTACTGTCGAACAAAAACCTAAAATGGAAGGTCGCAGTATGTTCTTAGTTCTAGCACCAAAAAAAGAGAAATAAAGGTTTAATATAGGAGGAATTTGATAATGCCAAAAATGAAATCTCACCGTGGTTTAGCAAAACGTGTGAAAAAAACAGCTAGCGGTAAATTAAAACGTAGCCGTGCTTATACTTCTCACTGGTTTTCAAGAAAAACTACTAAACAAAAACGTCACTTACGTAAAGCTTCATTAGTATCTCGTGGTGATTACAAACGTATTAGAACTTTATTAGTTAAATAATATTATAGAAGATTAATTATAGCGTAAATACTTATTTAAGTTATACATAAGGAGGAATTTGATATGCCACGTGTTAAAGGTGGAACTGTGACTCGTCGTCGCCGTAAAAAAGTTTTAAAACTAGCTAAAGGATATTTTGGTTCAAAACATACATTATTCAAAGTTGCTAAGCAACAAGTTATGAAATCTGGAATGTACGCATTTAGAGACCGTCGTCAAACTAAACGTAACTTCAGAAGATTATGGATTGTTCGTATTAATGCAGCAGCAAGATTAAACGGATTATCATACAGCCGTTTAATGAACGGACTTAAAGTTGCTGGAATCGATATTAACAGAAAAATGTTATCAGAAATCGCTATCCACGATGCAGCAGCATTCACAAGTATTTGTGAACAAGCTAAAGCGGCTTTAGCTAAATAATTATAGAAAATAAAAAAGAACAAACACTTTTTATTAGTGTTTGTTCTTTTTTTTAATATACAATTGATCTTGGATTTTTCAAACTATTATATTTAGTTATAAGGATTTCATTGTATACTTCTTCACCACGCTTTTCATATAATAATGAGGCCCATGTATACCATAATAAATCACAGAATCTAAGAAATACATCTAACTTTTTAAAATCACATTCTTCATCTGTGAAGTAAGCTTTTAGAAATGTAACAGTTTCTTGATAATCAAGATTATTTTCCGATATAAAACTAGCAATATCAAAATAATAATCATTTAATCCAGCATATTCATAGTCTATTAAAAAAATGTTATTTTTTGTAAATAAAAAATTACCTTCAACTAAATCATTATGACACAATCTATCAGGTTTATAGACTTTTTTTAGATCATCAATTATATATATGAAATGACTAATATCCATCTTGAAGTCTTCAATATCATTCAAATATTTTTCAAATACATTTATTGGGTTAAAAGTATTTTTTGCTTTAAATTTTTTTGAATGGAATTTTTGTAGTAGTTTAGCTATATTAATAATACTAGAAAGATTCCTTTGAGAAATAAAAGTTTTTGAATTTTTTTGGTATGGAGTTATTAAGTTATCATTTTTATAATAAATTGGTTTTAAAAAATAAGATTCATCTTTAAGTAAATCCATAGCTTCTTTTTCATTATCTTTATCATTAATTTTTGTAGAATCTTTTGAAGTGCGATAAAAGTATTTATTATTTTCAGTAGTAATAATATAATTCTTATTGCTAATACCATAACTAGTCTCATCAATTGAAATAATTTTTTCATTTAGTATTTTTTCTAATTTTTCACAACTATACATAATTTACCTCCTTCATACTAAACTTTATAAAAGCTCAGTTTAATTAATAAAAGTATAGATAATATTATACTTTTATTATACAATAGGTAAGTAAAACTGTAAAATAAAAAAGGC
>ERZ773045.1099-NODE-1099-length-12652-cov-3.803207_pt1 | contig 12652 bp, 12 predicted proteins | sample MGYA00580635_ERZ773045 | MGnify/ENA primary metagenome ERZ773045 (study PRJEB29015, sample SAMEA2738115) | human oral metagenome | biome: human oral; feature: human-associated habitat; material: saliva | place: China | collected 2261 ...
ACCCGCTTGATGCAGCTTCCTCACGGAGGCGCATCAAGCGGGTTTTATTTTATCTGCGGGGTGGCGTTGCCCGTGTTGAGGGTGCAGAACACCGAAGTATAGACTTGCTTGTACGGTGTTTAATATAGCTGGAACAAATCATTCAGAATATACATTCAATATCTATTACAAGTTAGGAGAAATATAAGGTAGTGATTTAGATATTATTAATATCACACATGAGGTTGCTGGAGTGAGCTCAGACATAATTCTATGCTGGAAGTGACCGGTTAAACATTGATGTCTGAAAGGAGACTGGTCTCTATGTCCTCTATTGTGAACCGTCGTGCGGCCTTGGGAGTGCTGGGTCTTGGCGCCGGTACCGCCTTCCTTTCTGCCTGTGGTAACTCGGTGACGGGCAGTCAAGGATCCGCCGAATCATCTTCTAGTTCTGCATCGCCAAGTCCCGCACAGTCTAGTTCTTCATCAAGCTCATCGTCGAGTTCAAGTTCCTCAAGCCCAGCAAGTTCGAGCTCCTCCAGCTCGTCAAGCTCAAGCTCATCATCCAGCACGAGCGCCCGCTCCGATTGGAGTGGTGAACCGAGGCTGGATTATGACAGCTACGAGAGCGCAGGCGTGAGTGAGACTGCAACAAAGGAACACCCGGCTCGGAACCTGAAAAGGCCCAAGAAGCCGGATAATATGAACCTGGAATCCACCGAAGGATTCTATTACAGCTTGGCATATGCTATTGCGGCTATCGACTATGCCCTGAATATGGGGGACGATACCTATGTGCGAATGTCAGGGATGACCGAAAGCGAGCAGGAACAGTTTGCGCGGGAGCATCCTTTAGAAGATATTCGTAACCACACCTACTGGGAAAATGATCCAAGCTACAAGTACACCTTCTTGGACCCGCAGCCTCAACAGAATGGGAGCGAATACACCTGGGACTATAAACTGACTGTTAGCCGCGGTGGTTACTACGTAAGTAACGGCCAGGTGCACGATACCTCGTACTCATCAACGCCAAAGCCGGACGATAAACCTGCCTCGGAATACTACCGGGGAGCGATCACCGGAAAATACACTAACGGCGCATGGGTTCTTAGCGGATTCTTCAACGGTGAGAAGAAGGATTCTTCCTCCTAAGAGATTGATGAAGCGCTAACGAATCTGCGCTGTTCTTTGGCAGGATGCTCCCGATCGTTCGATGGTCGGGAGCATCCTTATACGACGTGCAGAATATAAAGGTTTCATAACATTTTGCCGCAAATCCTGAAGTAGGCAGCCCTATACGCTTATTCTGAAAGTAACCGATAAATACCCCCGTACATATTTAAGAGAGGCAATGATGTCTTCAATCTTTACCCGCAGAAATGCATTGTTCGTGTTCGGAACCGGAGCCGGTGTGGCACTACTGAGCGCGTGCGCTGGTAATTCCACCACTGAAAGTTCCGGGTCGGGGAGCGCATCGTCGTCTGATGTATCGCCGAGTGCCTCTTCAAGTTCAAGCTCTTCATCGTCGAGTTCAGCCTCGGCCAGTTCCTCGTCAGCTTCTGCATCATCAAACTCAGGATCCTCACCATCGCAGTCTGGCGCAACCGACATTGATATGAGCGGCAGCTATGGCGGAAAAATCGATTTTGAGTCCGTTCTGGAATACGAGAAATCCGGTACATATGAGCCCGCTACGAAGGAGCATCCGGCAAAAAATGTTCCTAAACCCAAGAAACCTGCCGGTGCGGATGAGAAGTCGCTCAAAGGCCTCCACCTGAGCATCGCGTTTGCGGTTGCCGCAACGCAATACGCCTATAACACGGGGGATTACTCCCTGCTGGAGCAAAGCTCTATGTCGGAACCAGAACGCAATTACTTCTTGAGGGAAGAGAAGGAAAGACTCGATAAAACCCGCGAAGGCACATTCTGGCCGGATAATATTACGATCGAGTATACGCTCACCGAAGAGAGTCCCCGGCTTGAAGGCGATGGCGAATACATATGGGATCGTGAATTTATCGTTGAGTACGGTAAATTCGAGGTTGTTGACGGCAAAGTTGAGTACCATTCAGACGAAGACCACGACATGATATATCGCGATAAATTTATAGGTAATCTGACGGCGCAGTATATTAACGGAGCTTGGATAACCAGCGCGGTTGCCAATCAACCGAAGTCTAAGAGCTAAAACGTAAGTGCCCTTGCCTCTGTAAAGGTATTTATCTCCGAAGGACTCTGTTTATCCTTTCGGACTACTAATGTGCGTGCTGTACTGCTCTATACTCCTGTGCGACGAGTATTGCTGATGATGACGGGAACTTGTGCGCTGTGCCGCGCAAAGGGGCAGTGCAAGCCTAAACTTAAACATATACCGATTTGTCCTACACTTCCGATAAGGAGAACTCTACTCATGTCTTCTCTGTTCGATCGCCGAACCGCCTTACTGGTTCTGGGCTCTAGCGCCGGTGCCGTATTTTTATCTGCCTGTGCCCCTAAGGTGAAGGGGATTGAGGCGACGTCGCCCGCATCCTCTAGTTCATCGTCTTCTTCCAGCTCGTCGAGTTCCAGCTCCTCGTCGAGTTCTTCAAGCTCCAGTTCGTCGGCATCACGTTCAGCGTCGTCAAGCCCGAGCCCGAGTATCGATATGAGCGGCAGCTACAAGGGCGATATTAACTTTGAATCCGTGCTCGAATACGAGAAGTCGGGTACTTTTGAGCCCGCCACCAAGGAACACGCTCAGAGAAACACCCCCAAACCCAAGAAACCGTCGACTATGAACGAAAAATCCGCTAAAGGACTGAGAGACAGTATTGCCTACGCGGTGGCGGCGGTTGAGTATGCGATTAATACGGGTGATTATTCTCTGATCCAGCAAAGCAACATGGATAAAGTGGAGCAGAACTATTATTTAGACCCAGAGACCAAAGAAAAGCTCGAAAAAGTACGCAACGGTAAACGGTGGGTAGATAACGCTAAATTCACATACACCCTAGATACCGAAGTGCCAGATTCTGAGGGTGAGTACTACTCGTGGGACCGCACTTTTTCTGTTGACTATGGTGCGTTTGAGGTCAATGACGGTAACGCAGAAGAACTTGTGCCCGGCGGCGCTAAAGTTACCAAAAAGTTTACGGGACGTCTGCTTGCCGAGTACAAGCATGGTGTGTGGGAGGTTCTAGGGGTCGTTACCCAGATTAAAGAGGAAGGTGAGGAGAGCACAAGTAGTCCATCAGCTTCGTCAAAAGTTTAGCCAACGCTGATCTCGTCTTCCGTGCGGGGCTCTGCGTGAGTCCTCCCATGAAAAAGGAACCCTAATCGTGAATTAGGGTTCCTTTTTTATGAGAGGACGAAGGGGAGTTATTCTTCGGGTTTACCGTCTGCCTCGACGTTTGGCCCGCCCGTGATAAAGGTGGAGGCCGCATCCTTAATGCTGCGCACCAGCTGGTATGCGATACCCGCCAGAGACAGAAGCAGCAGTGCCCAATCCACAGGTAACAGCACGTTCAGAGCGCCGGGCTGATGCGCGGGGTCGGCGAGCGCTGCATCCAGCATAAAAATCGTGGCAATGTGCACGAGCAGGTAGCCCACCGGAGCCGCCGTGAACAGTGCCCGCAGTACCTTCGGCAGGCGTGACGTGTACGCCAGAAACGCCAGCGAAAGCCCAAAAAAGAGCGCAAAAACTATGCCCACCGAACGATGCGCATACGTATACGCACCCAGATTGTCGCCCAGCCCGGAGGCGAAGGCGGATAGGGCTTCGGTTGAGGTGACGGGGGAGAGGTCGGGAACCTGGGCGTTCGCCAGCCTGCCGTAGCTTGGCAGCACCCAGAACGCCACATAGGCGCCCAGCAGCAGGGAGATCGTGACCGCCACGTACAGAAAGGTCTTCGAACGCTGCTGTTCGGCGGGTGCGTTCGCGCGCACGGCACGGTCATCCATGACCTGTTTGAGCTCATGAATTTTATGCTCTTGGGGTTTTCGCCCGGACTGCGGTCGGTTCTGCCCCTGCTGCGCCTGCTCGCCGTACAGGCGTTTCTTCTGACCTTGTGATAGACCCATACCTTCCATTATTGCGCAGAGCGACTGGTTGTGTCAGCGTGGGGCCTTTACCAAAAGAATGGGAGTATATGCGGGGCGGGCTCCTTAGTTTTTTGTCGCGCGATACTACTTATCTGCTACCGGAAACTGACAGCCGCAAAGTCTGTTATATCCTGACATACCATGCCTAGTTTTCTATTACTCACCCAGACTCGCAATTGTCCTCTCTCCGCTTTCCCAGTCACTACGGATCACCGCATATCCCATGACATCGCACCTGATACCCTGAACGGTAACTCCAGCTTCTCGATAATGCGCCTCGTGAACCCAACCTGCAGAGTTAAAAGCACGACGCATAGCAATATTGTCGCTTCGTGTATTGCCCTCAACACGGATAATGGAGCTTTTGGATTCAAAAATAAGGTCAGTTAGCTTAATGAGCGCAATACTCCCGATCCCTTGATTTCTATATTTCGCTGCAATACGCATATCTATTTCTGCTGTGGAATCTTGCAGTCCGTGTACTATGGCAATACCGACGTGCTCTCCATCGTTGTGAATAAAGGCAACACGGTTATTAGGTTCCGAGAATTCCTGCTCTTCAAACCGGCGTATGAGGCTCTCATGCGATACGTTATGTTCAAGATGGAATGGCCAATCGCTGCCGCAGAAAACATTCTCAAATGGTTCCCATTCGTGCTTTATATCTGCCCAACGAACAACACAGTTCATGTTTTTCCTAACTTATTTTTCAGCTCATATTTTGTGTTTCGAGAACGTATGAACCTCATCTTCAACACTGAGCTCACATAATAAAACATAGGAGGAATCAACCGTAATAATTTGATAGTACAGGGAATTACTTTCGGAACTTATACCACCGATTACGCCAAGGGGTTTCATGGTGGAAATTCCTTTTACTATTTACTGAGGAGTCCTCATAGTAGGTTCAGATGACGTCAGTACCCTATAGCTTGGTCAAGTCGATCTTGCCCATGTGCAGGATCTTATCGCGTGTGGCGGCGTCGGCCATGAGCTCGGCGATGTTGTGGGGGACGACCTGCCAGGACACGCCCCAGCGGTCGACGCACCAGCCGCAGCGCTCGGCCTCGGGCACGGCCGACAGTCCCGTCCAGTAGCGGTCGATCTCCTCCTGGTCCCGGCAGGAGACGATCATGGAGACTCCGGGCGTGAAAGTGAAATCGTGGAAGGTCCCAGAGTCCGTGGCTGCCATCCAGGTGCCGCGCAGGGTAAAGTCGGTGAACATGACCGTACCCGCATCCAGCGGTCCGCCTTCCTCGTAACGGTACAGAGCACCGCGGCGGGCGTTATCAAACAGGGCGATCCAAGCGTCTGTGGCTTCCTCGGCATGAGCGTGATTAGTACCGCCGAACATGAAGGATGGGATAACAAAGGGGCGCGGATCGCCGTCCGGGTTGGTGAGCATGAGCTGCCAGGTCATGCCGAAACGGTCACGAACCCAGGCGTAGTGCGGGGAGAAGGGGTACTCACCCAGCTCCATGAGTACGCCGCCGGTGCTGAGCCGCTCATAGAGCTCATCAAGGTAGTCTCGGGCCTGTTCCTCTCCGCCGAATAAGAGCGGATCAAAGTTCAGGATGCAGCTGATCGACGGGTTCGGGGCATATTGGTTACCGCCGTTGATAAGCGAGAGCCTGAAACCGTGGATGCTGACCGTCGCCGCGATCCCGGGCGCCTGCTCGGCAATGGATGTATCGCGAAAAACATCGGCGTAGAACTGTGCTGCTTCGTCGGCGGTGCCGTCGCACCAAATAGCGGGAGTGATGACCTGATCCATCCGGTCATCGTAACATGTCTACACCGCGCGGTGGGGTACCGCTAAGAGCGAATTATGCGCGGCAAACGGGCGCTATGGGTGGGAGCGAGAGGGCAAATACGGTAGCATGGAATATCGAACGTGTATTCTAGGCAGCGAGGTAGACCATGAGCGAACCCACCAACTCCGCATCCGGCGTTGAGCCTGCCGCAGATACCCTCTTTGCCGATCTCGAAAACACGCAGCCGCCCTACGACCCCGAATATGATGCCCACATTCCGCCGGAAGATACCTCCGCACCCGAAGAAGACCCCTTCGCCCACGAATCTTTTATGCCAGAGCTCAACCCTGAAGCGGTGAATGCCCAAACCGTCACCGCTCACGAGGATGCGCTCGGCGAGTTCATGCCGCCCGCCTACCGAGTGGGCGGGTACGGAAGCGAGTACAATCCCGAAGACCCTTACGGGGAGCGCACCTATTCGCTCAGCACTATCGACCCCGCAACCCTGATCGACGGGCTTAACGACCGGCAGCGCGAAGCTGTTTTACACGCCGGTTCGCCCCTGTTGATCGTCGCCGGGGCCGGGTCTGGTAAAACCCGCGTGCTGACGCACCGCATCGCCCATCTGCTCGCAACCGGGCGGGCAACCCCCGGGCAGATTCTCGCCATCACCTTCACAAACAAGGCTGCGGCGGAAATGCGTGAGCGCATCCAAGCGCTGATCGGCCCGCGCGCACAGCACATGTGGATTTCCACCTTCCACAGCTTCTGCGTGCGCGTGCTGCGCCGAGAAGCCAAGGCACTCGGGCTCAAATCCACCTTCACGATCTACGATTCGGCGGATTCGCAGCGCCTGCTCACGCTCATTATCAAAGAGCTGAACCTTGACACCAAAAAGTTTGCCCCCAAGGCCGTAGGGCACAGGATTTCTGCCCTCAAAAACGAGCTGGTGAGCGCCGAAGAATACAGTGCGGCGGCCGCGAATAACCCGTGGGAAAAGACTATCGCGCAGATTTACACCGTCTACACCCAGCGCCTTCGCGCCGCGAACTCCCTCGACTTTGACGACCTCATTGGCAAAACCGTGTTTTTGCTCAAGAAGTTCCCCGAAATCGCAAACTATTATCGCCGCAAATTTCGGCATATTCTGGTGGACGAATACCAAGACACCAACCACGCCCAGTACGCACTCGTGCGGGAGTTGGTGGGGGCGCATCCGCAGGGAAACACTCGTGAGCAGGGGCCGTACCCGGATGCTCCGCCGCCCGGCGAACTGACCGTCGTGGGCGACTCAGACCAGTCGATTTACGCCTTCCGCGGCGCCGACATTCGCAATATTACGGATTTCGAGAGCGACTACCCCAATGCGCACATTATTCTGCTGGAGCAGAACTACCGTTCCACGCAGAACATTCTCTCTGCCGCGAACGCCGTGATTGAACGCAACCCCAACCGCCGCCCCAAGAAGCTGTGGACGGCATCGGGGGAGGGCACCAAAATCGTGGGGTACGTCGCCGAATCCGAACATGCGGAGGCACGCTACATTGCCCAAGAAATAGACCGGCTTGCCGATGAACACGGCATCAAACCCTCGGATGTGGCGATTTTCTACCGCACCAATGCTCAATCCCGCGCCCTTGAAGAACTGCTGATGCGCGCCGGACTGCCGTACCGCGTGGTCGGCGGCACCCGGTTCTACGAGCGCAAAGAAATTAAAGATGCGCTCGCCTACCTGCGCGCCCTCTCAAACCCGGACGACGACGTGAGTGTGCGGCGTATTCTCAACGAACCTAAGCGCGGTATCGGTGCGAAATCTGAGACCGTGGTTGCCGATCACGCATCGGCACAGCGAATTTCGTTCTTCGCCGCCGCCCGTGCCGCTGCCGCCGAGCCGGGGAGCGTGCCGGGTTTGGGCGCTGCCGCCGTGAAAAAGTATGCTCAGTTCGTCAAGCTCATGGACGATCTCGCCCAGATTGCGCGCACCGAATCAGCCGCCACAACCCTAGAGGCGGTACTCGAACAGTCCGGCTATCTCGCCGCCCTGCGCGAATCTAAGGATATTCAGGACGAATCCCGGGTGGAAAACCTCTCGGAGCTGCTGGATGCGATGGTCGAGTTTGAGGCGGAGAACCCCGGCGCGGACTTAGAACAGTTCTTAGAGCATGTCTCGCTGGTGGCTGATGCCGACTCGATTCCGTCCCGGGGCGCCTCCGCCGACGGTCAGACCCCGTCTGCCGCGCAGATTGCCGCCGAGGCCGCAGAGGCGAAGGCGCAGGGCATGATTACCCTGATGACCCTGCACACCGCCAAAGGCCTGGAGTTCCCGGTTGTTTTCCTGACCGGGCTGGAACACGGGCTGTTTCCGCATCAGCGGGCGCTGACCGACGAGGGTGAGATGAGCGAGGAACGCCGCCTTGCCTATGTGGGGCTCACGCGCGCGATGCAGCGGCTCTATATCACCCGCTCTGAGACCCGCACGATGTGGGGTAAGAGCCAGTTCAACCCGCCGTCCCCTTTCCTGGAAGAGATTCCTGAGGAGCTGATCGAGTGGCGCCGCCTGGGCGGTTTTGCCGGGTTTGGTGCCTCCGGGATGGGCGCATACGCCAACGGTGCCAGCGGGTATGGAGGCTACGGGCAGGGCGGCTATCGCGGGGCGAGCGGATACAGCTCCGGCGGTGGGCGCGGCTTAGATAAAGGCAACTCGGGCGGCTACGGCACAGGATACGATGAATCCCGCACCCGAGCGAACCGTGAACCATCAACCGCTGAGGTCAATGGTTCGGCAAGCTACGGTTTGGCGGCCGCAGCCAGCGCATCCGGAGCGGTGCGCAACCGATCACGGGTGCATCAAGGCAAGGAAATTCCGCAGCTGAAGGTGGGCGATACGGTGCGCCACACCAAGTTCGGTGAGGGCCGGGTTCTCGCTCTGGAAGGCACCGGCGATAAGACCGTGGCGAAGGTGCGTTTTGCCTCCGAGGAGAAGCGTTTGCTGCTGCGGTATGCGCCGTTGGAGAAAGTCTCGTAGACCCTCGATCCGCAGGGCGCATCCGAACACGTGATGCCACCCACAAAAACCGGGGTGATGTGCACCCATAAGTGCACACTAACCTATATTTCCGATAAAGTAGAGACGAGAGGATTTCGAAAGCGTTTTCGCGCGCCCGCACGGGTGCCAAGGCGCATCGTATGAACCTCATGAGACCAGGCCGTCGCACCCCATGCGGCGGCATCACTTCGACGAAGAAGGACACCTGTGGACCTTTTCGAATACCAGGCGCGCGATCTCTTCGCAAAGCACGGTGTACCCGTGCTCAAGGGCATTGTTGCGACCACTCCCGAAGAAGCAAAGGCAGCAGCTGAGGAAATCGGCGGCCTGACCGTCATTAAGGCTCAGGTTAAGACCGGCGGCCGCGGTAAGGCTGGCGGCGTGAAGCTCGCTAAAAACCCTGATGAGGCGTACGAGTACGCTCAGCAGATTCTTGGTATGGATATCAAGGGTCATACCGTTCACCGCGTGCTGGTTGCGCAGGGTGCTGATATTGCTGAAGAATACTATTTCTCGATTCTGCTTGACCGTGCAAACCGTTCGTACCTTGCCATGTGCTCGGTAGAGGGCGGCATGGAAATTGAGCAGCTCGCCGCTGAACGACCCGAGGCTCTCGCCAAGGTTGAGGTAGACCCGCTGGTGGGTATCGACTCTGCCAAAGCACAGGAGATCGTTGAGGCCGCCGGGTTCTCCGCTGAACTGCAGCCCAAGGTGGTTGAGGTTCTCGTGAAGCTGGGCGATGTCTTCAAGAAGGAAGACGCAACCCTCGTTGAGGTTAACCCCCTCGTGCAGACCCCCGAAGGCGATATTCTGGCTCTTGACGGCAAGGTCTCTCTCGACGATAACGCGGAATTCCGCCAGCCCGATCACGTGGCGCTTGTCGATAAATCCGCCGAAAACCCGCTGGAAGCTAAGGCTAAGCAGCACGACCTGAACTATGTGAAGCTCGACGGCGAAGTTGGCGTTGTCGGTAACGGCGCCGGTCTGGTGATGTCTACCCTGGATGTGGTGGCATACGCTGGCGAAAAGCACGGCAACGTGAAGCCCGCCAACTTCCTCGATATCGGTGGCGGCGCATCCGCTGAGGTTATGGCTGCGGGCCTTGAGATTATTTTGGGCGATGAGCAGGTTAAGAGCGTTTTCGTGAACGTCTTCGGCGGTATCACCTCGTGCGATGCCGTGGCTGAGGGCATTGTGAAGGCGCTTGAGATTCTGGGCGATTCCGCAACTAAGCCGCTTGTGGTGCGGCTGGACGGCAACAACGTGGAGGAAGGCCGCCGCATCCTCTCTGAGGCAAACCACCCGCTCGTGGTGCAGGCAACCACCATGGATTCAGGCGCCGACAAGGCAGCAGAGCTCGCTAACAAGGCGTAATCGCCACCGAAGGATTTATAGGAAAAACTATGTCTATCTTTGTGAACAAAGACTCTAAGGTCATCGTTCAGGGCATCACCGGCGGCGAAGGCACCAAGCACACCGCTCGTATGCTCGCAGCCGGCACAAACATTGTGGGCGGCGTGAACGCCCGCAAGGCTGGCACCACCGTTACCCACAAGGCAAAGGACGGCTCCGATGTTGAGCTGAAGGTCTTCGGTACCGTTGCCGAGGCTATTACCGAAACCGGTGCGAACGTTTCGATCGTTTTCGTGCCGCCCGCCTTCACCAAGGCCGCCGTGCTTGAGGCTATTGAGGCTAAGATCGGTCTGGTCGTCGTCATTACTGAGGGCGTGCCTGTGCAGGATACCGCCGAGTTCTGGGCTGCCGCGAAGGCTTCGGTGGACGAGAACGGCAAGCAGATTACCCGCATTATCGGGCCGAACTGCCCCGGTATTATCACCCCTGAGGAGTGCCTGGTTGGCATTACCCCGGCGAATATCACCGGCAAGGGCAAGATCGGTCTTGTCTCTAAGTCGGGTACCCTCACCTACCAGATGATGTTCGAGCTCGCCGACATTGGGTTCACCACCGCTATCGGTATTGGCGGCGACCCGATTATCGGCACCACCCATATTGACGCTCTGGAGGCTTTCGAGGCTGACCCGGAGACCGAGGGTATTGTGATGATTGGTGAGATTGGTGGCGACGCGGAGGAGCGTGCCGCCGAGTACATCAAGGCGAACGTCACCAAGCCCGTAGTCGGTTACGTGGCTGGTTTCACCGCTCCTGAGGGCAAGACCATGGGTCACGCGGGTGCGATCGTCTCAGGTTCTTCGGGGACCGCACAGGCGAAGAAGGAAGCTCTGGAGGCTGCTGGTGTGAAGGTTGGCAAGACCCCCTCCGAGGCCGCTAATCTGATGCGCGAAATCTTCGCCAACAAATAGCATTTCGCCCGGGCAGGGCAGCTAATAAGACCCCCGGCGGTGTGAGTATTACGCTCGCACCGCCGGGGGTTCATATATAATCAAAGTACTAATTCGCTCCTGTCAACGGTCCTCCACTATATGGAGAGTACCAACGGCAGGAGTTTTTTCTATTGGGCTTGCGAGGGAGTATAAAACAAAGAACCAGTCTCTCCATTATGGTTGCTCTTTGCGCAACGCTATATAGCCGATAACCTGATATGCAAGTAGCTAAAGCTGAAAGACTGCTGGATGCGCCGGTTCCGGATGTCACGCTCATGGGCGTGGCATTTCGTGTATTGCAAGGGGGCAAAGCCAATGGCTTAGAGAAAGTATGGGGCGGAATAGACCTACCCCAGCGTGGTGCCGAAGGCTAGACCCAGCAGGTAGGTGATGCCTGCCGCGCCTAGCCCGATGAGGATTTGGCGCAGCCCGCGGCGCATCGGGGAAGACCCCGAGAGCAGGCCCACAATACCGCCGGTGAAACCCAGCGCCATGGTGACGAACAGGAGCGAAAGCGCCATCGCCCAGAGGCCGGAAAGCCCGAAAATATAGGGCAGAATCGGCACGAGCGCCCCGGATGCGAAAAAGCTAAACGATGCCGCCGCCGCGCCAATATCCGTACCCAGCGCTACATTCTCTTCCTCGCCTTCCTCATTCGCACGGTGTGACAGCGACGGGTCACAGTCGCAGTCGAGGTACCCGAAACGTTCCAGCGCGCGGTGGTGCGCCGCCTCCTCATCCATGCCGCGCGCCCGGTAGATGAGCTCAAGCTCGTTCGCATCAATATCAAGGTCGCCCGCCACGCGCAGGGTCACCTGGGTCGGCTGGGATGCATCCAAAAGTTCGCGCTGGGAACGCACCGAAACGAACTCGCCCGCCGCCATGGAAAGCGCGCCCGCGAGCAGACCGGCAATCCCCGAAAGCAGCACCATAGAGCTGGATGCGCCCGAGGCCGTGATGCCGATCGTCAGCGCCAGATTCGAGACCAGCCCGTCGTTCGCGCCGAACACCGCCGCGCGGAAGTTACCCGAGAGCTTTTCACGCCCGCTGGTGGCTAGGGCACGGATAATTTCTTCGTGAATAGCCTCGTCAGCCGCCATTTCTTCGGTGGCGTCCGGGTCTTCGGCGTAGGGGGAGCGGGATTCGGCCATTTGCGCCATTGCCAGAATAAAGACCGACCCGAAATGCTTCGCCATGAACTGTAAAAATGCGGATGAGAGTGATGGGCGGACGGGTTTGCCAACGTGTTCACCGAGCATGTCACGCCAGTGCTGTTGGTGGCGTTTCTCGGCCTCGGCAACCTGCATCAGAATCTCACGCTCTTCGCCCTCGGCGCGCTGGGCCAGGTAGCGGTAGATGCGTGCCTCCGACTCTTCATCGGCGAGATAGCGCCGCCACCGCCGGATCTGTGCGTCACTCGGCTGGGTGACGGGATGGTGCCGTGCCGG
>ERZ773045.1101-NODE-1101-length-12629-cov-2.950135_pt1 | contig 12629 bp, 13 predicted proteins | sample MGYA00580635_ERZ773045 | MGnify/ENA primary metagenome ERZ773045 (study PRJEB29015, sample SAMEA2738115) | human oral metagenome | biome: human oral; feature: human-associated habitat; material: saliva | place: China | collected 2261 ...
GATTTACTTTAGAGTCACCAAACAACTCAACAAATCGGGCTTTGATGAGAGTGTCAAGAGCGGTGAGTTGCTGTCGGCGGGTAGTTACCATACTCTCAGCTTTTTCGAGAGTCCTAATAATCTTACGCTGCTCTGCCAAATCGTGAATATGTACTTTTACCTGTGAAAGAGTTGCCTTATTCAGCGTTTTTCCCATCACTGCTTTGTTGGTACCTTCATCCCAATCCTTTGCCTTCAAGAGAAAATACAAATATGTTGGCTCAATAGGAATAACTCCTTTATCTATAAATGCCATAATAGCCTCGTTGGAGTACATAGGCTTTGGCGTAATAGCAACCTTCCCAATAGAAAGTTTGAAGCTCATAATAACCGTACTCGCTGGAATAATTTTAATTCCACTGTCATTTACGGCTTGTTCCGAAATAGCCTCCGCAGTTTCCTCTATGTACTTATCGCACTTGCTTAAATCAGCAATAGAAATCCACTGCTCAGTACCATCCGCCCAATATTCTGGTATATGGCGGTCAGGCGTTTTTCCCATTTGAAGATCAAACAGGTCTGATAACTTATACTCCATCGCTCGCCCCCACAAATACAAAGCTGATGAAATCTTCAAGCAATGTATTTCTGGTGTGAGGTCTTCACGTTGTTCTGGTTCACAATGGCGTACTGCATTGTGGTGTCTATCTGCGAGTGACCGAGGATTTTCTGCACCTGCTCAATGGGCATTCCCTTGTCAATCGCTCTGGTGGCCATCGTGCGCCGGAACTTATGCGGGTGAATCTTCGGTAAGCCCAAACTTCGCCCCAGTTCCCGCACACGAATCTCTACGCCGCTGATCTTCAAGCGTTCGTGGGGCGCATCCAGCGTGACAAACAGAGCCGGATTGTTATCTGTGCGGGCGGCGAGATAGTTCTGCAAGTGGATTTTCGCTTTTGCATCGAAGTAAACGCGGCGCTCTTTATCGCCTTTGCCATACACCACGCATTCCCGGCGTTCAAAATCCACGTTGGCAATGTTGAGGTTGACCAGCTCACCCACACGGATACCGGTGGAGTAGAGCAGATCAATCATAGCAAGGTCACGGAGTTCTGTGCAGCTGTCCCGCATCATTTCCATCGACTCGTCAGAGATGACTTCCTTGACCACCGTTTTGGTCTTGATTTTATGAATCCGCCGCATTGGGCTTTTCAGAATATAATCCTCTTCCTCCAGCCATGAAAAGAAGCTGGAGAGGTTCCGGCGCACATTATCCACCGTCACCTTGCTACAATTATTGATTTTCTGATAATCCACAAGATAACCACGGATTTCTTCAGTTGTGACTTTCCGAGTCGGCGTTTCAACATTGGCAAGAAAGTGTTGAATCGTTACTCGATAATACTGCAAGGTCCGCTCGGAACAGCCTTCAATCTTCTTGGCATCGAGGAACAGTTTCAAATACGCTTCGTTGGAGATTTCTTCTCGCTGCGGTTCGCCTTCTGTCAGTTGCTTCAGCAGAACCTCCTGTAGTTTCTTCAGCTGAGGGATGCTCAAGTATTCAGCCATAGCGTTCAGAATGTTAACAAGTTTCTCTTCCATGATGAGAGTCCTTTCTTACCAACATCCTGCCCCCACTATATTGTTGTGTTATCCGAAATACTGCTGCATCAAGCTGTCAAAGAGCGTCTGCGCCTCATCTAGCGCCTTCTGCACGACAGCTTTTGATTTGTCGATTTGGGCGACGAAGGCGGCGAAGTCGTTCTGCTGATCCATCGGTGGTAAAATAAATGTCTTTTCTCCAAGTTTGGATTTTGAAAGTATACCCTTAAGTGCCATATTGAGTTCTTCCACCAAGTAATCTTTTGATGTTTGTAAAAGGACATAAAGAAATAGCGCATTGTATTTCTTCGGAACAATGGCATTTATTTGCTGGTTAAAGGCAACCTGCCTGTCAGTAATGCAAACTTTACCGATACTCGCAACGCTACCAGCTATACACGCCATCAGAATAGCGCCCTTTTCAACATAACGTCCCACCTTTAGTCCAACTTCTGATAAAGATTCCGTTGCCCGTGTCGGATACATCATCTCTGCCATGATATTATCCGTCTTAATCCATTCAATATAATCGCCATAATAATCATCCACAGTTCTTGACGGTGTATTACCAGTCACAATCTCGCATGAATCCTTCAAGCGTACCTTGTTGAAGCCATAAGGATTTACTTTAGAGTCACCAAACAACTCAACAAATCGGGCTTTGATGAGAGTGTCGAGGGCGGTGAGCTGCTGGCAATGCAAATTTATTATGGATTCAACTCTCTTTAGCGCGTCAACAATTTGTGTGACCTCATTACCTTCTGGAATTTCAATTTCGAGGCATCCTATATCCGCAAGACTAATTGACGGATAAGCTGCATCTTTCACCAACTTATTCGGTCGATGGAACCTAAAGTAATAGCACAAATAATCTGAATCAACGCCCATAGGTGTCACGCAAGCCAAGTGACTGACTATATAGGCATCCTCTGGTAATACATAAACGTATCCCTTAAGACATGACATTCCACTTTTGGCAAAAAGTACGGAGCCTTTTCTTTGCAATTTTAGTCCATGAGTCGCTGCAACTTCATTGCTGACTTTCTGTATAGCATCAATGCTGGCTCCGTTGCTTAACTCTTGAAGGTTTCCTGCTTTCACAAATGGCGTTCCACTCTCGCAATAATTGCTATCACCCTGGGGAGCGCCTTGACCAGCAGAAACTAAAGCAATTTCGCTTAACTTGCACCTCATCTGCTCGCCCCCACAAATACAAAGTTGTTCATTTCAGCATTGCCTCCAGTTCAGCCATCTCCACGTCAATCTGCGCCTGCAATGCCTTCAGGTTAGCCAGAATCTCTGATGTTGGCGGATACTCCACCGGAACATACTCGACCTTTTTATACTTGTTGATCGAGAGATCATAGCCATTGTCCACAATCTCCTGCTTTGGGACGAGGAAACTCTGCTCGGTGCGTTCCCTTGCTTCCTCGCCATCAAGATTCTGGAATCTGGCAATGATGTCCGGAATGTCGTTCTGTTCAATAGCACTGCGTTTATCATCCAGGCTGTATCCATCCGCCTTCATGTCATAAAACCAGACCTTATCCGTACCGCCCGCTCCCGTTTTGGTGAACACCAGCACAGCGGTAGAAACACCGGCATAAGGTTTGAACACGCCGGAGGGCATGGAAATCACTGCCCGCAGCTGATGATTCTCCACAAGTTCCTTCCTCAAAGACTTGTGGGCGTTGGATGAACCAAAGAGCACGCCGTCCGGAACGATGCAGGCGCAGCGTCCGCCAGCCTTAAGCATCCGCAGAAACAGAGCAACAAACAGAAGCTCCGTCTTCTTCGTATTGGTCACAGCCTTCAGATTATCATTGATACTTTCTGCATCAATGGTGCCCTTGAAAGGAGGATTTGCAAGGCACATCGAGTAGCGGTTGGAAATACTGTTCTGCTTGGAGACGCTGTCACGGTAATCAATCTCCGGTGTAGTGATGGAATGCAGCATCAGGTTCATTGCTGAAATTCGGAGCATGGTTCGGTCGGTATCGAATCCTGTAAATGCTGAACCCGAAAAGTGCTCCCATTGCTCTGGCGTCATCGTGGCTTCATAGTTTTTACGAATGTACTCTGAAGCTGAAACCAAGAAACCAGCGGTGCCACAAGCCGGATCACAGATTTCATCATCGGGTGTCGGCTGCAACAATGCCACCATCATCTCACGGATATGCTTTGGTGTCCGGAACTGCCCATTCTGACCGGCAGTAGAAAGTTTATCAAGCATATACTCGTAGAGGTCGCCTTGCATATCCAGGTCGGCAATGTCGTGCTCATAGAGGTCGTCCAGTCCAGTGATAATTTTTTGCAGCACCTGCGGCGTGGGAATCAGGAACATGGCGTCACTCATATACCTGGCAAAAGCTGTCTCTCCCGCCGCCTGTCTGTCCTCCTGATCCGGAATTTCAATCAGATTGCCCTGATTGTCAAAATCGGGAAGTCTGCCATACTTCATACTTTTGATAGCCGGGAAGACTCTCTGAGACATAAGAGCAAAAATTTCACGCGGGTCATTGTTCTTGAACTTGCTCCATCGCATGGACTGTCCTGCCGACGACTGAGGGAAAATCTTATCCATCTTTTCCCCGGTCATGTTTTCAAACTCCTCCGTCTCCAACTCTTTTTCATCCAGAGAGCGGATGAACATGAGATAGGTAAGCTGCTCAATGACAGTCAGGGGGTTGGAAATTCCTCCCGCCCAGATATCTGTCCAAATCTTATCTATTTTATTCTTGATAACTCCGGTGACCATTGGGTGCCTCCTGTCAACTCTTTGCTTTTCAAAGTTATTCTATCTCCCACACAAAGGTGGCAGTATCTCTTATATCAATATCGTCCGGCTCAATGTCTATCGCCCTTACAGTCATCGGGTCTGCCAGACAATCTTTAGCAAGGTCATAATTAGTATCAGAGTAGATGTTCAGCTCGCCCCAGCTATAATTGATCGAAACAAGGTCTCCAAGTTTTACTCCCGCCGCATCACAGAGCACCTCTGCTTTCCTTTTTGCATTGGCCGTAGCAGAGCGGAGCATTTCCTCATTGATCGCAGTGACATCTTTCACAGCAAAGGAAATAGAAAGCTGAGGGTAAGTCTGTGATTTCGAAATCGCCGTCAATGCCAGAGATAATTGCTTCGTATCAATAGGAAATTCGATTTTCAGCTTTTGACTTACCACATAGTATTTGAATGTACGACGATAATTCCCCGACCGATCTTTCAAATTCTCATACTCGGTTCGTACATCAAAGTCCGTTGTCTTAAGCATATCCTTTTGAAATTTAGCTTCCGTCAAATAATGTGTAATATTTGCAATGGCATCACCAGCAATGTTCATCGCATTATCATAATCATTGTCATGCGACTCCTTTGTCATAGAAATAATAACGGTATCCGGCCTTGCTGTGGCACGCCCAATCCCTGTGACGGTAATTGTTCTCGGCATCTGAAATCCCTCCCTGAATTATGTGTTCGGTTCGTCCGGCAGCATTTCGACAATATCATCCAAAGTACAGTCAAGTGTAGCGCATATTTTTCGGAGAACGTCTGTACTCACATCCTCACCACGCCCCATCTTTGCTAACTGCCTTGTACTGATTCCAGCTTTTGTTCTCAGCTGTGTTTTTGTCATATCCCTCTTTATCAGCAGAATCCACAGCGGTTTATAGCTCATTTTCATCTTGTCACCTCGTTCAGCACAGCTTATCAACTGGGCACAAATCCAGATTCATTATACTGTGCGCCGAGGCGGAATGAAACAGCATTTTCCGTTTTGAAATCATAAATTACGGTGCATTTGAGTGCGCGATCCCGTAAAATTCAAATTCCAAGTCTTCTGCAAGTAGGGCTTCCGTGACACGAAAGCGATTTTCTGCTTGTCGGGGAAACTCCCCAATCCCCTTAGAGCGGTGCCTTCGGCATCGGGCTGCGCATCCATTCCGGATGCTTTAACGGCAGTTCCTGCCAGAGAAAAAAGTCCGGTGCAGTATGAGCATTACACCCACACTGCACCGGACATTCCATCATCGTCTGCCATGCCTATTTTCTGCTACATTTCTGATTTGGTTTTGCGGTACTCTGCATAGGAACATAGGCATAAAAACCGATCAGTCCGGACAGATTTTTAGGCATAAAAAGCCCCCGGAAGCCGCATGCTTCCGGGGGTTCGTACATTTTGAAGTGTCGATTATCTCTTGGAGAACTGCGGTGCACGGCGAGCTGCCTTCAAGCCGTACTTCACGAAACTGAAGCTCGATTTTGCTTGATTCTACGCGGTTTTTTAAGCTTTTTGCTCTTCGTCCACCAGTTCTTAAACCCACAATTTTGTGGGCTTTTGTCGTATTTTAACTCTAATCTATTTTTGATGTGTCGATTGCTCTGTTGATCACCCCATGTAATTGGGCAGGTTTATTATACTTGACTTTGGCGTAAATATCCATAGTCACCTTGCTGTTTTCGTGTCCGGCAAGATACTGTACAGTTTTAGGATCAACCGAAGCATAAATCAGGTTCGTGATATAAATGTGACGCAATTGATGCGGTGTCACTTGAAATTCCATCGTATATACCAGCTTCGGATAGTTCGGCTGATGCTCACCAAGTTTCAGGTTTACAACATGCGCTTTCTCAGGATTCCAAACTTCTTTTTCGTGCTGGCGGACACCTGATACTGCCAATGTTCCGGCAAAATCGGAAGATCATCATACCTCCACTTGGCATACTTTTCATCATAGGCTTCCGGCTGAGAAAGTTCCACCAGATGCCCTACACACCAGCTGACAAGGTAGCCATTGCCCTCCATATAACCATCCCCGCGCTGATTTGCCCCAATCACCTTCGAGAGGCTCATGGCAACCGGGGGCTTTTCCGCTAATACAAGCTTCATTTGATACTGCTCCTTTTGCAAAAAAATTAGCAGCCAGGCACCGAAGCACATGACTGCTATGTAAGGAACTGTATTCTGTTTTAGGTCTACAAACTGGGATTTATTGATTACCAGACTTCTAACTATTTTCTTTCATATTTTGCTCTTTGCATTTATAGCGGTCTTAATATTTCGGCTTCCACTGCCGCCTTAATTATTCCATAGGATTTTTTCGCTAAAACCTCATCCTTAATACCTTCTATAATTTTCATGTCTGAATTTTTTATAAAATATGCCATGTGCAATTCAGAATGTCGTTTAACTTCCACTTTGTTGTAATTTTCAAAGGTATCATATGAGGAAATATATCCGATATAGGTTTCCAATAGTACAGAATCATCAAAATAAGCATCATTTATGAAATGGTATTGTCCATTTCTATCTAGAATAAATTGTTGTAACTTTTTTATAAAGTTAAACTTCTCTTCTGAGAAATTGTAGTAGTCATCACAAAGTAGAACACGCTGGTCTGGCCTCTCAAAGTCATACTTTGTCTTTAAATTTAGTTGTGAAACCAATTTCCCAATTAACACTACTATCATATCAGTAATTTGCAATCCAATATAATCCCTTGAATTACAATCTCCATCTATTTGATAAAAATCCAGGCCAGTAAAAATATCTTGAGGAATACCTTCATCTAAAAATAACCTCCATTGATTTTCAGTTCCCGTATAACGTTGCTCTGTCATCCAAAGGTCAAATGCCCATTTCACTTTAGACCAATCAAAAGATAGAGGTAAATTGGGTTCTGTCAATTCTGCCCCGCAATTCAAAACTAGATCAATAGCCTCAATGACCAAGTTATAAGCATCAATCTGTCTAGACATTCGAGCGTTTCCTAAATTCTCCCGAGAAATAGTAGTCATATCATTTCGTATTAACTCAAGAATGTTTTTTGTAGACATACTTTTATCAAGAAGTGCTTTAATTACTTCTTCAGACGCTTCCACTTCAGCATATTTTGTTACAATATACTTAACAATAAATGCTGAGAATTCAGTCTTAGAATCTAAAAAATACAAAAAATTAATTAATCTAGATGATGTTATAATAGATGCTTTACTAACTAAGAACAACAAATTTTCTACATTATACTCCAAGAGCAAATCCAGAAGATCCATGTAAAACTTAACTTCATTTTTCTTCATGGAAGCTATTCCATATTCGAAATTTAATTTTAGTAAGTTCAAGCCCTTCAGCTCTTTTCCAGTTTTTGCTAATGAATCTCTAAGTTGGGGACGATTAGATAGATATTCTTCAACAATTTCCTGGTACTTTTGCTCAATAAGTATATAATCGAACTCATCAATCTGAATAACGTTCGCCACATAAGAATGCATATTATCAGTTGCATATGATAATTTATCAGTCTTATTAAAAGGGCTACTGATCTTAAATGAATTTTGAGGGCCTTTCTCATCCATAAACAAAAATTTCATAATTACACCCCGCTCACCATATTCTTTTTCATCCTAATCTCTCTATAAATTCCGATTTGTATCACTGCTCTTACTTTCTATTTTATCAGATATCGCCTACGGATTCCATAGCTTCATAGCTCAAAACAGTTCATCCACAAACCATTTAGCTATGTAAAAGGGACGGCTTCTCAGCCGCCCCCACTGGTCAACGCAGCCTTAATCAGACAGGTTCATCGTCCGATTCTGCTTCGTAATCCTCATTGACATCCCTTCTTCATCCTCGTCACCATCATCCTCCGGCCGCTCGAGCGCATCTTCATCTTCATCGTGATAATCTGCATCTGGGTCCGGCTGATTTTTCTTGGATAATTCCATCAAAACCGAGTAGTCCGGACAGAATTTTGGGCATAAAAAGCCCCGGAAGCCGCATGCTTCCGGGGTTTTCGTGTATTTTGAAGTCTCGATTATCTCTTGGAGAACTGCGGCGCACGACGAGCTGCCTTCAATCCGTACTTCTTTCTCTCCTTCATTCTCGGGTCTCTCGTGAGGAAGCCCGCCTTCTTCAGAACCGGACGATAGTCCTGATCTGCCTCAAGCAGTGCTCTCGAGATGCCGTGACGGATAGCGCCTGCCTGGCCTGCCATACCGCCGCCGAGAACGTTGACACATACGTCAAACTTCTCATTGGTCTCGGTCGCAACGAGCGGCTGACGAACCGTCATTCTCAAAACCTCAAGACCAAGATAGTCCTCGATGTCTCTCTTGTTGATCGTAATCTTACCAGTTCCCGGCACCAGATAGACTCTGGCAACAGAAGTTTTTCTTCTTCCGGTTCCGTAATATCTCTCACTTGCCATTTTCTACACGCTCCTCTCAGCCTTTGATGGTCAGAACTTCCGGCTTCTGTGCCTGGTGGTTGTGATTCTCTCCTGCATAGACATGCAGCTTCTTGTACATCTGCTCGCCAAGGGGGCCCTTCGGGAGCATGCCCTTAACTGCCTTCTCAATCACCTTCTCCGGCTTCTTCGCCATCATCTCGCGAAGCGTAGTCTCCTTCATGCCGCCGACATAGAGGGAGTGGGAGTAGTAAACCTTCTGCTCCATCTTCTTGCCGCTCACCGCAATCTTGTCTGCATTGATGACAATGACATAGTCGCCGCAGTCAACATGCGGGGTGAAAATCGGCTTATTCTTGCCTCTCAGCACTGCAGCAACCTCCGAAGCGAGACGTCCGAGGGTGGCTCCATCCGCATCGACCACATACCATTTTCTCTCAACGGTATCCGGATTCGCCATAAAACTCTTCATGATTATCCTCCTAGTGGACACGGGAGCAAAGTTCCGTGTCTCCTGCCTGATTATACGTGAAGTGCCCATAGCCTACTTCTCCGGGGCTGGTAAAAGCTTAGCCTAGGCGTCACAGCTCTATATTATAGTGACTTGTCCCCCCTCTGTCAATGCAGAAGGCGCTTTTTTCCTGCATTCTTTTAGGTCCAAAGCGACATAGGGAAAGGCTTCCCGGGTCGCGGGATCCGTATTCTCTTCGATTCGGTAAAAGCCGAATTCCCGTCCCGAGAAAAGGCGACTCGCGTTCTCTAAGTCCCTGAGAAGCACGCGCTCTGCGCCGTCCCTGTGACTCTCGTGGATGAGACGTGTCATCAGCCCCTCGTAATCCGTTTCGCGGCAGCGCAGCAGTGTAAAATAACTCTCTCTGCGTTCTTCGAGCGCATCCTGTGTGAGCTCGTAAGCCCAGTCCTCGTTCTCGGCCTCGTAGCGTTTGGGGTTCGGGAGATAACGGATTTCCCGAAGAATAAGGCCCGCGGCCGGTGCCACCGGTCCCGCATCGCGCCTTCTGCGGCTTCGGATTGCATCCCGGAAGGCTGTCTCGCCCTTTTTCCCGCTGCCGATTTCCAGGAGTGTCCCGGCGAGGATGCGCACCATGTGGTAGAGGAAGCCGCTCCCGGTCACACGGAAGGTGATGAGCCCCGCAAAGCTGCCGCTCTCCTCACACTCGGCAGATAGCTCCGCGCGGTATATGCGCCGCACTGTGTGAGCTGCCGCCGAGCCGCTTGCGCAGAAGGCCGCGAAATCGTGCTCTCCGAGGAGAAAGGGCAGTGCGGCCCGCATCGCCTTTAAATCAAGCGGGACATAGCAGTGCGCGGCGCTGTTCCGTAAGAGCGGGTTCATAATCCGCCCGTTCCAGATGCGGTATTCGTAGGTCTTCTCGCAGTGCTGTTTTCTGGGGTGCCAAATCGGCGCAACTTCATCCGCCGCCTGCACCCGGATGTCCTGCGGCAGGTAGGCGTTCAGCGCAGTCGCAAAGCGCTCGGCGCGCATCGGGAATTCCGTGTCAAAGACAGCGACATTCCCGAGCGCGTGCACGCCCGTGTCTGTGCGACTCGCAAATACAACTTGTGCAGGGGCTCCGGTGAGTCCCTGCACAGCTTCGTTCAGCTTTTGTTCCACGGTAACGGCATTCGGCTGTATCTGCGAGCCGAAATAGCCGCTTCCGTCATAGCTCACAATCAAACGGATTCTTCTCATGCTCTCTCCTCAGAAAAGAATACGGAGGACGATGATGCCCGCCAAGAAGAGGAAGAGGGCTGCGTAGGCAATCCGATCTCTGCTCTGATAGCGCAGCGGCTTCATCTGCGTTCTGCCCTCGCCGCCGTGGTAGCAGCGTGCCTCCATGGCCATTGCGAGGTCGGTTGCACGGCGAAAGGCCGAGACAAAGAGCGGCACCAGGAGCGGCACCATGGCACGCGCCTTCTGAATAATGTTTCCGCTCTCGAAATCTGCGCCGCGCGCCATCTGCGCCTTCATGATTTTATCGGTCTCCTCCATGAGGATGGGGATAAAGCGGAGCGCAATGCTCATCATCATCGCGATCTCATGCACCGGGACGCGAAGTACTTTTAAAAAGCCGAGTCCTTTCTCCATGCCCTGGGTCAGCGCATTCGGCGTCGTGGTGAGGGTCATGATGGTCGATCCGACCACGAGGTAGATGAGTCGCAACGCCATGAAGCCCGCGAGTATCAGTCCCTCTTCCGTAATCTTAAAGATGCCCCAGTGCCAGAGCACCTTGCCTTCGGTCAAAAAGAGGTTAAAGCTCACACTGATCAAGAGAATAAAGAGTATGCCCTTTAAACCGCGCAGCATATAGGAGAGCGGCACACGGGACAGGCCGATGCAGAGCGCCAAAAAGACGGTCGCGAGCGCATAGCTCTGCCAGTTGTTGCAGAGGAAGAGGGCCACAATATAAACCATGGTTCCCGCGAGTTTGGTTCTCGGATCCAGGCGGTGAAGTGCGGAGTCCACCGGGTAGTACTGACCTAGGGTCACATCCTTCAGCACGGCGCACCTCCCTTCAGGAGTTCCCGCAAAGCATCCCTTGCCTCCGCGACGGTTGTAATCTCATCGCTGAGCGGGAGTCCAGCGCGGCGCAGGCGCTGCACGAGGTAGCTGACCTGCGGCGCCGAGAGCCCGAGTTCCTCGAGTTCCTCGTAGTGCTTAAACACTTCCTTCGGCGTGCCGTCGAAGCGCTTTTCTCCGCCGCTCATCACGAGCAGGCGATCCGCATACTTGGCGACATCTTCCATGCTGTGGGAGACCAGAATGACCGTGAGTCCCCATTCGCTGTTCAGTGCCTTCACCCGGTCCAGAATTTCATCTCTGCCGCGCGGATCGAGGCCCGCAGTCGGCTCATCGAGCACAAGAACCTTCGGTTTCATGGCAAGTACGCCCGCAATCGCGACGCGGCGCTTCTGTCCGCCCGAGAGTTCAAAGGGAGACTTCTTGTAAAATTTCTCCGAAAGCCCGACCATCCCGAGCGCCTCTTTTGCGCGCTGCTCGATCTCAGCCTGCGGAAGTCCCATGTTCTTCGGTCCGAAACACACGTCCTTGAATACATCGATTTCAAAGAGCTGGTGCTCCGGGTACTGAAATACGAGCCCGACTTTCGTGCGGAGCGCCCGCATGTTGTAGCCCTTTTCGTAGATGTTCTCGTCGTCGACAAAGAGCTTGCCCCCGGTCGCGCGAATCAGGCCGTTTAAATGCTGTATCAGAGTGGATTTTCCGGAGCCGGTGTGGCCTATGAGGCCCACAAACTGACCGTCCGGAATCTCAAAGCTCACGTCGCGGAGTGCCGGCTGCTCGAAAGCAGTCCCTCCTCCGTAGGTGTAGCTCAGATGTTCTGCGCGGATTCCCACAGCTTAGTTCTCCTTCCAAAGCGGCAGTATAGCTTCCGCGAGCTCCTCCATGGAGAGCACGCTTTCCGGTAAACTTACGCCGCACTGTCTCAACTCGTGTGCGAGTTCGGTGGCCTGCGGTACGTCGAGGCGCAGGCGCTTCAATTCTTCCACATGGGAAAAGACTTCCCGCGGCGTGCCGTCCATAATGACATGCCCGCCGTCCATGACAATCAGACGATCCGCCCCGACGACTTCTTCCATGTAGTGCGTAATCAGCACCACGGTGACGCCCTCGCTGCGATTTAGCTCCGTGATTGTGCGTATCACTTCTTTTCTGCCGTTCGGATCCAGCATGGCGGTCGGCTCATCCAGCACAATAACCTTCGGCTCCATCGCAAGGGTTCCGGCAATAGCAACGCGCTGTTTCTGTCCGCCGGAAAGCTCATTGGGGTAGTGATCTGCCCATTCTTTCAGACCAAAACGCTCCAAGTATTCCATGGACAGCG
>ERZ773045.1108-NODE-1108-length-12586-cov-21.522065_pt1 | contig 12586 bp, 9 predicted proteins | sample MGYA00580635_ERZ773045 | MGnify/ENA primary metagenome ERZ773045 (study PRJEB29015, sample SAMEA2738115) | human oral metagenome | biome: human oral; feature: human-associated habitat; material: saliva | place: China | collected 2261 ...
CTCCCACATTGTGAGGGTGTGGGTACTCAGCCAAAGCACAACATGAGCCCAAATGCCGGGGTAGAACGCATAGGGTAAGTACACGAGAAATAAATCCTTATCCCAACACCCCTAGACCTACGACACTCTCAGAAGCTCCGTGTACAGTTGCTCATCGCGTTCAGTGAACACATTGAAAACCACCGCAGGCACTGACTGACGCGCCGCGCGTGCCGCATCCAGCTCCTCACGAATCGTTTCAACCGCACAACGTGCAGCCTCCTCCTGAGGGAACCGGAACTCGCCGGTACTAATGCAACACAATGCCACAGAACGCATACCCCGCTCTATCGCAGCCCGCAGACAAGAGCGATAACAAGAAGCCAAAGCCTGCCGATCTGCCTCAGTCACTTCCCCGGCAATAATCGGACCAACCGTATGCAGCACATAGCGACTCGGCAGACGATGCGCACCGGTCACCATCACCGAGCCGGTCGGCTCCGGCATAGGCCGCTGCGCCACCTCCCGGGCACATTCAGCCCGTAACCCCACCCCAGCCGCGCGGTGGATAGCGTTATCAATGCAACGATGCTGAGGTATAAAACAACCCAACAGATTCGAGTTCGCCGCATTCACAATGCCGTCAACCTGCAGACGGGTAATATCCCCGCGCCACAGGTACATTCCCGCATAGTCGCCTTCCGCAGCGCTAGCATCAGCCAAGCCAGCCAGCGGCGGCAGCATCGGCTCATACTCGGTGAACGCCGCCTCCTCCAGGGCGAGAAGCTCCTCCCCTGCTTCGGCGGGTACACGCACCGCGTTGAGGGAGCCAATCAGCGCCCACAGCTGGTGCGGATCATCAGGCAGAGCCGGCAACACCCGGCCGGTATTCTGCGCATACTCTTCCGCAAGAGCGAGAGCGTAGTTTTTGAGAGCGCTCACAGGGCAACCTCCTCGCCCTGAGGCTCTACTTCGGAGCTCTTTGCCAGCAGGTCACGTAGAACCAGGTGCATATCCTCAGCAAAAGATACGGTTCGTTCCTTGTTCTCCGCCATAGCCTCCGGATGGTCACGGTTCAGTCGCACAAGGGTTGCGGTCTCCAGCACATGCGTAATCCGCTCGAAAGGAAAACGAATCCACGTCGGGGTCATAAAACCAACCCCAAGCTCCAGAAGAAGAACCTTCTTACCGGGCATGGACTGCAGAACCTCTTCCCACCGCTTCTCCTGACGCTGACGAGCCGGAGGATTTACAAAAGAACCGTCAATGCGCAGGTGAGTGGTTAGCGGCGCACCGCATCGCGAGCACATTGGTACCAACTCTGAAGGGACGCACAAGTTTTCATCAGTATGCGCCACCATAGCCCGAACCATTTCTTCGTTGTCGTAGACCTCCTGGGTGCAGGGGCGCGAGCACTGAAACACCCCATAATTGCCCTGCTGCTCAAAGATGCGTTCAGGGTCAAAACCCGACTTTTCGAAGAGAGAATCAACATTGGTGGTTACGATGAAGTATTCCTTATCTGCAACCAATTCTCGCAACTGCTCATACAGGGGAAGACTGCCAGTTTCGTAACGGTTGAAAAGGATGTGCCGAGCCCAGTAGCCCCACTTCTCTTCAAGGGATGTAAAGGGGTAGAAACCAGCCGAGTACATATCGGTCATGCCGTACTTCTGGATGTACGGGGCGAAGTTGTTTGTAAAACGCTCACCGCTGTAGACGTGACCTGCCGCCGTTGAGAATCCAGAACCGCCGCCAATGACAATGAGGTCTGCTTCTTGAATAGCCTTGGCGGCACGCTCAATGGACTGGAAGTAGGCAGAATCAGCCGAGGTTCCGTGCACATTCTGCTGGGCATTCGGGTTGGATATGGTGGTCATTCTTCCTCCTGACGGGACGCCCCAATCATTACTATCTTTTAGAAACTTAGTGATATGCAGATAGTAAACGAGGGTCCCATAGTCACTTCAACGTAACTACAGGACCCTCAAAAGGTGATTTGCCCCACCGGGTAGATCACATACGTTTAGAAGCTCGGCTCATCATGCGTGTGCTGAGCAATATAGCGGCGAGTGTACGAACGCAGGGCGCGCTCAGCATCCAGGCCGTTACGCTGAGCGCGGCTCACCAAGGCAAAGAGCAGCTCACCGAACTCCTCCTCAGTGTGCATATAGCGCAGATCATCCTCCATGCTCGTCGGCTCCGGCGGCAAAATAATACCCGCCTTACGTGCCTTCACAGCAGTCTTCTCAGCCATAGCGAGCGCCGGCAGATGCGGCGGAATACCGTCCAGCGCGCCACGGTCGCTCTTCTCCTTCTTCTTCAACGCATCCCACGCCGCCTGCTGCTCAGCTGCGGTGCGGGGCGCCTCCGAAGAGCCCTCAGACTCAGCCGCGAACACGTCGGGGTGGCGCGAACGAAGCTTCTGCACCAGGCCCTCGATCACCTGCACGATGTCGAAACCATGCGGGTTTGCCGCGGCGATGTCAGAGTGGAACACCACCTGCAGCAGCACATCGCCGAGCTCTTCACGCAGCAGCGGCATATTCGGCTCGGCGCCGGTTTCTACCGCCTCGACAACCTCGTAGGCTTCCTCCACCAGGTAGCGAATCAGGGAGGCGTGGGTCTGCTCGGCGTCCCAGGGGCAACCTCCGGGAGCGCGCAGGCGGGCCATCGTCTCAACGAGCGTCTCGAAGGCCTCTCCGGCTCGACGGGCGGTGTCTTCGCTGCTCCGGGTGGCGGGCAAATCGGGAGTGGCGGGGGTATCAGTCATAGCAGTCTTCCTCATCGAAAGTGTGAATACAGCGCGCCGCGCCGATCCCCACACGGGGAGCCGGCGCGGCGCGACTCAAATGGTTTTAGAGGTTCCAGTGCGACAGGGCGCTCGTCATGTGCGCCGGGATCTTCGAACCCAGACGCGGGAACATGCGCAGCTCCTCCACGTAGCGTTCAGCATCCAGCGGGCGCGGGTAGCTGACGAAGGCCTGCTCGTTCGCATAGTCAAACGCAGCCTGTACCGGCACGCCGGGGGTGAAGGTGAGGCTCATGGCCAGCGGCGAGCCCTCACCCTCGCTGTACGAGTCGGTCTTCATGGCGGGAATATCGAGCAGGGTTTCGGGAATCAGCTCGAAGGTGCGTGCCTGCTCCCAGAAGCCGTTGCGGCGCACGTGGGTCAGGGCGTCGTAGTACGAGCCGAGCGCACGCACGCGAATCAGCACGGTCGTGGCGTCCTTCGCGGTGCCATTCTCGCCGAAGAGGTGCTCGACGACCGGGGCCAGACGCTGGGCGACCTGGGCCTCGGTCAGCACGAGGTTGCCCTCGGCCAGCTGAGTTTCGGAAGGAACCAGCGGGCTCACCGGCTGGGATGCGGGGGTATCCGGCTCGTCGGCGACGGTGGGCAGCTCGTTGAACTCGCTCAGGACCGGGGTCGAGGGTGCCGAGGGCACCGCCGAGGATGCTGCCGAAGAAGCAACGGGAGCAGCGGATGCTGCGGCGCCACCGGCGGCCACGGCTGCTGCCGCGGCGAGCGCACCGGTGACGGCCGGCGCCGGGGCCTCCGCCTTTGCAGGTTCCTCGGAACGAACCTGGGCGGGTTCGGGTTCCTCTGCCTTCGCGGTCTTCGAGGGTTCCTCTGCCTCGTCGGCGGGCACCAGCTCGCGGTCGTTCAGGAAGGTGGGCAGTTCGGGCTCAGCCTCGGTGGATACTACCTCCTCAGCGGTCTTTTCACCCTTTTCGGCGGGAGCCTCGTGAGCGGAGGATTCCGCGGCGGAAGCCTCAGCATTGGAAGCCTCAGCGGCAGGAGCCTCGACCGGTGCCGCGGGCTCCTCGACGGAGACGAACGCGGCAGCCTCGGTGGAGGTTTCCTCGGGTTCCTGCGGCTCGTCCAGCTTCTTCTGGGCGTTGGCGACGATAGCGGCCAGGGCGGCTTCCATCTCTTCGCCGTGGTCGACGGCCTCGGCCTCAGCGTCCTCAGCCTCAGCAGCATCGGGCTGGGCGTGCACGGGCTCGGTGTCCTCGTCAGCCTCAGAAACCTCGGGCTGCTCCGGCTGTGCGGAAGTAGCCTCGGCGTCCTGCGAGTTGGCGGTACCGAAAATCGGGTCGTTATCGTAGTCGTGCTCGTACTCGGGCTCGGCGACCGAGGCTTCGCCCGATTCGGAGGCCGAGGCACCGGTCACGGCAGCGCCGGCAACGGCGAGGCCCGCAGGAGCGCTCTGGCGCTCGACCTGCTCGGGAGCCTGTTCCTCGCGGACTTCCTCGGAGGGCTGAGCCTCAGCTGCGGGGGTCTCGGGCTCAACCTTCGGGGAATCGCCGGACTCGAATGCCTCAGCCTCCGCTGCCTCAGCCTCGGGTGCTTCAGCCTGGTGAGCTTCGGCTGCCTCAGCCGCCTCAGCGGTAGCCACAACCGAGGTCTCCTCGCGGGCGGGGATTTCGAGCAGGAAGCTCTCGTGGGTGGTCTGCCCATCTACGGCACCCAGGTAGGAGGCGTGCACCTCCAAGCCCTCACCCAGGCGCGGGTTCAGGGTCACAGCCGCGCGGTTCCAGGTCGCGCCAGCTTCCTGGGCCTCGGTGTACAGGGCTGCGACGGGCGCAAACCAGTCAACGCCGGGCAGCACGATGCCGTTCTCGACCTCGCGACCGCGGTGCAGCAGGCGGTAGTGCATGTCCTCATCCACCTGGCGCAGCTCCAGGCTCAGGGTTCCCGAACCGCGGGTGCGCATGAGCTCAGCCAGCGAGTGGAGGGCGCGCTGCTCGCCGAGGACGGGGAGGTCCGCGGCACCCTCTGCGGGGGCGGTGAGCACAATGGATTCGGCCACAAGCTCGGCGTCATCGGCGCTCAGCTTCTGCTCGGCGGAGGCGGCTTCGTCGGACCCCGGCTCGGATGCGGGATCCTCGGTGTCCTTCTTTGCCTCGTCCTTAGCGACCTCGAGATTCTCCTCGGACTCGTTAGAAGGCTCGGCAGGCTCGGAGGCAGGCTCGGAAAGCTCCTCCACCGTGGCCGTTTCGCTCACAAGTACCTCCGCCGCAGGTTCGGTCTTTTCGCCTGAGCGGGTAGGCTCGGCGCTGAGGGATTCGGGCTCGGTAGAACGCTCGGAAGCGGAGTGCTCGGCGGCAACGGCCTCGGAATCCTCGGCCTGCTCGACCTCCTCGAAGCTACCCTCTTCGCTCTCCGGATTCAGACCCAGGCGGGCCGCGTAGACGGCGGCCAGGTCGTCCAGGCCGGCGCTCTTTGCCTCGATGATGGCGGCGCGGGTGCGCGCCTCGCGAATCTGCTCAGCCGAGAGGTATTCCTCGGCGGCAGCGTTACGGTCGGTGTCGTCGACGTCGGAGGTAGCCGGGCTTTCCTTCTCGGAGCTCTCCGCACGGACGGCGCGCAGGTGCTCTTCAAACTGGGAGCGAGCATCCTCGGCGGTGTCGGTTGAGGGTTCGGCCTTCGCGGAGGAGTCGCCCTCGGTCTTCTCGGAGGTTTCGTCCTCATCGTCGCGCAGGAAGGCGGGGGTTTCAGGAGCAGCCGGGGCGTCCTCGACGGCCTCGGGGTCGTTGCTCTCCTCGCGGGCTTCGGGAGCCGCGGCGGCCTCGGAGTCCTCGTGCGGGTAGGAGTTCAGGGCCTCAATGATGCTACGACGCTCCTCCTCGTCGGTGGTCTTTCCGGTATCCGAGAGGGAGCCCTCGGTGAACGAGGGGGTCTCCTCGTCATCGTGCAGGAGGGCACGCTTCAGATCTTCCACGGCGCGGTGTTCTTCGGAGCGTTCCTCGTCGCGGTTCTGGCGGGTACCCTCCGACTTCACGAAACGGCGCAGGGAATCCTCCCACTGCTGCTGCTCCATAATTTTGTCGCTCAGCCCCGAGCCGCGGGACGGCTTGGCTTCCTCGTGCCCGTCCTGTGCCGCGGTGCTCTCCGCCTCGCGCGCCTGTTCATCCCACTTCTTCTTACCGATCCCAAAGAAGCTCATTGGGCGTCCTCCTTCGGCGTGCGCCGTGAATACGCGCGGTGCCCGTCGAACCTCCCTCGCAACCACGCGCGGGTTCACGGGCACAACGCTGATGTCCTCATAATCTCTTTAATTCTATCGTGTGCATAGAGTTTCGCCTCGCTATCCGACCGATAGCGAGGCGAAACTCTATGAAACGACACAACTTGCCACCCGCACGCCGGTAGAACGCGGAATACGCGGCTCGGTACCCCGGGGCCTAGCGGGCCTCGTCTCGTACCGGGTTGGCGGCCTTCGCGGCCTTGGCCAGCTCGAAGCGCACCGCGCGCAGGGCGGTTGCGGCCATGACGCGCACACCGATACCGATGGCCTGCTCGCTCGGGGCGTAGTCGCCCTGGTGCAGGTCGTAGGTGGGGTCGCCGGGGGCGCGGGTACCCAGTCGGAACATGGAGCCGGGCACCTCCTGCAGCATCCACGCGAAGTCCTCGCCACCCATGGACTGCTCGACGAGCACGATGGAATCCTCGCCCAGTTCGGCGCGGGCGGCGTTCTCGAGCATGGTGGTTTCCAGGTCGGTGTTCACGACCGGGGGCACGCCGCGGATGTGCTCCACACGGGCGTCCACACCGAAGGGAACGGCGACCTGTTCGATGACCTCGTCCAGCAGGTTGCCCGCCTGGCGCCACACCTCAACGTCCAGGCAGCGCATAGTGCCGGCCAGGTAGCCCTCGGCGGGAATCGCGTTGGGGGCGACGCCGGCGCTGACCTGGCCCCAAGCAACCAGCACGCCCGAACGAACGTCGGTGCGGCGGGTCAGCACGGCGGGAACCTGCACCGCAATCTGGCTCATCGCATATATGAGGTCCTCGGTCAGGTGGGGTCGGGAGGTATGGCCGCCGTGGCCGCTCAGGTGAATCTTCACGGTGTCGGAGGCGCTGGTAATCGCACCGATGCGCGTACCGATTTGGCCGAGGTCCACCTTCGGGTCACAGTGCAGGGCGAAAGCACGCGGAACGTCCTTGAGCAGGCCCTGGGAAATCATCTGCACGGCGCCGCCGGGCAGCTGTTCCTCGGCGGGCTGGAAAAGAATACGGATGCTGCGGCCCAACGGGGTCTTCTCGTTGAGCTCGTGTAGCGCCAGCGCCACGCCCAACATGACGGTCTGATGAATATCGTGGCCGCAGGCGTGCATCACGCCGGGAACCGTGGAGGCATAGGGCAGCTCGGTCTGCTCGACGATGGGCAGTGCGTCGATATCGGCGCGCAGAGCCGCGGCGAAGGGGCCGTCTCCGATGTCGACGTAGCAACCGGTGCCTTCGCAGGCGATGGGGTTCAAGCCGGCTTCTCGCAGTCGGTTCATGAGGCGCTCGGTCGTGACGACCTCGCGGAAGGAAAGCTCGGGGTTGGCGTGCACTTCGCGGCGGAATTGCACGAGGGTGCCCATCATGCGCTCCACCCAATCGTCGAAGACGGGGGTGGACAAATCGTAGCGAGAATTAGCAAAAACCATACACAGTAGAATAACTCTCCCGGTGACGGTTTACCTATCAGTCTCGGCCGTTACCGGCCCTTTAAGAATGTCTGTGACTTTGTGACGGATTTTGAAGACCGCTCGGAGGTTCGTCGGAGGTGCAGGCGGCGAGGGCTGCGGGGTTCCGGGGCGTGCCTCTCCCGCACTCCGGCTTTCCCCGGTTTCTCTCCCCTACCCCGGACACGCGACAAGCCGCCGCCCGGTGAGGGGCGACGGCTTGTCGCAGAAGGCGTTTGGCCTTCAAGAATCCGAGAAGGAACGTTTTAGAGCGAACGGCTCAGGATGGCCTGCTTCACCTCGGCAATAGCCTTGGTGATCTGGATGCCACGGGGGCATGCCTCGGTGCAGTTGAAGGTGGTGCGGCAACGCCACACGCCTTCCTTGTCGTTCAGGATCTCCAGGCGAAGGTCACCGGCGTCATCACGAGAGTCGAAGATGAAGCGGTGAGCGTTCACGATAGCGGAGGGGCCGAAGTACTGACCGTCGGTCCAGAAGACCGGGCAGGACGAGGTGCATGCTGCACACAGGATGCACTTGGTGGTGTCATCGAAACGTGCACGGTCCTCGATGGTCTGCAGACGCTCACGCTCAGGCTCGTTCGAATCGTTAATGAAGAACGGCATGATTTCGCGGTAGGCCTGGAAGAAGGGCTCCATGTCAACGATGAGGTCCTTCTCGCAGGGCAGACCCTTAATCGGCTCCACGGTAATGGGCTTGGACAGGTCAAGGTCCTTGAGCAGGGTCTTGCAGGCCAGGCGGTTACGACCGTTGATGCGCATTGCGTCCGAGCCGCAGATGCCGTGTGCACAAGAACGGCGGAAGGAGACGGAACCGTCCAGCTCCCACTTAATCTTGTGCAGGGCGTCGAGCACGCGGTCGGTGCGGTACATGGTCAGCGGGAACTCGTCCCAGTACGCCTCGGAGGAAACCTCCGGGTTGTAGCGGCGCACCTTGATAATCACGTCGTACGTGGGGATGGAGTCGGAATCGCCGCCGGTCATGCCCTCAAATAGCTTGACGGATTCCGGTTCGGGAAGTTCGTTTTCAGCCATTTTAGTACTTACGCTCCTTCGGCTCGTAACGGGTGTAGACGACGGGCTTGGTGCCGAAACGCAGGCCCTTCACACCCTCAAACTCGGATTCGGGGTCGAGGTAGACCATAGAGTGCTTCATGAAGTTCACGTCATCGCGCTTGGGGTAGTCCTCGCGGTAGTGACCGCCGCGGGACTCCTTGCGGTGCAGCGCACCGACGGACATGACCTTGGCCAGCTGGAGCAGGAAGCCCAGCTCGACGGCCTCGAGCAGGTCGAGGTTGAAGCGCTTGCCCTTGTCCTGAATCGAGATGTTCTTGTAACGCTCTTCGAGCTTCTCGATGGTGGCCAGTGCGGCGCGGATGGTCTCCTCGGTGCGGAACACCTGCATGTCGGCCTCCATGGCCTTCTGCAGTTCGGCGCGGATGGCGCCAACCTTCTCGGTGCCCTTGCTCTCAAGGATGCCGTTGAGCATGTTCAGCACGCGATCTGCTGCATCGTCCGGAACCGGAACGAACTCAGCGGATGCGGCGTACTCGGCGGCCTTGCGGCCGGCACGCTTACCGAACACGTTGATGTCGAGCAGGGAGTTGGTGCCCAGGCGGTTTGCGCCGTGCACGGACACGCAGGCAACCTCACCGGCTGCGTAGAGGCCGGGGACGGTCTCTTCGCTGTTGCGGTACACCTCGGTCTCGTTGTTGGTGGGAATACCACCCATTGCGTAGTGCGCGGTGGGGAACACCGGGATGGGCTGGTGGTGCGGTTCCACTGCCAGGTAGGTACGAGCGAACTCGGTGATGTCCGGCAGCTTCTCGTCGATGTGCGAGGGCTCCAGGTGGGTCAGGTCCAGCAGCACGTAGTCCTTGTGGGGGCCACAGCCGCGGCCCTCGCGCACCTCGTTTGCCATGGCTCGTGCCACGATATCGCGGGGTGCGAGGTCCTTAATGGTCGGTGCGTAGCGCTCCATGAAGCGCTCACCGTCAGCGTTACGGAGAATACCGCCCTCACCGCGAGCACCCTCGGTCACGAGGATGCCCAGGCCTGCCAGGCCGGTCGGGTGGAACTGAACGAACTCCATGTCCTCCAGGGGCAGGCCAGCGCGCAGTGCGATGGCCATGCCGTCACCGGTGAGGGTGTGGGCGTTGGAAGTGGTCTTGAAGATCTTGCCGCAACCGCCGGATGCGAAGATTACGGACTTGGCTTGGAAGACGTGCACCTCGCCGGTTGCCAGGTCATAGGAGACAACGCCGGCGGGACGGGGCTTACCCTCTTCGTCCTTGACCAGAATCAGGTCGAGCACGTAGAACTCGTTGTAGAACTCAACGTTGTGACGCACGCAGTTCTGGTACAGGGTCTGCAGAATCATGTGGCCGGTACGGTCAGCTGCGTAGCATGCGCGGCGCACGGCAGCCTTACCGTGGTCGCGGGTGTGGCCACCGAAGCGGCGCTGGTCGATGCGGCCCTCGGGGGTTCGGTTGAAGGGAAGACCCATCTTCTCCAGGTCGAGCACGGCGTCGATGGCTTCCTTAGCCATAATTTCTGCCGCGTCCTGATCGACCAGGTAATCGCCACCCTTGACGGTGTCAAAGGTGTGCCACTCCCAGTTGTCCTCCTCGACGTTGGCCAGAGCGGCACACATACCGCCCTGCGCCGCACCGGTGTGGGAACGGGTCGGGTAAAGCTTGGTCAAAACCGCGGTGCGGACTCGCTGGCCTGCCTCAATAGCGGCACGCATACCAGCACCGCCGGCGCCGACGATCACTACATCGTACTTATGTACCTGCATGATGTTCTTTCTGTGTTTTCGATGTTTGAATTTGTCTGCCGGTTACGTCGTCGTTAGTGTGCCGCGCAGAAGCTGGGGAGCAGGTTGGCCGCTGCGCCCGGGGGGCAGGGGTCAAACGCGAAGATGGTGAGGGTACCAACCAGCAGGACAAATGCGGAGGCAGCGAAGAGGATAACCTTCAGCCACACGCGCAGGCGGTCCTTCTCGGCGTAATCGTCGATGATGACGCGGATGCCGTTGGTGCCGTGCAACATGGCCAGCCACAGCAGCAGCAGGTCCCAGACCTGCCAGAAGGGGTTGGCCCACTTGCCACCCACGAAGCCGAAGTCGATAGCGTGGATGCCGTCGCCGACCATCAGGTTCGAGAAGAGGTGGCCAAAGATAAGAATCACAAGCACGACGCCGGACAGGCGCATGCCCAGCCAGGCGAACATCTCAAAGTTGTTGCGCTTGGAGGAGGAGCGGTTGTACTTCACACCGTCGATGCGGTTATCACGCAGGCGGGGTACGTAGGTGCGGGGCTTAAGCGGAGTAGCCATGGTTTAGTGACCTCCAATGTGCGAGAAAACGATCGGCAGGTGACGGGCGGCGAAGCCGGCAACGGTGAGTGCCCAGAGAATCAGCACAACCCACAGAATCTTGACGTGAACGTAGGTTGCCTTCTGGCTGATTTCGACGTTGCCGTCCTTGTTCTTCGCTTGGATGTGCTCCACGTGTGCGTTGGTTGCCTTACCCCAGAAGTCGATGAGGATAATGCGGATACCGTTGAAGGCGTGGTAGACGATGGCTGCTACCAGGGCGGTCTCACCCAGGCCCATGATGGGGTTCTTGTACAGGCCCAGCACACCGTTGTAGGCCTCCGGAGAGATGCGCACGACGGCGGTATCGAGGATGTGGACAAGAAGGAAGAAGAAAATCGCGATACCGGTAATGCGGTGAGCAACCCAGGACCACATGCCCCAACGGCCGCGGTAGAGGGTTCCCTTAGAACCATTCAACACTGAATAACCTCCTGCTGAGACGGCGGGCTCGGGGCGCAAAGGGGCACCGGGCGCCTCCCTGCGAGCCGGTCACGACTATGTACTCGCCGACTGCTTTGTTCGTCTGTTACTTCCAAGATATCAGGTAAATTCACAGCTTATTGACACACTGTTTATAGATTTTTCCCAGCCTACAAACGTGAATTAGGTTATATTTTTTTTGCGATATTACGATTTACCCCGAGTTGATGCGGAAGTAACTTTAACCTAACAATGCACCCCTCCCCCAATGAGAGCCGCCTGACATTTTCTGCCAAATCCTAAAAGAATTCGATATATGACAAATTCACCCGTTATTCTTGAAGCGATGAATACTGCACTCACTCGATTCCGCCCGCTGATTCCCGCCGGCGGTGTTGGCTCGCGTTTGTGGCCCCTGTCCCGCGCGCACGCCCCGAAGTTCCTGCTCGACCTCACCTCGTCGGGCAATTCCCTATTGCGTGACACCTACGACCGTCTCATCGACCTCAGCAACGGTTCCGTCATGGTCGTCACCGGCACCTCGCACGCCAATGCGGTCACCCAGCAGATTCCTGAGCTGCGCGCCGCTGACCTGGTGCTGGAGCCCTCCCCCAAGGACTCGGCTGCAGCTATCGGCCTAGCTTGCGCCATCATCCACCGCCGCGAGCCGGACGCCATCATCGGCTCCTTCGCAGCCGACCACGTCATCAGCCCCGTGGACGAGTTCCACCGCGTGGTGACCGAGGCTGTCATCACCGCGGCTACCGGCAAGATTGTCACCATCGGCATTACCCCCACCGAACCCTCCAGCGCCTTCGGCTACATTCACGCCGGCGCTTCCCTGGGCATCGAGGATGCTCCCAACGCGCACGCCGTGGACACCTTCGTCGAGAAGCCGGACACCGTCACCGCACAGAAGTACCTGGACTCCGGTGAATACACCTGGAACGCCGGCATGTTCGTGGCACCGGCCGCCCTGATGCTCAAGCACCTCGAGGCCAACGAGCCCGAGCTGTACGCGGGCATCATGGAGATCGCTAACGCCTGGGACACCCCCGAGCGCGAGGCCGTCATGGAGCGGGTGTGGGAAACCCTCCCCAAGACCGCAATCGACTACGCGGTGGCAGAGCCCGCCGCCGCCGCCGGCGACGTCGCCATGGTTCCCGGCTCCTTCAGCTGGGATGATGTTGGAGACTTCGACGCTGTGGCACGCCTGAACACCGAGAAGAGCGGCGAAGAGCTGACCATTCTCGGCGAGAAGGACAACGTCATCAACCACGGTTGCTCCGGCATTATTGTCGCGAACACTGACCGTAAGATCTCTATCA
>ERZ773045.1111-NODE-1111-length-12569-cov-8.896516_pt1 | contig 12569 bp, 11 predicted proteins | sample MGYA00580635_ERZ773045 | MGnify/ENA primary metagenome ERZ773045 (study PRJEB29015, sample SAMEA2738115) | human oral metagenome | biome: human oral; feature: human-associated habitat; material: saliva | place: China | collected 2261 ...
CTGATGGTTATTTGGGCAGAGCCTATCTTCCGTTCCATGAAGATTTATCCTTCTTTTGCAGACAAGTTGCCACTGTACTATGTGAACTTTGGCTCTGTCATCCAAGGAATGAAAGATGATTTTTATGCGACGGGTACGTTCACGATTTCAAATGGTTGTGCCAGTTTACTTGTAGGAGCGTTCGTGTTCTTCTTATTGACGGTTGGAACTTCTTGCTGGCAAGAACGTCTGAGACGAGGTGGTTCGGTATGAGTAGATGGGTTCAATTAGATAGAATGCATTTAAAGAAAAGAGGATTTTTCTATAAGATACCGCTTCTTATTTTAGTAGTTGCGATGTTTGTCGTGGGATATCATCACTTTGCAGGGAAACCGGCCTTAAAAGATGTGATTGAGAGACAGTTTTCTCAGATAGACGATCTTAAAGAATCATTTGAGAACCAAGTGACTATCGATGAAGATACAAAGAAAGCACTGAATCCAACTTTCCAAGCTCTCTATCAAACCTATGCCCAAGAAAATGGAATATATACGATAAAAGGAAAAACAGACCGACTGATCCCGATTTATGAAAAACGATTGGAATTGGTTGAATCTCTTTTAAGGAGAGGCCCAGAAGAATGGGCGGATTCGTTAGAGAGTCCTATGCAAATTAAAGCTAAACTCCAATTATTCCATTATTTAGTTGGAAAAGAGATATCCTACCAAACCTATTACCAGTATGGTGATTTTATACAGACGATTTTCCAACTTCTTGGCTACGGAATCCTTGTTTTCCTTTTCCTTGTACAAGTTGGGGGATATTTAGAAAGAAAACAACGACACCGAACGCTACTAGAAGTAGTGCCGATTTCTAATAAAGAAGAATTATTGACAGAAACGCTCTATTCTTTGAAATACTTTTATGCTTTTCCTAGTCTGCTGGTGATTCTGCCTGTAGTGGCATATGGAATCCTAATTCAAGAGAATATTTTTCTGTTTCCTGTATCGTATGTGACTAATGGGGAAACAATCTTTATTTCAGCAACTCAAGGAATCCTGATAGCGATTGGATATCCATTGTTAGCAATTGTTGGATTATTCATTGCACAGATGCTACTCTTTTCTTTGATTAAAGATACGATGGTGTCGACGATTGTCCTCTTTATCCTTGGATATTTGAGTATTGGAGGATATTCGTTAGGGTCTATTTTACCGATTAGCGTGTTACCAGCCCTGCAACAGGGAGTCCCGCTTGTGATAGGAGCTTTTGTAGGAATGACTTTTTCCATGATATTCATTGGATTAGGGTTAAAAAATATAAGGAAGTGAGGAGTTAAAAATCCTCACTTTTCTTTTATTTTCCTACAAAAGTCCTATATACATTGGATTAAGACAGTGTTACACTATGAGCATAGTCAGATTTTGAAGTGGAGCGAGTATATATGAAGGTTGTTTTTCAGAAATTTAAAAAAGAAGTGTTCATCATGATTACGTTGCTCACCCTCATTGCAGGGGCGGAGCTTGTATCCAGTATCGTGAATGCGCAGACTTTAGATACTTTAGTGAACATGGATATTCATAATTTCTTTTATAAGGCGATTTGTTTAGTTGTTATTTTTGCATTTTATCTATTGTTTACATATATGTTGATTCGCTATCAAGCCTACTTTAATCAAAAAGTTGCGACGTGGTTAAGGGACCGTATTAGTCATTCTATTGAAGCGACGTCTTATAGACGCTTTTATGAAAAGAATAGTCAAACGTATATCTCGTGGTTTACAAGTGACTTGGAGCAGATTAAAGGGAATGCGATGAATCCAACCTTTGAAGTCATTGGAGGAATTATTTCTGCGGTCATTTCTGCGGTAGCATTGTTTATGTATCATTGGTCTATCGTCTTACTAGCGGCTATCTGTATTGTCATCATGGCCGTGTTGCCGGCTTTGTTCTCAGCAGAACTGACAGAAAAAACCATCAAAGTGTCAGAAGCCAATGAAAAATTCGCAAAATCCATTTCGGATTTATTGAGCGGATATGATACCCTATTCGTCTTTCGGAAGCTAGCGTATTTAAAAGAAAAAATTCATGAAAAATCGGTTGAAGTAGGAGATACGCATCGCGACTTTAGTAAATCGATGGCCAAAGTTGCCGTTAGTGGCGGTATCGGGAATGTCTTTAGCCAAATTTCAGTATTCATCTTAACGGGATACTTAGCTTATATTGGCGAAGTGAGTATCGGGAGTATTCTAGCAGCAATGGCATTAAGTAGTACCATCTTCAACGTGCTCGGAAATATTAGTCAAAAGATTGGTTCGATTAAGAGTGCTGACTCATTATTTAACAAATATGAGCAATTAGAACCAGCAGCCCTTGTAGAGGAAGTACCAGAAGAGGCACCGCGCACTCTTATTGAAGTGAAGGATGTTTCATTTAACTACGGAGAAAAAGTGATTTTAAATCATGTGTCTCTTGGCTTTAACGAAGGTCAAAAATACGCGATTACTGGCGAGAGTGGAACAGGGAAATCAACGCTGTTAAATATTATCGCTGCTAAATTAACGGAGTATTTAGGCGAAGTGAAGCTTGCTGGAGTCGATGTGAAGAAACAATCCTATAATGAGTTATATCGTCAAATGGTCTATATCGCTCAAAAACCACATATCTTCACGACAACCATTCGCGAAAACGTAACGCTCACTGAAGCGTATACGGATGAAGAAGTTTGGGAGTCTCTTGAAAAAGTGGGACTTGCAACAATTGTGCGAAACTTGCCACAGGGATTAGATACAGTCTTAGGCGATGGCGATTCAAATCTATCCGGCGGTCAGTTGCAACGAATTGCTTTTGCACGCGGATTGATGAAACAACCAAAAGTCTTCTTGCTTGATGAAGTCAGCTCCAACTTAGATGAAAAGACAACCATTGAGGTGTTGAAGCCAATCTTAGAAGATAAGAGCGTGACCGTTCTATGGGTAACACACCATCTTCCTGAAGCATTGAAAGAAAATATCGATCAAACGATTCAAATGAGTGAATTATAAGCATCTACTAAAAATAAAAAGAGACTTTCTACGAACTGTAGAAGTCTCTTTTTGCTTACTTTATGGAAAGTTAATCTCCCCCGCGAATATTGATAATTTCAAATAATTCATATGAGTTCAAAGCGACATTATGCTTTAGGGCATTTGAAGCAATTACTGCCATTATAACCCCAGTAATAATTATAGTAGCGATCAAATATTTTCGCATTACAAACTTCCTCCTTTCATATTCCTTATATTGAATTGTAACTTTTTGGAATTTATAATAGATATAAATCACAGTATTGTTGGAATGAGGCGAAATAGAAATGGAAAATAATGGGTATTTCATTAAGAAATTACGATTGTCTAAGAATCTTACACAATCGCAACTTGCAGAAGGTATTCTATCGAAGAATTTTTTATCTCGATATGAAAGAGGGGAAAGTCAAGTTAATGATTCAACATTCCTTCGATTACTTGAACGAATGAATATTTATTTTAGTGAGTTTGAAGAATTGTTTCAAGGCGAGAATAGTCAGAAAGAATTTTTGAATGAAGTCATCAAGGCAAAAAAAGAAAATGATGCTTATTTATGGGAAGTATTAAAAAAACGCGAAGAAGAGGCGTTCGAAAAAAGCAAGAATATAAGGCATTTACATAACAAAATTCTTATGGAAGCATTTCTTGCAGAGATGGATGGACAAACATTGTCGAAAATATCGAAGCGTCAGATTTTAAACTACTTATTCGATATTGAAAATTGGGGATTGTATGAAATCGAGCTTTTTGGGAATTTCACAATATTCTTTTCTCCTGAAGAAAACCATCAATTTGTTCATTTGTTGAGAAAGAAAAAGAATCACTTTTCATCAGAAAGAAGATATATCGAAATTGCATCGAAATTATTATTAAATATTTTATTGAAAGACATTCTCCTAGGCTCTAAATATGGAGATGATATTTTAAAAGAAATTGAGCAATTATTAAATAGAGAAGGGTTTTATGCGGAAAAAATGTCTGCACAATTTTTCAAAGGGATATTAATGATTCAGCGAAATCAAAAAACGGACGGAGAAAAGTTATGCAATAAATCTATTCAATTCTTCTATGATTTTGAAGAAAATCATAAAGGAAAGCTATATCGACAATTTTTGTCTGAGCAGTTAAATCACAAGTAACACGATATGATTACTTTTTATGACAAAAGTGAGGAGAGAACTATACTGAATTTGTTCGAACGAATCTATTTGAAGGGAGAAGAATAATGTCTGTTTTTTTTAGTAGAGGATTTTATATTGGTGTAGATGTTGATCATTCAATCTGTCCACCAGGTGCGCATTGCTAATAGAAATAATTTAGAAAGGAGTGAGTAGTGATGAAATGGAAAATTAAAATTGAAATTTCTGGTGGAGATGACGAATAATAAGATAGAGTAGTTTAGGAGGTGAGACAAATGGTTGAGATTGCACGAAAATTCCAAAAAGAAATTATTGCTTGTTTATTCTTATATATAATTATAGAAGGTTTGAACTTATCGACCAATTTGATGAATACAAAATTAGTTGATAATTTAGTACAATCTGATTTTGAACATTTTTTTCAAAACGGACTTATATTAATTACGATATTTGTATTATTTTTGTTGTTTCAATATGGAATGATTCGTTATAAAGCAATTGTTACTCAGAGAATTGCTACGTATTTACGAAACAGAATTGCGCTAGCTATTTCTAAAACGAGTTATGAGGAATTTTATAGTAAAAATAGTCAGAAATATATTTCTTGGTTTACCAGTGATATCGATCAAATTGAGAAAAAAGGAATCTCCATTGGGTTAGAATTTATTGCAGGGATGATTTCTGTACTATTATCAATGGTTGCGTTGGCATGTTTTCATTGGTCACTTATTGTAGCTACATTAGTCTTAATTGTTTGTCTCTCCTATCTACCAAAGTTGTTTATGAAAGAACTATCTAGCAAAACAGAAGAAGTAGCAATATCGAATGAAGAATTTTCAAAAACAGTCTCAGATTTGCTAAGTGGATATGAAACCTTATTTGTTTTTAGAAAGTTCAATTATTTCTTGGAAAAAATCAATAATCAATCCACTCAGTTAGGAGACACTCATTGCCGCTATAGCCAAACTCTAGCAAAAGTAGCAATTGCTGGTGGAGTCGGGAATGTGATTAGTCAAGTGTCTATTTTTTTGCTAACAGGATATCTAATCTTGCAATCAGAAATGAGTGTAGGTAGCATTGTGACTACAACGGCCTTAGCTTCAACTATCTTCAATATGATAGCAAACATTAGTCAATACGTTGCTATGATTCAAAGTACAGAGCCGTTGTTAAATCGTTTCAAGGAATTAAAGGAAGCAGAAGTAAAAGAGTCTTCTAATTCAAAAGAGAAACAAGGAACAATTATTTCGATTAAAAATCTTTCGTTTTCGTATCAGAGCCAGCCTATCCTACACGATATATCATTAACCGTTACCGAAAATAAAAAATATGTTTTATTAGGTGAAAGTGGTAGTGGTAAATCGACATTAATGAATCTAATCAGTGGCAAATTAAGTGGTTATAATGGTGAAATTATTGTAGATGGAATTAATGTTAATTCTGTGTCACCTGAAATCTTGTACGAAAAAGTTTGTTATGTTAGCCAAAAACCACATCTCTTTAGTGCAACTATTCGTGAAAATTTATGTTTCGATAAAGCTGTAGAGGATGAAGAACTCTTTGAAGTTCTGGAACAGGTTGGACTAAAAGAAACTATTTTAGCATTACCGGATCAGTTGGATACAGTAATTGGAGACAAAAATACAGATTTATCTGGCGGTCAGTTGCAACGAATTGCCTTTGCACGTGGATTGATGAAACAACCAAAAGTCTTCTTGCTCGATGAAGTCAGCTCCAACTTAGATGAAAAGACAACCATTGAGGTGTTGAAGCCAATCTTAGAAGATAAGAGCGTGACCGTTCTATGGGTAACACACCATCTTCCTGAAGCATTGAAAGAAAATATCGATCAAACGATTCAAATGAGTGAATTAAATCAAACAGCTTAACGAATGTTTAGTGACCTTCCTATGGATGAATAGGGAGGTCTTTTTTGATGGATAAAATGTCGGAAAAAGGACGATTTGATAGGTTTTTGCCTCAAAAAGGAACGAAAAACAGTGTAATAAATGAAGAAAGTATGACCGAGATTGTAAGAAAATTCTACGAACGTGTTACAGAATGGTGTCAAATGTTACGGAAACATATGTTCTTGTCATGTGTTTGTAATAATAACATCAGAAAAAGTCAAAAAAATTAAGTGACCTTAACAAACCGCATAAAATCAACATTTTTAGTTTTTCCTGTGCTAGAATAATTAGCATCAATTAAGTTCGCAACCAAAAAAATCCAAGCGAACGAGGTTTTTGACTTTAGAAAAAGTCGGAAATCGGAAAGGAAAATATGAAACCAATCAAGAAACAATTCATGATGGTGACAGCATCACTTGCTTTATTTAGTTTTGCAGGATTTTCAGCAACAACAGCAAGTGCCAACGAAGTAGAATGGACAGCACGTACTGTAGAACAAGTAAAACAAGATGTAAAAACAGACGATAAAGGTGTACAAGAGTACACAATCAAATGGGGAGATACGTTATCAGTGATTTCTGAAGCAACTGGTGCATCATTAGATACATTAGTTCAAGTGAACGAAATTCAAGATGCAAACCTTATTTACCCAGGTACAGTGTTACGTTTCTCAGCGGACCAAAAAGAAGTAACCGTTGATAACGGAACAGAACAACACTCATACCGTGTTCAAAACAACAATGAAGTGAAAGAAGTAGAAACGACTGAAGCAACAACACAAGCAGCAGAAACTACTCAAGCAGCAGAAACTACTCAAGCTGCTCAAGCAACAGAGGCAACTCAAACAACTCAAGCAGCTGCAGCTTCATCAAGCCAAGGTGGTTACTACTTAACAGTTGAAGCAACAGCGTACTCATATAACGAAGCTGGTTTATCAAACTACACAGCTGATGGAACAAACCTTGTTAGTGAACCAAACGTGATTGCGGTTGACCCAAGCGTTATTCCATTAGGATCATATGTTGAAATTCCAGGTTATGGAGTATTCCGTGCTGCAGATACAGGTGGCGCAATCTACGGAAATAGAATTGACGTTCACTTAGTAAACTTATCAGACGTTTATAACTTCGGACGTCGTACAATCACAATTCGTGTATTACAATAATCACACTATTTTTTGAACTAAACTTAACTTAACGAAGAGTCAGGCATTCGTCCTGGCTCTTTTTTGTTTTCAGAAAGTTAAGAAAAGGTAAGAGAATGCTAGAAAAATAGGCAAGTGCGTAAAACTGTGGTATATTAATAACATCGATTAAAAAGAAAACCGATTGGAGAGGGAATTTTATGAAGAAAAAATTCGTAGGAGCATTAGCGCTTGCATCAACTTTCGCATTAGCGGCTTGCTCAAATGGCTCAGCAGAAAACGTTGCAACTACTAAATACGGTAACGTTACAAAAGATGAATTTGTGACAGCAATGAAAGATACAGTTGGAGAACAAACACTACAACGTTTAGTATTAACAAAAGTACTAGAAGGATCTATTGAAGATGCAAAATCTCTTAAAACAGCTGCAGATGAAGAAGTGGCTAAATTAGTAGCTCAATACGGTGGCGAACCTGGGTTATTAGCGGCTTTACAACAAAGCGGAATTACTTCTGTAGACGCATACCGTCAAACACTTTACTTAAATAAATTAATGACAGAAGCAGTGAAGAAAGCTGCGAACTTCTCAGAAGAAGATATTAAAGCGTACTATGATGCGTGGGAACCACAAATTACAGTTCAACATATCTTAATTGCTGCTAAAGCAGATGCATCTGACGAAGAAAAAGCAGCTGCTAAAACAAAAGCAGAAGAATTAATCCAACAATTAAAAGATGGTGCTGATTTTGCGGAATTAGCAAAAGCAAACTCTGCAGATACTGGTACAGCTGCAAAAGGCGGCCAAATTGGACCATTTAAACGTTCAGACATGGTAACTGAATTCTCAACAGCAGCTTACGACTTGAAGAACGCTGGAGATATCACTGAAACTCCAGTTCAAACTCAATTTGGATACCACATCATTAAGTTAGTATCTAAAGAAGAGAAGAAACCATTTGATGAAATGAAAGAACAAATGGAAAAAGAAATGTTAGATGCGAAATTGAAAGATTCTGCATACTTACACCAAACAATGGTAGATTTAGTGAAAGCTGCTGACGTGAAAATCACAGATGAAAGCTTACAAAACGCTTTGAAGAATTTCTTACAAGCAGCTGATTCACAAACAACAACAACTACTGCTAAATAAGACGGTTTTAACCTCTGCACGAACTTTCGTGTGGAGGTTTTCTTTATGCTAGAGTCAGTTTGATGATTTTGTTTCTATTTCGAAAACAAATGTCTATAAATGGAAGAGTTTTGTTGACATCGAAAAGAATGGGCGTATAATGGAATCCATAACGCATCGAGATGGAGAGTACTCATCGAGGCACTGAGTAGAGAGCTTAGGGTTGGTGGAACTAAGTAGTGACGAAATGAGGAAGATGGCCATTGAGCGGACTTTCTGAGCAGTTGTAAGGGAAGTACGGGGCGCCCGTTATAGCGGTACGATTTCAACGCAGAGACGTGGAATCGGGTGAGGTTTATCTAGTGATGGATAAACGAATAAAGGTGGTAACACGGTATTTTTGAAATGATCGTCCTTTGTCCTTTTTGGGGCAGAGGATTTTTTTATTGTGTTCGACAGTGCAAGGAGGAATGTTTCAATTAAATTCGCAACTAACACAACAAATTTATAAAATCGGAGGAAAAACAATATGAAAATTAAAAACGTATTATTAACAGCCGTTGCAGCATTCACATTAGCAGCGTGCGGAAATCAAAGTTCACAACAATCAAGCGAGGCTTCTAAAACAACAGAAGCACCAGCACAAACAGTTAAAGTTGCCGTTGTAGGTAGCGCAGCACACGAAATCTGGGATTACGTAGCTGAAAAAGCGAAAAAAGAAAACATCAATATCGAAGTTGTAGAAATGAACGACTACGTATTACCAAATACAGCCCTTGAAGAAGGTTCTGTTCAAATGAATGCGTTCCAACACCGTGCATACTTAGCACAATGGAATAAAGATAAAGGAACTGATTTAAAAGAAATCGGAACAACATTTATCACGCCATTATATTATTTCTCAACAAAATATAAATCATTAAAAGATTTACCAGAGAAAGCAAAAGTATTAGTTCCTAAAGAAGTAGCGATCCAAGGTCGTGCATTAGTAGCATTGCAAACAGAAGGCTTAATCACATTAAAAGAAGGCGTTGGAACAAAAGCTTCATTAGCAGACATCACAAGCAACCCTCGTAACTTAGAAATCATCGAAGCAGAATCAGCACAAGCACCACGTTTATTACAAGACGTTGATGCAGCTTCAATTAATGGTTCTATGGCACAAGATGCTGGTTTGAAAATCGAAGACAACATCTTCTCAGATGCAAACCACTTAGATACAATTCCTAAAGATCGTTACAACATCATCGTTGTTAAAGCAGCAGATGCTGACAACCCAACATACAAAAAAATCGTTGAATTATATCAATCAGACGATGTAGCGAAGAAAATGGATGAAATCGCACCAGGACAATACTTCCCAGTGTGGAATTCAGATAAATAATCCCTTTAGACGTCAGAGTACAAGGATGCTCTGGCGTTTTTGTTTGGAATAGGAGCAGATTCTGATTGCGTGTAGTATAATGAAAGTGAAAGTTCGAACGTTGGAGGAAGAATGATGAAGACATGGATAAAACTAGCGTTGCTGTCGGTAGTAGCTGTTATGCTTGCAGCATGCGGAGAAAAGGAAAAAATCCCTCTACCACATGCGTTGCAGTCGGATAGGGTTTGGATGGATGTGCATCACGGAGAGAAAACAGAGTTAGATCCACATAACACGGTGACGGCGGTCTATCATTTTGATGGAAAAGGAAACGTGCTTGCCTATACAGGATTGGATTTGGACCTCGGGGATTTAGGAGGGAAGAATGAAAAACAAATTTTAGAACTAGCCCAAAAACAATTTGAACGAAATTTCTATCGCCATAAACAACAACTTCGAGAAAAATTAGAAGTCCAATTAGAGGCGCTGAGAAAGGAAGGTATTAAAGTATGGCAGGAGGGAAATTCTAAGGAAGTCCGAGAAAAATTGAAAAAGATAGATGAAAAAATTAAAGATTTACGAGAACAATTCAATGCTGTAGATTTCGCAGAATACGAAAGCCCAAAGCCTTCGCCAGTCAGCTACTCCTTTGGGAAATACGACGAAGACAAGTATAACAAAAATAAAACACAGTTGATTGTAAGTTTTGAGGTGCAAGAACTTGCTAAAGAGTCGATGGAGTATCTGAATGTAAGAGTTCAAAAAAATTTGAGAGAAGGATTCTTTGCTTCAAATGCAGGAGAAGTCAAAGGTTCTTATTATGTAGGGCTCTCAGAAGCAGGGCTAGAAGAGGATGAACCTGGGGATTATCATGACTTTATGACACCGGTGGAAAAAGATCGTAAAGGAATCAAAATAATAAAAGAATAACTAAAAGAAAAAGAAGTGGCGAACGCCACTTCTTTTTTTGTTGCTAATATTCGTGTTTAGAAACAGAATTACTCGTTTGACAATCTTGAAATAAAATAAAGTTAAATAAAACGAACGAAAATAAATATAAAGAACTAAAATGTACGTATTTTTATTGTAAAACAAAAATAGTTCTAGTATACTTAAGTCGTCAAATAAACCAATAAAAAGGAGTTATCATTTCAATGGATAAGTTTTTTAAACTGAAAGAGAACGGCACGAACGTTTCAACGGAGTTTTTGGCTGGGTTAACGACATTCTTCGCGATGTCATATATCATTTTTGTCAATCCGAACATTCTAAGTAAAACAGGGATGCCATTCCAAGCAGTCTTCTTATCAACGATTATTGCAACAGTTGTCAGCACATTAGTGATGGGTCTTTTCGCAAACGTACCTTACGCATTAGCACCAGGGATGGGGTTAAACGCGTTCTTTACTTTTACAGTTGTGTTCGGTCTTGGATTTACTTGGCAAGAAGCATTAGCAATGGTATTTATTTGTGGTTTATTCAATATTTTTATTACTGTAACAAAAGTTCGTAAGATGATTATTAAAGCCATTCCGGTCAGTATGCAACATGCCATCGGGGGCGGGATTGGGATTTTCATCGCTTATATCGGTTTAAAAAATGCCAACCTATTAGAATTCCTTTCTGATTCAAATACAATCACTCAAGTAAACGGTGCTGCGTATAATGTCGCTACAGAAGCGTACAAAGGCGGCGTGTTCAGCGTGAATTCAAATGGTGGAATCGTTCCATCTCTTGTAAACTTCACATCTCCAGGAGCCCTTCTTGCAGTGATTGGTTTAGTCATTACTGTAGTCTTATTATTGAAAAAAGTTCGTGGAGCTATCTTGCTTGGGATTGTTTTAACAACACTTTTAGCGATTCCAATGGGCGTTGTCGATTTATCAAAAGTAAGCTTTGAAAGTAACTCTCTTGGAGCAGCGTTCAACGACTTAGGTACAACATTCATGGCCGCCTTTGGTTCAGAAGGAATCGTAAAACTCTTCTCTGACCCTGCGCGCTTACCGTTAGTATTAATGACGATTTTCGCATTCAGCTTATCAGACACATTTGACACACTTGGAACCTTCATCGGTACAGGTCGTAAAACAGGGATCTTCTCTGAAGAAGACGAACGTCAACTTGAAAACGGATCTGGTTTCTCTTCTAAGATGGACAAAGCCTTATTCGCAGATGCCATCGGGACTTCAATCGGGGCGATTTTCGGGACTTCAAACACTACAACCTATGTTGAAAGTGCAGCCGGAATCGGTGCAGGTGGACGTACTGGTTTAACAGCAGTCGTTACAGCAGGTCTCTTCCTATTATCAACATTATTAGCACCATTCGTGGGAATCGTTCCTGCAGAAGCGACAGCACCGGCGTTAATTATCGTTGGGGTGATGATGCTTTCTTCATTCGCAGATGTGAAATGGGACAAATTGGACGAAGCCATTCCAGCGTTCTTTGCCGGTATCTTCATGGCACTTTGCTACAGTATTTCTTACGGAATCGCAGCAGGATTCATCTTCTACTGCTTAGTGAAAGTGATTACTGGTAAAGCAAAAGACATTCACCCAATTTTATGGGTTGCTACAGGATTATTCATCCTTAATTTCATTATTTTAGCTCTTCTATAAGAGTAAAATCAGCTGATATTGAACAAATTTTTGAACTTTAGCCGTAATAGGGCACCTAAGTATTTTTGCTTAGGTGCTTTTCCTTTTATTTCATGATAGGATAGAGGAGACAGAAAGGGAGTTGACTATGACAGAACAAACAACTGAAATCACTGCTTACGAGCGTTCCGTAGCGCTTGTGAAGGCAGAACTCACTCAATATAAACCAAAACAAATCGATAC
>ERZ773045.1120-NODE-1120-length-12508-cov-8.361921_pt1 | contig 12508 bp, 13 predicted proteins | sample MGYA00580635_ERZ773045 | MGnify/ENA primary metagenome ERZ773045 (study PRJEB29015, sample SAMEA2738115) | human oral metagenome | biome: human oral; feature: human-associated habitat; material: saliva | place: China | collected 2261 ...
TGAGAATATAGCCTTCTGAATTTTCCTCGGCAGAGAAATCTACCCAGTCCCCAACGTAGGGTGTGTGGCCTTTTTTACGGAAATTTCCACGCGCCCGTGTCTGATAAACCTTGCCCTCACTCTCTACATAGTAGAACCCAGCCAAGGCTTTAATAATTTGTCCCTGCATTTTAAAGTCCTTGTCCTTTAAGCGCATCTGCTAGGCTGGCAAACTCTTCCAAACTGAGAGCTTCCCCACGCACACTTGGTGACAAGCCTGCTTGATCCAAAGCCTTGGTCAGCTTGTCCTTAACCTCTTCAGTCTTGCCAAAGTAACCTGTCAAGTTGTTCCACAAGGTCTTGCGACGATGGGTGAAGCTAGCCTTGGATACCTTAAAGAAGAAGTTCTCGTCTGTTACTGCTACAGCCGGCTCTGGACGGCGCACCATTTTTAAAATGGCTGAGTCCACATTTGGCGCAGGCACAAAGACCGTACGAGGCACGATGAAGGCAACCTTGGCAGTCATGTAATACTGCACAGCGATTGACAAACTGCCATATGCCTTGGTATTTGGTTGAGCGGAAATGCGGTCAGCTACCTCTTTTTGCATCATGACCACAAACTCACTAAAAGGAATTCCGCTCTCGATCAAGTGCATGAGAATAGGCGTCGTGATGTAGTAAGGCAAGTTGGCTACTACCTTAATTGGCAGGTCAGGATTTTTAAAATTCTGGATATGCTGCGCCAAATCGACCTTAAGAATGTCCTCATTAACCACTGTCACATTGTCAAAATCACCTAGGGTATCTGCCAAAATCGGTACCAAACGGTGGTCGATCTCAAAGGCCATAACTTGAGCCGCACGTTCAGCCAAAAACTCGGTTAAGGCACCAATCCCTGGCCCGATTTCGATGACATTAACCTGGTCATCAATCTCAGCCGTATCCACGATTTTTTGAAGAATATTGGTATCCGTCAAGAAATTTTGCCCGAAGGACTTTTTAAAGGTAAAACCGTGACGCTCCAGCACTGCCTTGGTCACGCTATAATCTGCAATTCTCATCTATTCTCTTTTCTATTATCTGTTACTTCTATTGTAACACATTCCCCTTACATTTGGGGTCTGCTTAACTATTCTCATAAGATTTCATGGCTTCTTCCACTTCTGCCAAGGTGACCCCAAACAACTCTAAGCGCTTGAGGAGTTGCTTGCCGTTGGAATATCCAATTCGGAGAGCCTCTCCCAGATATTCTCGTCGCTTACGGCTATCTGCTCCTGCTAGAAAGCCAAGGCGAATCAAGTCGCTACGATTGATGTCAAACTGACTCTCATGTTCAAATTGTTCTGTCACCTGAGCGAGAGCCGTTTTCAGGTCTTCATAACTGGCATGCTCAATTCCCAGAGAACGTCCCTTGGACTTAGATTTGGGAACAGCCTCATCTCGCTTGAGAAAGGCATGTTGTACCGTTGGAATGGCCGTCATAATCATGCGACGAATGCGCTCACCGTTAAAGTCAGGATCTGTAAAGACAATGACTCCATGCAGTTCATGCAGGCGTTGAATTCGCTCTATATCTTGATTATTGATTGCCGATCCTCGTGTCTCATAGGTCTCTACGTCAAAATAACGTTTGAGATTAGCTGTATCATCCCGTCCTTCGACTACGATGACTTGGGAAATTTTTTCTTTCATTACTTGCTGTCCAATCCAAAAATTCGTTCTGCATTTGCAGTCGTTGCTGCCGATAACTCCTCGGTCGTCATGCCACGCAAATCCGCGATAAAATCTACTACATAGCGAGTATATGCTGTTTTGTTTTCGCGACCCCGTTTAGGAACAGGAGCCAAGTAAGGCGCATCTGTCTCTACCAAAATCTTGTCCAAAGGTAACTCTTTAGCTGCTTCTTGGATGTCAGTTGCCTTCTTAAAAGTCACCACTCCTGAGAAGGAAATGATCATGCCAAGCGCGACAAACTTCTCTGCCCACTCAAGAGTCCCTGAAAATGAATGCATGATACCACCACGAGGACCAACGCCCTCGCTCTTGATAATCTCATAGGTATCTTCCAACGCATCACGGGTATGAACTACAAAAGGCAAATCCAAGTCCTTAGATAACTGAATCTGACGGCGAAAAACCTGCTCCTGCACCTCTTTCGGTGCTGTCATCCAATGGTAGTCCAATCCAATTTCACCTAAAGCAACAACCTTGGGATGCTTGAGCTTATCAAGCAAGTAGTCTTCAATCTCCTCTGTGTAAGTTCCAGCTTCTGTCGGATGCCAACCAATAGTTGCGTAGAGTTGGTCGTACTCATCCACCAACTCCAAGGCACGCTCAATCGTCGGTTGATCAAAACCAACAATATTCATCTGTGTCACACCCATCTCAGCAGCCAAGGCAATTTCTTCTGCCTCACGACCTGCAAATTCTTCTACATTCAAGTGTGTATGTGTATCAAAAATCATCTCTTCTAACCTCGTTTTCTATCTACTATTATAGCAAAAAAACTGACCTCTCTCCTCATCTGAAAAAAATATTCTAAAACCCATTATCATCTCTTGACGCTCTTTTTCCAAAGCAGTATAATAACACTTATTGAATTTTTCAACAAAGGAAACAACTATGTTTACAAAATTAAAACAGACCTTTATCGGTCGTCCTCTTAAGTCCTTAACAGAAGGCGAGGGAGGTCTGCTGGGAAAAATGCAGGCCTTGGCCATGTTGTCAAGCGACGCTCTATCTTCCATTGCCTATGGGCCTGAGCAAGTAGTCCTCGTCTTGGCTAGTCTCTCTCCTCTTGCGATATGGTGGAGTCTTCCTATCGGCCTCTTTGTCCTCCTGCTCCTAGCTAGCCTGACCGTCTCCTACCGTCAAATCATCCATGCCTACCCTCAAGGAGGAGGGGCCTATATGGTTACTCGAGAAAATCTATCTCCCGAACTTGGCTTAATCGCTGGAGGTAGTCTGCTAGTTGACTACATGCTGACCGTAGCAGTATCTGTTTCATCTGGAGCGGACGCTATCACAGCGGCTCTCCCTGCTCTTCACCCGTACAACCTCCACATCTCTATTTTTCTGGTTTGCTTGCTCATGCTCTTGAACTTACGGGGCTTAAAAGAATCTGCCAGTTCACTGATGATTCCTGTCTATCTCTTTATCATCAGTACTGTCTTTCTCTTGCTCTATGGAATCTTTCAACTAGTGACAGGTTCTCTTAGCTATCAGGCAACTTCACCTATTGGGCATGCTATTCCGAACCTATCTATCGTTCTCATTCTAAGAGCCTTTACCAGCGGCTCTGCCTCTCTAACTGGGGTTGAAGCTATTTCAAATGCCGTGCCCTTTTTCAAGGCTCCGAAAGAAAAGAATGCCGCTCAAACCTTGACCATCATGTCACTGATTTTAGGTTTTCTTTTTGCTGGTATCACCTTCCTAAACTACTGGATGGGGATTATGCCTCAACACGGAGAAACTATTCTTTCACAGATGGCTCAAGGCATCCTTGGTAATTCCTTCTTAGGTCACCTTGGCTATTATATCTTCCAATTCTCCACAGCCTTGATTTTGGCCGTAGCTGCAAATACTGGCTTTTCGGCTTTCCCTATGCTGGCTTACAATATGGCTAAAAACAAATACATGCCCCATCTCTTTATGGAAAAAGGAGACCGCCTAGGCTACTCTAATGGAATTTTAACTCTGGCTTTTGGGGCTATGATTCTTCTTCTCATTTTCAATGGCAATACAGAACGCTTGATTCCTCTTTATACTATCGGGGTCTTCGTTCCCTTCGCCCTATCTCAGACTGGGATGATTCATCATTGGAAAAAGGAAAAAGGAGCAAATTTCTTAAAACCTGCTCTTGCTAATATCCTTGGGGCAATCATTTGCTACGCGATTGTGCTAATCTTGCTCTTTTTCCGTCTCAGTGATATCTGGCCTTTCTTCCCGATTATTCTCGTACTCACCCTACTCTTCTTGGCAATTCACAGTCATTACCAAAAAGTAGCCCAACAACTGCGACTCTATGAAGGAATCGAAAAACGTACTTACGATGGCAATCTGGTTCTGGTCCTAGTAGGAAATGTCACTCGAGTCAGCGTCGGAGCCATTAACTACGCTCAAAGTATCGGTAATGAAGTCCTAGCTATACATATTTCTACTAAGGAAACAGCAGAGAAAGACCAAGAAATTCTCCAAGAATTTGCCGATTACTTCCCAACCATTACTCTGAAGAACATCAAGACCAGCTACCGCGACATCATCACGCCTACTGTCAAGTATGTCAAACGGATTTCCGAGGAAGCTCAGAAAAAGAACTATACAGTCACTGTCCTCGTTCCCCAGTTTATCCCCAATAAACCTTGGCAAAATATCCTGCACAATCAGATGAGTCTCAAACTCAAATACGCCCTTCGTTGGCACCAAGACGTCGTTGTCGCTAGCTACTCATATCACTTAAAAGAATAAAGAAAAGGCCCTACCAGAACCAAGAAGCATCTGGTAGGACCTTTTTTCTGAATCCAGTCACTAGGCTTATACTCTTCGAAAATCTCTTCAAACCACGTCAGCTTCACCTTGCCGTAGGTATGGTTACTGACTTCGTCAGTTCTATCCACAACCTCAAAACAGTGTTTTGAGCTGACTTCGTCAGTTCTATCCACAACCTCAAAACAGTGTTTTGAGCTGACTCCGTCAGTCTTATTTACAACCTCAAAGCAGTGCTTTGAGCAGCCTACGGCTAGCTTCCTAGTTTGCTCTTTGATTTTCATTGAGTATTAGAACCGATGATTAACAATTATTTATAAATGTCTATAGATTCAGTCAGAACTAACTCTACTAGTCTACCCCCTTTAAAGCACTAATCATGTCAATCTTTCTCATACGAAGACTAATAAAATAAGCAGTCCCTAAAGATGTAAACCAAACCAATAACGTAGCAGAAGCAAGGACATACATACTGACATAAGCGGTATACTCAATTCGAATCGTCGAAAATGTTGCTACATATTCTTTCAAAAACCATATGCCTAAAGGAATTCCTACTAGCCACCCAATAAAGGTAGTCAGTATAGTCTCAAAAAGAGTCACCATCTGTAGATATTGATTAGAAAATCCTAATACTTGCAATGTAGCATAGTCTCTCATTCTCTCTACAAAGTTTAAAGAGCCCAGATTATAGAGAACAATAATAACAAGTAATAAAGCAAAGCCAATAATCATTAGAAATACACTCATCAAACTAGCTACAAAATCATAGGCATTTTTTTCTTGGCTCCCTTTTTCAATGACAGATAGAACACCTTTGTCTAGCTTAATAGTATCTTGCTCCACCTCTGACCCAACTAATAAAGTATGGGGAGTAAAATCTCCCCCTGCTTTTTCAAAGACTCTAGCATGAAGATAAGCCCCTTGATTGGTTTCACTTGTGACAATCCCTTTTACTTCAAACTTGTAAGTATGGCCATCTTGATAAGGAGTTACAGTTAAAAAATCTCCGACTTTAATACCTGCCAAACGGGCAAATGATCTAGTTACATACAAACCATCATCTTTCAGAGAATCAGCACTCTCTGTTTTTGCTTGGATCATATCTCCATCATCAAATATAATCAATAAACGATTGTAACCATCATCTGGATTAAAATGTGCTTGTGAAATTTGTACACCTTGCCCACCATATCTAGACTTAGAAGTAGTATAATCCGCCACGGTCAGTCGTTTTGAGTAAGAAAAATCTTCATTATATGCCTTATCAACAAGATGATTCATAGATACAGGCATACCAATTCCAGCAATCAGTAACATCATACTTCCTGCAACTCCCACGATTCCCATCAAAACTCGAATACGATTAAACGAGGCATCCCGAATTGCCCATCTTGAAGGATAAGAAATCCGTTGCCAGATAGAGGAAAATCTTTCCACAAAGACAGATTTAGCAACTTTTTCTTTACCTCTTAAAAATATTGCTGGTAAGCCTCTAGCTGACTCTCTAGAAGCTAAATAGGCAGCTAAAACACAAATAATAATGACCACAATACCAACAACTATTGATGAAGATGAATAAGAGATTTGCCAATTTGGAAGTGTAAACATTGACTTTTGAGTTTCTAGTACAAACCATGACATCAAGGGAGATATAGCAAAGCCTGCGAAACTTCCTAATAAACTTACTACTAAACCAAATAAAATATAATGTAAACTGATAGCCTGATTTGAAAAACCTAAAGCCTTTAATACAGCAATCTCTTTTGTTTGGCCATCAATCAAACGCTGAATGGTTGTAAACATAGCTAAAATAGCTAACAAAATAAAGATAAAAGAAAATAGGTAAGATAAGTTTCTAATTTGCCCCACTCGATCGGTAGCTTCTGATATCTCAGTTAAACTTTTTTGATCTTGATAAGAAACTAAATCGCTCCCTAAAATAGACTCTAAATCTCCTCGCAAATCTACCTTAGAACCATAAATTTCCAAGGCATTATCTGACGATAAACTCAGAATTCCTTTTGCAATTTCATTATCTGCAATATAACCATAGGCATCATTGTCAGAATTTGGAGCTATATATTCCATGCTACCTGTAAAATAAATCTTATCTGTCGCCTGAACAAATCCTACAATTTCTAAATCTGTCTGTTTCTCCCTTGATGAAATAGAAATTAGATCCCCAATCTGTAAATGATTCTTCTTCGCATAATTCCCATCAATCCAAATCGAATCTTGTTTTCCTTCAGAAAAAGGACTTCCTTCTGTTACTGTAACCAGTTGATTATCTGTAATCGTTTCAAGATTGATTCGTCCGTCAGTCTTGTCTAAACGAACAATATTAGCAAAGCCTTTCTTTTTACTGACAACTTTTTCAACAGAAGATAATTGTTCAACCTGCTTGATTTTTGATTCATCAATTTGTCTCGCTTGAACCCAAACAACAGGAAGTTCAGATTGTTTCAAATAACTCTCTAGACTCTTTTCAAGTCCATGCCAAGCTCCTTGTAGCCCTACAAAGATTAATACACTTAATAGAGACATCAGAAAAACAGAGAAAAATTGTTGCCAATTTTGCCGAAGATCTCTTAATAATTTTATATGAAGATACCTCATCCCAGCACCTCTTCATTATTCTCTATTTTTTCAATACTTCCATCTTTCAAATATATAACTCGATCTGCAAATTTAGCAAACTCTCTATTATGTGTAACCATTACAACTGCAGCATTCCCATTTCTAGAAACTTCCTTCAATAAAGTTAAAATACTATCACCTGTCTTTGAATCTAACGCTCCTGTAGGTTCATCACACAATAATAGACTAGGCTCTTTAGCCAATGCCCTTGCAATTGATACACGTTGCATTTCACCTCCAGAAAGTTGATTAGGAAAATTATTTTTTCTATGGAGTAAACCAACTTGATCTAAATACATATCAATTTCTTTATTGTTTTTCACTAAATTGGCTGCAATACCTACATTCTCCTTGGCTGTTAAACTTGGAACTAAGTTATAAAATTGAAAAACAAAACCAATTTTATCTTTTCGATAAGCAGATAATTCCTTGTCCGTAAACTTTGTTACTAGTTCCTCATCAAATATAAAGGTTCCTGATGTCGCACGATCCATCCCACCAAGTAAATTTAGTAACGTACTTTTCCCTGAACCTGATGGACCTAAAATAACTGTAAATTTCCCTTTCTCAATGGAAAAACTAACTTGATCTAAAGCACGAACTTCTTGCTCCCCCACCTTATAAATCTTACTAACATTTTGAAACTGAATCATACATACTCCTAATATCTTGTCATAAATTTTATTTTTTCCTTTAATGTAGGCTCTTCATACTGCTCTATAATACGTTTAGATACTGCTTCCCTGTTTTCTCGTATAACCTTTTCAGCTAAGGAAATAGCCTCATCTACTGGAACAACTATTGGCAACCTATAATGTTGAATGATCTGATTTAACCGTTCTTTCTGACTACCTTTTACACAATAAGGTGTTATACCTAAATTCCTATAAGCTTCATATAATTCCTCATCTGATAAATTTCGATACTCTTCAGATACTGGTCTATGCCCATCTGGATCCATTGCAAACTCTACTGGTAAATGAACAACATCTGTATACCACAATTTCGCATGATTCTTAGAGACAACTCCATAAGCAGTCAAATATTTTTTGAAAAATGTTCGACCAGGAATACCTAAAATAGATTTCATCAATCGATGAATGAATGCTGATCCTGGGTTAATTCCTACCCTCATTCGAACAGTCCCGTAAATCCATTCATTCAATACTGAACCATCTGATAGAAAACTTCCATGTTCCTTGTATAAAATTCCTTCCGTACGAATTCTCTCTTCAAAACGCTTTAGCCCTAGTGCCATTAATTCAGTTGATGACATATCCTGAAATCTTCTGCCAGGATATAAATCTGTCAAAATTTCCCTCGCAGATAAAGCGTCAATTAAGGGAAGTCCCGTTGCAATCGAAAGAGCTGTAGCAGTTGTTGTCTTACCTGTAGAATAAGTTCCTGATATGACTAACCTTAATTCTCTATTTCCCATCACTGTCCCCCTCCATCAGGTAATTTTTGAGCTATTTTACTTTTAAAGACTACCTTATGATCTACATCATACCCAGACATTTCGTAGATTTTCCAATGTTCTTCTCTAATTTTTAACAATCTATTTTTTGAAACACTACCACTAAGCTTCACTACTCCGTTTAAAATTGGTGAATTCAAGTCTGCACTTACTTGCTTCATCCACATGGTATTGCTCTCCTCTCGAGACATCTCTTCGATATGATAGGCTAACATCTCTGCCATTTGAGAAAAAATAATCAGAAGTTCTAACAAACTATAATAATTCTTTTCTAGACTACCTACACCACTATATTCAATATCTTTGATCAATACTTGCTCTGCTTTACAAGATATACTACTATCTGAAAACTCAACATCGTATATATCATGTTGTCTATCTCTCAAATGAGTTGATAAAAAATCTCTACCTTGTTCTCCTATAGCAACTACATTTTCCATACATTCTAATAATTGATAGCCTAAACAAACTTTCATATCCATTACCAAGCAATCAAATTCAATCACTTGGTTCGTCATTTTGAAATTTTGTAATTCTAATTTTAAATTTACCAATTCTTCTATAGCTTTTATCCCTGACTTTATCTCAAAATGGCTTAACCTATACTGATTTAAGCTCACTCCCATTCTTTTCAGTATTTCACTTCCAAATAAATGAGCTAATACTATTCCATCTAATGTACTCAGGTGTTGCTGTATGATTTCAGATTGTTTACTAGACCACAAACCTTCTTAATGAAGAGAGCCAACCCCTTCTAAAATATTTTTCAACTTATACTAAATGAAAATCAAAGAGCAAACTAGGAAGCTAGCCGCAGGCTGTACTTGAGTACGACAAGGCGACGCTGACGTAGTTTGAAGAGATTTTCGAAGAGTATTAACTTCATAAGTCGTCCTCTTATACCCTCTACCAAAATAGCGATTTCTATTATCTCCAAGTAAATAATCTACTGTTAGCATATCCTTCTCCAATCTGTTAAACTGACTCTATCTTAAACAAAAAAAGACAAGAAAGAATCCGTAATTTACGAAAACCTTCTTGCCTTTTTAGGATAAATTATAAAGATACGAGATTTAATCGAATAGCCTCACGTACAGCTCCAACTCTACTCGTCACTCCCAACTTTGAACAAATATTTGAAACATGGGTATCTACTGTTCTCCTGCTGACAAATAAACTATTTGCTATCTTTTCATTAGAATATTCTTTTACAATCAGTTTCAATACACTTAACTCCGTGTCAGTCAATAGATTATTTTCTTGCTTTTCTAACAAACCATCTGGGATAACGTGATTTCCCTTATAAACAGCATAAATTGCACTTTTAACATCCAAATAAGAACTTTCTTTGGGTAAAAAAGCTTGAATCCCAAAATCCATCGCTCTCTTATGTAACAAAGTGTCATAAAATCCTGATAAAAGAACTATCTTGGGAACTGTATTCAGAAATCTATTTATCTGACTAATAACATCAAATGCCGTTACTCCTTTCAACATAAAATCCATAACTAGCACATCTACCTTTTCATTCTTAAGACAGAGAAGTAAATCTGCTACTTCTGTATAGGACCCAACAATTTCAAAATCATCTTCCTTTAAAAAATAGTTCTCCAATCCTTGTAATACTAAACTGTGATCATCAATCAAAACCAAACGAATCATTTTTCTTCCCTTCTATAGGTATTCGTATCTTCACACTTGTAGGTTCTATATTTATCTGAACAGTTCCCCCCAATAAATGAACCTTCTCTACAATTCTATTTAAACCAAAATGATGTTCATTAGACTGATAGTTTCCCTTAAAAATACCATCATCTATAACTTTAATTGATAAAATCTTTTCTTTTGTAGATAAATCTACAGTAATTTCTCTAGCATTCCCATGAAGAATACTATTATTTACTAGTTCTTTAACTGTCCTTAATACAAACGTGCCCACTTTATCATTAACTTTTTCTTCATCTATTGAAAAAGTTGTCATAATCGAAACAGTTTCCATCTTCATGAATTGGTTTAATATGCTAGTAATAGATTCTTTCAGCCCTAATTCATGCACCATTAAAGGATAGATATTGGAACATAAATCTCTTAATTCAAAGACAATATCATCCAACATCTCTAATAAAGCTACCCTATTAATTTGTTCACTAATTTCTAACTGCTTTTTATAATAAATAACCTTCTGAATTGTAGTATCATGTATAAACGTTGCAATTTCTTCCCTCTCCAATTCAGTAGCTACAAAAGTATGAAAACTACTAAAGATTCCCTCCATTTTATGGCTAATCAACATCATTTTCCTTATTTCAGGTAACAAAGCTAGCGAAAAAAGAAAAGTGTAAAGAACGAAAAAAATTGGAGAAAATTCTCTTAATAACAGACTAAAAAGAATAATTAGACTAGTAAAAAAAACTGCAAATATCAAGTTATATATGAACGGGTTCCACTTCCAAGCAACATATATCATTCGCTCTAGTATCAAGTTATTTACAATAGAGAACAAAATAAGCAACAATAGAGGAATACTATAAATAAACGAAACTTCCTTACCAATCGGAAAAATATATCCAAAAAATAGAGGAAATAAGGCAAGAACTGCTAAAAATAAGGTATGAATTGGCAACATTTCTCTTATCTGAGAGTAATTTATAAGCATCTTTAACAGTAGGATAACTAAAAAGAAAAATACTAAATAAAATACCCCCCTAGAAAAAAAGATGGTCAAAAAATCAATGGGCTGTATAAGATTATAAACAAACAAAAGTTGAGTGATGAGTGAATAGCCCAGTATAATACGAGAAAAGTTAGAAATGGTTGAACCTTTTATCTTCAAGACTAACACTCTAATGAAGATATCCATGAATAATGGAAATAAAGTCAAGTATGAAATTAATAGACTACGACCAAATACATCTCCTATACTTGATGGAATAATCGATAATAACATCAGACTAGTATAAATAATAAAATAAAAATATCGTTTTCCAGTTTTTCCTCTACTTCTACCTTTTATGTATAAGCGAAATAACAGTAAAATCAGAAAAGCAATGATTGATAAAACAAGAAAGATAATTTGGCTTGATTTCCCAGATTCTATTATTAAATTCTTTGAAATTCCTCTATCTAACACTGTCACAGAATGAAGCGGTTCAACAATTAAAAATCGAGATAATAAGAAATTACTATCTGGACTCTGACCGTCTATTTGTATAATTGATGACCCTATTATCTCTTGATGATTTGCAAAGCTTCCCAGATTATGGACTTGTCTAACTATCCACTCATTATCATGTTTATCTACGGTGATTCCACTGTATGTTCGATTATACACCGCAAATGAAAAATAAAGAAAGAAAATAAATAACAAAATCAAAGAAAATCGAAACATTTTTGACTTCATTGTTTGTAGCACTCCATATTTCACTTGATATTGATGTTTATTCTACCATTTTTTCATTCAATAAGACAGGTTTTATAGTTAAATTTATCCTTTTTTATTTCGAGATATAACTGATACAATCTTCCTCCATGGGCAATCCCTACCTCTTCAACCAAATCAACCATTACTTTGAAACATGAGAAATTCTCCCTGATTTGACCTTTGAAGACAAGATGAAAATTGCCTACGAACACTTGAAACGCTTGATTAGCCTCAAAGGGGACGTAGCAGTACGTGAATCCCGTGGACTCGCTCCTCACTACCTTCGTGGAACATCTGGCGCTGCCAAACTCCGTGGGGCCATTTCACAAGCTAGCACTCTAGCAGAGATTGAAGCCCTCTTGAAATTGGATAAGACTTAATAGTTTAAAACCCGTAACTCTCTTAAAGTTTACGGGTTTTTGATTGTAAAAATTCAAATACTGAGAGCTATTATTGACTCAAAGCAACACTGGAAACCTTACCATCCGCTCCTGTTGTAATTT
>ERZ773045.1125-NODE-1125-length-12458-cov-11.108038_pt1 | contig 12458 bp, 13 predicted proteins | sample MGYA00580635_ERZ773045 | MGnify/ENA primary metagenome ERZ773045 (study PRJEB29015, sample SAMEA2738115) | human oral metagenome | biome: human oral; feature: human-associated habitat; material: saliva | place: China | collected 2261 ...
GCTTGATGGAGCAACGTGGATTTTACTACAATCTCTATCAAAGTCAGTGGCAACAGTAAACGACAAAAGAAGCGTAGGCTCTATAAAAAGAGTCTACGCTTCTTTGAATTGCTGAAAGTGCAAAATTATCATATATGATAATTTCAAAAGATTATGAATTGAATTCTTCTAGCGCTAGAGATGCTTCTTCCCATTCCGCAAGAAGTGTTTCTTGGCGCTCGAGAAGGGCTCCTTCTTCGGTTGAGAGGGCAGCAGATTTATCTGGGTCAGAATAGTTTTCTTCCAGCGTCATCGCCTCATGCACTTGTTCGAGTGCAGTTTCGATATCGTGCATCTCCGTTTCTAGTTGCTCGATGCGTCGTGTGAGAGTACGGATTTGACGTTGCTCTTCTTTAGAGGCATGGTAGCTGGCTTTAGCTTCTGTCATCGACTGGGTCGTTGCTTGTGGGGCATCCTTGGCCTCTTGCAAAGCGGCGAGTTCTTCTTTCTCTTGTTTTTTCTCGAGATAGTAGTCGTAGTCGCCTAAATACAGCGTGCTGCCAGTTTCTTCGATTTCAAGAATAGCCGTTGCGACCTTGTTGATGAAGAAACGGTCATGCGAAACGAAACAAATCGTGCCGTCGTAGTCGATGAGAGCATCTTCGAGGACTTCTTTACTGTCGATGTCCAAGTGGTTGGTTGGTTCGTCGAGCAGTAGGAAATTATCATGTTCAAGAGACAGTTTGCAAAGCGCTAAACGGGCCTTTTCACCCCCGCTAAGTTGCGCAGTTGTTTTCTCCACGTCGTTCCCTGAGAAAAGGAAACTGCCAAGAATCGAACGGATGTCTTTTTCAGGCATCGTAGAGTGACGAGACCATAGTTCTTCTAGAACCGTTTGATTCGATGAGAGGCCGGCCAAGTTTTGGTCATAGTAACCGACTTGAACGCCAGCACCTAAGTCGATTGAACCTTCGATTAAAGGCAATTCACCCGTAATCGACTTCAAGAGGGTAGATTTTCCAATACCGTTAGGCCCCACAATCGCGATGGCTTCACGCTTGCGAAGTTGGAAGGAAATCGGACCGCTCAAGGCTTCGTGATCGTAGCCGATATAAGCGTCCGTTACTTGCAACACTTGGTTTCCAGATTCGCGTTCCACGGTAAATTCAAAACGAGCAGAGCGCTGATCGCCTTTTGGTTTCTCTAAGCGTTCTATTTTCTCGAGCTTCTTACGGCGTGATTGCGCACGTTTTGTGGTTGAGGCGCGGACTAAGTTTTTCGCGATAAATTCTTCTAAGTCGTGAATCTCTTGTTGCTGCTTCTCATAGGCTTTTTGTTTAAGTAAATAGCGTTGCTCGCGTTCTTCTAAGTAGTGCGAGTAGTTTCCTTTGTAATATTCGCAGGCCTTATGACTGATTTCATAGACTTCGTTACACACACGGTCCAAGAAGTATTGGTCGTGGGATACGATGACAAGCGCGCTACTTGAAGAGCGTAAGTAGTCTTCAAGCCACGTCAAAGTCTCGATATCCAAGTGGTTAGTCGGTTCGTCTAAGATGAGAAGGTCGTGTTTTTCTAATAAAATACGAGCCAGAGCGAGACGAGTGCGTTGGCCTCCAGAGAGTGCTTGAATCGGTTGGTCGTAGTCTTCTGGATAGAAACGGAATCCATGAAGAACGGTACGAATTTCAGACTCGTAACCATACGCATTCTTTTGGTTCAATTCTTCTTGCAATTGATCGTATCGTCTTAAGGCGAGTTCGTACGCCACGGGGTCACTTAGAAGGTCTGGGTCGCCAAGTTGTTCAGCTGCTTTTTGCGCTTGTTTCTTCAAAGTTTCCACATCTTCGAAGAGATGCACCATTTCTTCCCAAACGGTACGGGAAGACTGGATGGCAGCGTATTGATCTAAGTAGCCAATCGAGAGGTCTTTCTTCTTTGACACAGCGCCAAGAGAAGGTTCTTCGATTCCAGCCAACATTTTTAATAACGTAGATTTTCCAGTACCATTTCGCCCAACGATGGCAATGCGTGAATTTTCTTGAATATGAATTGTAATATTTTCAAATAGGACTTCATCCGCAAACGTACGCGCGAGTCCTTGTCCTTGTAGTAAAATCATGACGGGTCCTTTCAATATGGTTTCAGTTTATTTTAGCATAAAAAAGAAGGGGAACAATATTGATACGCGTTCTTCTTTGCATTCACATTCACAATAGGGAGGTTGTGAAGAAAAAAGCACAAAGCTTGCTGCATATAAGCGAAATTCACTAATGTTCGTGAGGTGCAAGCAAACTGTTTGTGAAATGAAATGTCGTTGTGATAGAATACGCATGGAAATAAAAGAAAAAGGGAGTCTTATTCATGAAAGATTTAAACGAATTAAAAGAAATCGAAGTGCCACGCGCAACTGCGAAACGTTTGGCCATTTATCATCGTTACTTACGTTTCTTGCATGATGCAGGAAAACGTCGCATCTCATCAACTGAATTAAGTGAAGCTGTAAAAGTCGATAGCGCAACAATCCGTCGTGACTTCTCATACTTTGGAGCTTTAGGAAAACGTGGATATGGATATGATGTAGAATACTTATTAGAATTCTTCAGCCATACTTTAAACCAAGATCGCCTAACAAACGTCGCTTTAGTAGGGGTTGGTAAATTAGGACAAGCGCTCTTAAACTACAACTTCCACCAAAGCAACAACGTGCGTATTAGCGCAGCGTTCGACGTAAACGAAGACATCGTTGGAACAATCCAAACAGGTGTGCCAGTTTACAGCATGGATGAAATGGTAGAACAATTGAAAGTTCAACAAATCCAAGTGGCTATCTTAACAGTGCCACAAGATGTTGCTCAAGAAACAGCAGACCGCTTAGTAGAAGCAAATGTTCGCGGAATCTTGAACTTCACACCAATCCGCTTAGACGTACCAGAAAACGTTCGAGTTCAAAACGTGGACTTAACAAACGAATTACAAACTCTAATTTATTTCTTGGACAACCAAAAATAATCTGATAAAAGGCATCCGAATAGGGTGTCTTTTTTGTATAAAAAATAAGCACTAATCCAATCCGATTTGCGGAGTGATTAGTGCTTTTCTTTTGGTTCTTTATCATCTAGTGAATCCTCGTCATCGGGAAGATTCTCGATGAGGTTAGCGAGTTTTTTCAACTCGTTATAGGTGCGAAGCATGTTGATACTTGTTACGATGCTTGTCGTTGCGAATAGACAGCAGAATAATGTGATAAAGTCAAATCCATTTCCAGGATAATGCGTCGTTGCTAGAAAGATAAAGAAGACGGCTAATATGATTTCAAAATATAGTCTTCTGAAGAAACTTTTTCGTGTCATCGCAATCATCCTTTCCTGTCAAAATCTTACAAAATTCCAGACAAATAAGCAAGTATTTATTCTTGATTTTTCCTGACCAAATGAGTATCATAAAACTATGAGTTAGCACTCAGTGTTTTTGAGTGCTAAAAAAGATGAAGGAGGATTTCATATGTTAAAGCCTTTAAAAGATAGAGTTGTTATTCAAATGGTAGAGCAAGAAGAAAAAACTGCTGGAGGATTATTCCTACCAACAACTGCTCAAGAAAAATTACAATTTGCAAAAGTAATCGCAACAAGCGAATTCACTGCTGCAGAAGACCGTCAAGTAGCGGTTGGCGATAAAGTCGTATTCGAGAAATATTCAGGAACAGAAGTTAAATTAGATGGTCAAGAATATATCATCGTGAAAGAAAAAGACATTATCGCAATTGTTGAATAAAGGAGGATACAACTATGGTGAAAGATATTAAATTTGCAGAAGACGCAAGAAGCGCCATGCTACGTGGTGTGGACGTTTTAGCGAACACAGTAAAAGTAACATTAGGACCAAAAGGACGTAATGTTGTATTAGAAAAAGCATTTGGTTCTCCACTGATTACAAATGATGGGGTAACGATTGCTAAAGAAATCGAATTAGAAGATCACTTCGAAAACATGGGTGCAAAACTCGTTGCTGAAGTGGCTTCAAAAACAAACGATATTGCCGGTGACGGTACAACAACAGCAACTGTTTTAACACAAGCCATCGTTCGTGAAGGATTGAAAAACGTAACAGCTGGAGCAAACCCAGTAGGCATCCGTCGCGGGATTGAACTTGCGACAAAAGCAGCGGTTGAAGAATTACACCGCATTTCTCGTCCAGTAGAATCAAAAGAAGCCATCGCACAAGTTGCGGCCATTTCTTCAGGTTCAGCTGAAGTCGGTGAATTAATCGCTGAAGCTATGGAAAAAGTGGGTAACGACGGCGTTATCACAATCGAAGAATCTAAAGGGATTGAAACAGAATTAGATGTTGTAGAAGGAATGCAATTTGACCGTGGTTACTTATCACAATACATGGTGACAGATAACGACAAGATGATTGCGACTTTAGACAATCCATTTATCTTAATCACAGATAAGAAAGTGTCAAACATCCAAGAAATCATTCCATTATTAGAACAAATCGTTCAACAAGGACGTGCGTTATTAATCATCGCGGATGACGTGGATGGCGAAGCTTTACCAACATTAGTATTAAACAAATTACGCGGAACATTTAACGTGGTAGCTGTCAAAGCTCCAGGATTTGGGGACCGTCGTAAAGCGATGTTAGAAGATATCGCGGTCTTAACTGGTGCTCAAGTCATTACAGAAGACCTTGGCTTAGAATTAAAAGACGCAACATTAGCTCAATTAGGGACAGCTGGTAAAGTGGTAGTTTCTAAAGACAGCACTACAATCGTTGAAGGTGCAGGTTCTAAAGAATTAATCGCGAACCGTGTTGCTTTAATTCGCGCACAAGCACAAGATACAACAAGTGATTTCGACCGTGAAAAATTACATGAACGTCTTGCTAAATTATCAGGTGGGGTTGCCGTGATTAAAGTCGGTGCCGCTACTGAAACAGAATTGAAAGAGAAAAAACTTCGCATTGAAGATGCCTTAAACGCAACTCGCGCAGCGGTTGAAGAAGGTATCGTTTCAGGTGGGGGAACAGCTCTTGTGAACGTTCAAAAAGTAGTAGACGCTCTTGAATTAGAAGGCGACTTAGCTACAGGTGCGAAAATCGTATCTCGTTCATTAGAAGAACCATTACGTCAAATCGCAGAAAATGCAGGTCTTGAAGGTTCAGTCATTGTTGCTCGTTTGAAATCTGAAGAAAAAGGAATTGGATACAATGCCGCTACAGATGAATGGGTAAACATGATTGAAGCAGGTATCGTGGACCCAACAAAAGTAACACGTTCTGCATTACAAAATGCTGCATCTGTTTCAGCATTATTATTAACAACAGAAGCTGTGGTAGCTGACAAACCAGCTCCAGTAGCACCACCAATGCCAGGGATGGATCCGGGCATGGGTATGATGTAATCAAAGAGGGGTGAAAGTTTTTCACCCCTCTTTTTCTTTTTATAACAAAACACCGTAAGGTGTCTACTCAAGAAAGAGAACTTCGTTCAAAACTACGAACACTGAAGGATTTGTTTATAATAGCTGTAATGGGACAACGGTTCGAGCCTGTCGTCTCTCGCCTCAAAAGCCTCAAAGGACCCGTACGGAATGACTTCCTACGGCTCCTAATTCGCATTTTGTGTTATTCCCCATTACTGCTACTATAAAATCCTTCGTGTTCTCCGCTTTGAACAGTTTTTTTGGGAGATACTTATAAAAAAAGAGAGTGGAATAGAGATAGTAGGAGAAAGTGCGAATCCTCGTGTTCTTCGTTTTGAACATTTTTTTGAGTGATCCTTATAAAAAGAGTGGATAAGAGAAAGAAAATAAGACCAACAGAAATGTTGGTCTTATTGTTGTGCTTATGATAATAAAGTGCGGCAGTGATTAAATTCTGGATATGAAGAGAATTCTGCGCTGAGGAAGTCTTCGATAAAGGAGAAGCGTTCTTTAAACATTGAACGGACAGCGTCAGACTCTGTATGCTCCAAGGTATAAGCCGTTACTTGCAGGAAGAGTTGAGGGTGAGAGTCTTGCAAGATTTCAAGGAGTCCCTCCAAGGTATCGGTGTTTTCCTGCCCGATTTGTTGCAGTAAGGTATGGATGGAAATCCAGTCTTTCATATCATACGTTATGTCTTCGGTTGTTACTTCCAGTTGAGAGAGGAAATCTTCGAAAGAGTTTGCCACTTCGACCCACTGATCCATTTCAACGTCAATCAGACGGATGCTTGGTTCCTGTTCAATACCGTTTTGATAATCGAAGGCGTAGTAGACAGGTCCGTCTTGGAAAAAGACTACGAAGTACTCGGGCAACCCTGTCACTTCTGGAGACCATGCAGCATCCAGAATGCTTGGGAAATACGGGCCTTCTGAGTAGCCGCTCAGTCCATTACAGAGGGCGTAGTCGAGGCCAAAGCGAGTTGGTTCCACCGTTGTGATTTTAGTGTTCGTGAAGAATCCGGCACCATTTTCCAAAAGAAAATCCACATAGCTCTGTGGCAATGGAAAACGAGGGAAAGTATCTATCGTCTGTGGAATCGGCGAGAATAACTGTTGCTGAATCATGGGGCTCCTTTCTACTACAAAATCCGTCTTAGGATGGATGCAGAAAAATTTACGTTTTGCTACTCTATCTTTACCAACTATTTTACACACATTTAGGAAAATATGGTACAATGAGGGTATTAAATCTAAAGGAGAGTGTCACAAAATGACAGTAGTATGGATTGTATTAGGAGTCTTAGCAGTAATTGTTCTATGGGCAATGTTTGCTTACAACGGACTTGTACAACAAAAAAACTGGGTTCAAGAAGCTTGGGCGCAAATCGATGTTCAATTACAACGTCGTAACGACTTAGTTCCAAACCTTGTTGAAACAGTAAAAGGTTACGCAAAACACGAACAAGAAACATTAACTCAAGTAATTGCGATGAGAAACCAAATTGCAAACATGGGTAGCGATGTTTCACCACAAGAAAAAATGGAAGCATCTAACCAATTATCAGGTGCTTTAAAAACTATTTTCGCTTTAGCTGAAAGCTATCCTGATTTAAAAGCAAACGACAGCTTCTTAAACTTACAAGAAGAATTGACAAACACAGAGAACAAAATCTCTTACGCTCGTCAATTATACAATTCAAGTGTTGCGAGATATAACATCTCTATTCAATCAATTCCAACAAACATTATTGCTGGTTTTGGTGGATTCACTAAAGAAGAAATGTTAGAAACTCCAGTTGAAGCTCGTAAAGTTCCTGAAGTGAAATTTTAATTGACAGTTCATTAGTAGGGAGGGAGTGCTAGGATGTTATACCAACAAATTGCTTCCAACAAACGCAAAACGCTTGTCGTTATTGTGTTGTACATGGCGCTCTTCGTTGCAGTGGGAATCGGAATTGGATATTATGCTTTACGCAGTGTCGTCGCTGGGGTCATTATCGCCCTTGTTGCCGGCGGGTTGTATTCAATGATGATGATTGCAAATGCGACTAATGTAGTGATGCAATTAAACCATGCCAGAGAAATTACAGATAAAAATCAAGCACCGATGATTTGGAATATCGTGAGCGATATGGCCATGATCGCAAAAGTACCAATGCCACGTATCTTTATTATCGAGGACGAATCTCCAAACGCGTTTGCGACAGGAAGTTCTCCAGAAAAAGCAGCCGTGGCGGTTACAACAGGGTTATTAGAACGGTTGAATCGTGAAGAACTCGAAGGGGTTATTGCCCACGAGTTTGGACACATTCGTAACTATGACGTTCGCCTTCAAACAATTGCGATTGCGCTTGGTGCCGTGATTGCCATGCTCGTCCAATTCGGAAGTCGCATGATGTTCTGGGGTGGCGGTAGTAGAGACCGAGACGATGATGACAACGGTGGTGGCGCAAATGCCATTTTCATGGTCATCGGTTTAATCGCGATGATTCTTGGACCATTTATGTCGACGATTCTACAATTGGCCTTGTCACGAAATCGTGAGTACTTAGCAGATGCGTCAGCAGTGGAATTCACACGAAATCCATATGGACTTATCTCTGCACTGACGAAGATTTCAGAAGCTCCGCCAATGACGGAAGCCGACAAGAAGAGTGCGGCGTTATATATCTCAAATCCGTTTGGGGAAGAAGGAGATTCGCTCTTCTCAACGCACCCATCAACGGCCAATCGTATTAAACGATTAGAAAAAATGTAGAAATTAGACTGGGGGCTCCTCAGTCTTTTTGCGTTCAGAAAGTAAAACTTTATGCGATAAGGAAAGAGGTTAGGCAGATGTTGTTAATTCGAAAAAATGTACTACTGGAAGAGGGAACGTTCTTTTATTATCTACATGAGGAAAGCCTCTTTCACGAAGAATCTTATAAGGAATTATGTGCGTATATTGAAGGGTTGGAATACATTTCATTAGAAGAGGACTTTAAAGATCTTGTTTTTCTTCATCACCAATTGATTCGTCATTTAGTGTATCATTTTGACCCTGTGGATATTGTTGAATTAAAGAGCTTTCCAAAAGATTATTGGGAAGTGATTGAAAGAATAGACATTGCGGTGAAAAGAATCACTCAGAAAGTCAAATGTTAAGAATGATTACACTTATAGAAGGTAAGAAAGAGAGTTGAAGAAATCACTTCAACTCTTTTTGTATATAAAGGGTAGAAAATCTACTTTAGAATGTTGCTAAATTGTTACAAAAGAAAGCGGTTCACAAAGAAAAATGTAATCTAATATATATGTTTTAGTAGAAAGAAATCCTTTATAATGGAACATGATAAACTCTATGGAGGTGAGACTGTGGCTAAACAATTATATATCCATTACGATAGCGTATCGAACCATGTACTAACGAAGTCGATATCTTTCCATTTGTCTGCCTTACCACAGTCTGAGATTCCGCAAAACATTCTTCTCTTAAACGGGAAGTCAAGCCTTGCCACACACGATCCTTATACGGGCTTCATGTGGGTGAAGGGGCGTAAAAATGTGTTAGCGTATCTCCAAGGGGTGGAAGAAGGCAAAGAGGCGCCATCGAACTGGGTGGACTTTGATTCGATTGATTTCGTTCATCAATTAACGCCGCAAGAAATTGCAGACTTGCTGTATATTTCGCACGCGAAGACGCACTTGCATTCGCCGTTCTTCTATAAATTACAAAACAACTTTATTTACTTGTCACTTGAAAATGGCTACTCGAAAGTGTACTACCGTAAAATTGAGCAGTTCTTGCCAATCTTATCAACGCAAGTCCAAATCGAGATGACAGATATCTTAAACGAGACACCGAAGTTCTTATTCTTTGGTGCCGACAAAGTGGCTTCAGCGATTTCCATCGAAGCGCTCAAAGAAATGATGCCATTGTATCGTGAAGGAATCAGCCTAGCTTTTGATAAAGTCACAAAGAAAGAAGACAGCTACGAAGTGCCAATCTTCTTAACGGAGGACCGTTATCATTATTCCGATAAAGAAGTGACACAAAACGTCCGCATCGGACAACTCGCGTATAGCGAAACGTATCAAAACTGGAAGGTTTCAGCGAAACTTCCAACGAATGACGCTATTTAAAGCACTTTTCACAGCGGTTGTGAGAGGTGCTTTTTTAATCCCTTGGCCGTAACTTGTAACCATTGGGCCGTTTTGTTATACTGAAAAGTGCAAGGTTATTTTCAAAATAACGTTCGAAGAGCCTAAATGAGGCGGTTCGCAGCACGCGAATAGTTTGGAGGATTCATATGAAAATTGTAGTAATTTACGGCGGAAAGAGTGCAGAGCACGATATTTCAATTTTAACAGCCGGTTCAATTATTAAAGAAATTTATTTCGAGTATTACGATGTGCAACCAGTGTACATTACAAAAGAAGGAACATGGTTAAAAGGAGAAGCGTTAAAAGCACCTGTAGCCTTTGACCAAGCGCTTCGTTTAACAGAAGGACCTGTAGCGCGTTTTGCAACAACAGAAGGCGAAACTTCAACAGGCGTTCGCATCCAACCATGCGATATCGCTGGACCAGATACAGTAGTATTCCCAATCTTACACGGACCAAACGGAGAAGACGGAACGATTCAAGGATTATTCGAAATCTTAGACTTACCATATGTTGGTTGTGGCGTATTAGCCAGCGCAAACGGAATGGACAAAATTGCCAGCAAGCATTTATTCCAGCAAGCAGGCATTCCACAAGTGCCATTCGTACCTTTTGTGAAAGCTGATTTCGAAAAATCACCAGAAGCCATCTTCACACGTGTGGAAGGAACATTACGCTATCCAGTGTTCGTGAAACCAGCGAATATGGGTTCTAGTGTTGGGATTTCTAAAGCGACAAACCGCGAAGAATTAACAGCAGCCATCGAAGAAGCGTTGAAATATGACCGCCGTATCGTCGTAGAACAAGGAATCGACGCACGCGAAGTCGAAGTAGCGGTTCTTGGAAACGACGAAGTGAACACATCTGTGGTTGGGGAAGTCGTGAAACAAGCAGGCTTCTACGATTACAACGAGAAATACATTAACAACACAACAACACTTCAAATTCCAGCAGCGATTCCAGAAGAAGTCTCTGCAAAAATTCGTGAGTATGCCGTAACAGCATTCCGTGCCATTGACGGTAGTGGCTTAACACGTTGTGATTTCTTCTTAACAGAAACAAACGAAGTGTTTATCAACGAAGTGAATACAATGCCAGGGTTCACACAATTTAGTATGTATCCAAAACTTTGGGAAGCAATGGGCATTTCCTATAAAGATTTAGTCGAAGAACTCATTCAATTAGCGTTGAAACGCTATAACGATCGTCACGCGAGATAAGGGGTAGAAAGATGAGTATTGGAACAGTTGCTGAAATTACAAAAGCCGTCGAAGCGATTGATTATCAGTCAGCACATCGATTTGAAGTCATCGAATCGGTAGCCTTCGATACACGAAAATTAGGTCCAAACAGCCTTTTCGTGCCACTTCAAGGGCAAACAGACGGACATGATTATATTGAACAAGCGATTCAAGCAGGCGCAACAGCTGTATTATGGGGCAAACAAGATGTAACGCCACCAGATGGAATTTGCGCCATTTGGGTAGATGACCCGCTTCAAGCTTTTCAAAAATTAGCGAAATGGTACTTAGAAAAAGTATCTCCACGCATCGTTGGAATCACAGGTAGTTCTGGGAAAACAACGACAAAAGATATGACAGCAGCCGCTCTAGGCGCACGCTACCGTGTCTATAAAACACAAGGGAACTTCAATAACGATATCGGCTTACCACAAACGATTTTAGATATGCCGGAATCTACCGAAGCACTTGTCTTAGAGATGGGAATGAGTGATTTCCACGAAATCGAATTCTTATCAAAATTAGCACGCCCAGAAGTTGTTGCGATTACGCTCATCGGTGAATCGCATATGGAACAATTGGGAAGCAAGGAAGGTATTGCCAAAGCCAAACTTGAAATCCTTTCTGGACTACAAGAAAATGGAACCTTTATTTATCCAGCGCATGAAGAGTTAATTACAGCAGGCATTGCACAAGCTGAAAAACCAGCAAGCTTCAAGATTGTTACAGTCGGCGAAGGAAGCAAGGAACTCTCAGCAAAAAATATCGAACTGTATTCAGACCACACAGCGTTTGAATTAGTCACACCAACTGAAACCGTGGCGGTAACATTACCAGTCCTTGGCGCGTATAATGTTTCAAACGCACTTCTTGCGATTGAAATTGCACGCACATTGGATGTTCCGTTGTCAGATATCGTGTCAGCCTTAGCAAACTTCGAATTGACGAAGAACCGTACGCAATGGGTGAAAGGGCAAAACGGAGTAGCCATCCTAAATGATGCTTACAATGCCAGCCCAATCGCGATGAAATCGGTCATTAAATCATTTGTTTCAGTCGAAGCAGCAGGCCGTCGCGTCCTCGTTCTTGGGGATATCCGCGAACTCGGGGAACATTCGAAAGAATTGCACGCCAGCATCTCTGAAGTCATTTCTCCAAGCGAAGTCGCACTTGTGTACTTGTACGGCGAAGAAATGGAAGCACTCTATGATGCGTTGAAAGGCCAGTTCGATTCAACTGCCCTTCACCATTACATGGACAAAGAAGCGTTGATTGCTGACTTGAAGGCTGAACTCAAAGAAGGCGACCAAGTCCTTATCAAATCAAGCAACGGCACAGGCTTACTAGCAGTTGTCGATGCCCTAAAAGCAGAATAACAAATATAAAGTAAAGCGAGAGACGCACCACCGTCCCTCGCTTTTTTCGTCCCCTCATGGAGAACTATCTATTATAAAGTATTCCCATTTTTCAACCGCACCACGAGAAGCAAACCCACCTACCTCCTCCCGCTTTTTTATAGGTTGTCAATGCGCTGTGAATACGGGCGGAAAATCTAGCGGATTCAATAGTAGCAGTAATGGGGGATAGCATTCAAAGTGAATTACGTACTCTTGAAAATTTATTTTCTAGAGTACGTTTGAATCTTGAAAGAGCTTGAGACTATG
>ERZ773045.1128-NODE-1128-length-12448-cov-7.588235_pt1 | contig 12448 bp, 8 predicted proteins | sample MGYA00580635_ERZ773045 | MGnify/ENA primary metagenome ERZ773045 (study PRJEB29015, sample SAMEA2738115) | human oral metagenome | biome: human oral; feature: human-associated habitat; material: saliva | place: China | collected 2261 ...
ACCACCCCATTTACAGTAATCTCTATTTCTTCCAGGAGCTCTTGAGGCTTACGATGCTGTTAAACACCTTCTCGTCATCTGTCGTTAACTCGCTATCCGCAATATAATATCCTTTGCGGAAGAATTGGAATCTCTCGCCAGCCTTGACATCGGAAACTGATGGCTCAGCATAGCCCCAGGTCTCATGTAGCGAATCTGGATTGAGCTCTAGATTGCCATCTTCATTTTCAATCATAAGTGTCTGATACTCTCGTATCTTAATCTTCACTGCTGTAGAAGCCTCTACGAAGTGAATTGTCCCCTTTACCTTGCGATTTCCGCCTTCGGTTCCACTCTTAGTCTCTGGATCGTAAGTGCAGAGCAGTTCCTTGATGGAGCCGTCTTCGTTCTTAACAACCTCGTTACACGTGATAAAATACCCACCCTTTAATCTAACCTCGTTGCCAGGGAATAGCCTGAAATACTTCTTGATAGGCACTTCCATGAAATCATCTCCGTCTATCCATAGTTCGCGGCCAAACGGAATTTCTCTCTCTCCAAGCTCAGGAACATTTCTGTTATTCTCAACCTCGCAAGTCTCAATCTGACCTTCCGGATAGTTTGTAATCACTACTTTAATAGGATTCATTACAACGTTGCGAGCAGCAACCTTGAACTGCAGGTCATCACGCACACTAGTCTCGAGCTGTGCAAAGTCTACTGTCGAGTTGGACTTAGCTACACCGATATCATCGCAGAAGCTTCTGATTGCCTCAGGTGTATATCCACGTCTTCTAATACCTGCGATTGTTGGCATACGTGGGTCATCCCATCCTGAAACAGTACCTTCATCAACGAGCTTCTTGAGATATCTCTTACTCATAAGCATATTGGTGATGTTGAGCCTTGCGAACTCAATCTGCCTTGGTTGTGGGTTCCAAAAGCCAACTTCATTAAGTACCCAATCGTATAGTGGTCTGTGATCCTCGAACTCGAGCGTACAGATGGAATGTGAAATCCCTTCAATCGCATCTTCAATCGGATGAGCGAAATCATACATAGGATATATACACCATTTATCACCGGTGTTGTGATGAGTAGCATGTGCGACTCTATAAATAATAGGATCTCTCATGTTGATATTAGGTGAGCTCATGTCAATCTTGGCACGAAGCACCGCCTGTCCATCACCATACTTTCCAGCCTTCATGTCTTCAAAGAGAGCTAGGTTCTCCTGAGCTGTTCTATTTCTATATGGACTTTCCTTGCCAGGCTCAGTAAGCGTCCCTCTGTACTCCTTCATCTGCTCAGCTGTGAGCTCGCAGACATAAGCCTTGCCCTTCTTGATGAGCTCAATCGCTGCATCATACATAGTGTCGAAGTAATCAGAAGCCCACCTCTTCTCATCCCACTCGAATCCGAGCCAACGCACATCCTCCTCGATTGAATTTACGTATTCCATATCCTCTTTTACAGGATTGGTATCGTCGTATCTGAGGTTGCATTTTCCGCCGTATTTCTTAGCGGTTCCGAAGTTAAGGCAAATAGATTTAGCGTGTCCAATATGCAGATATCCGTTAGGTTCCGGTGGAAACCTTGTATACACCTCTTGGTACTTACCCTCCGCCAAATCCTCATCTATCATGTTGTGGATGAAATTACTTCTCATCGTAGTTTCTGGTGAATGCTCTTTATCGGTAGCCATCATTGCCCTCCTCGGCTTAGTTTAGTGCATGTTCGCCAAGTCACGAACGCTAACCTTCACGCGGTTACCCGATGCGTCCACAACTTGGCGAATGCGTTAATTTTATTAAAATTATATCATAATCATGCAGGTTTCAAAAGGTGAGGAGCCCATAAGCCCTAAAAACACTATGTAGATTGTGTGTCTATATATCCACCCTTGCCAATATCGCCGCCGGCGTCTTACGCATCGTCTGGAAGACTGGCATCAATCCAACTATTAGGTTAAACAGCAGGAGAACAAGAAATGACAGTACAGCTACCCAAGGAGCAATATAGAACTTCGCTCCAAGCAGCGCTGTGGTGTGGCTGAGCACGTAATAAGCGCCCGCTATACCAGGAATAGCTGTAATCGCCGTGATTACTGCAATCTCTCCTATAAACATCTTATATATGTCGCGTTTCTTGAGTCCAATGGCTCTCATTGTGCCAACTTCCTTAATCCTAGAGAGGAACGACGATCTAAGCATCAAGAATAGCTCTATTAGTGCAACTAAGATGATAATACCCGCTGCAGTGAATGTGCTTCTGACGTTCTGAGCTTCTGAAAGTTTATACTTCTCCTTATCACGGTCGTAATTGATTTGTACAGAATACCCCTGCTCTGTAAGTTTGTCAGCAAGTGCTCCCGGTTCATCTGAGTACACTGATACCACCCTCTGCTTTGATATATAACCTAGCAAAATTGTGTGATTAGTCGTGTAGTACGCATCGTCATCCTGTGAATCTGTCGTGTAGTATCCTACAACCTTGAGCTTATGATTATTTACATTTGCAGCGATCTCTTTGTTAAGCGGCATGTCTTCTTCATGAGTATCTCGCACTACTACCTCGTAATCATTCGCTGGTGCCTTGCCCTTCTTGATCTTGATTGACGAAGGTGCATAAGCATAATCTGTGATTGGATTACCGCTATCTTGATTGGATCCTTCATTCGCATCTTCTATTGGCATACTAGAAGGTGCATCGAGTGTCGAAGTTGACTGGCTGTACATGAGCACATCCTGGCAGTAGCTGTCCGCAAAGAAAGCAGATGGTGAATTTAAATTCGAAATCCCTGTTATCGTGAATTCTCCGAGGTTTTTCACTTTGATTTTTCGACCAATTAGGTCGGATGTCTTGATTATACCGACTTCCTGAACAACTCTCGACTTGAACATCTTGTCCACAAGCAGTTTATCTATGACAACACCTCTATCGTCAGTTGGAAGCTTGCCTTTGTACAGCTCTTCTTCCTTGAGCACACTCATTGGTGTTATCGATGCACCAAACTGCATCTCGTAATTGGAGCTCTGCAGATATTCGGTAAATGGCATCCTCAGCATCACCTGTGTGTTGCCTATAAATGTAGCTCTCGCCCCCTGGGTGTTCCTAAGTGTTTCGGCGAGTGATGGGTCCTTCTTGGTGTTATTTACAGTGATATAGTTAGCATTAGTGGTGAGAAAGTCTTTTTCTTTGATATCCAGCACTCCAAGCACATTGCTTACAGCTACAAATGTGAATATCGAAGCGAACATGAATCCTATGAGGAGTAGCTTCTTGAGTCTGTTGAACTTCGCAACTGTCTTGAACCCGTTTGTAAACATCTTGATTGGCGAATACAGCGAGGTGTACCTAGCCTTATATCCTTCAGGAAGATACTTGTCGTACTCGAAGCGATTGTTCTCGTATATGCTGGAATCCATCGCCGAGTAATGGTCATCGATTAGTTCGATATTGGAATTCTCGTCCACAACGTTATATCTGCCGCCTGTATCTACGTACAGATTACCTGCTCTAAGGACTAGCTTTATACCAGCCTCCGAAAGCCCATCGCTATAAACATCGACCTGAATATCCTGGTTGCCATACTCATCATGCTTAGGCATATCCTTGAGATATATCTTATTCTCTAGCTGATAATCAAGATAGTTATCAGTATCGTTTTCTCTATCACCGACAACCTTTCCATCCTTCATGTCTATGATTCTCGATGAATAGAACTCCGCTATTTTCTTCTCGTGTGTTACGAGCAGAACTAGTCTGTCCTTCGAAATAGTCTTGATGATATTCATGACCTCGATTGTGTTCGCACTATCGAGGTTTCCTGTAGGTTCATCCGCTATGATGATGCGCGGATTCTTGACAATGGCACGCGCGATTGCCACGCGCTGTCTTTGTCCTCCTGAGAGCGCATCGGTTGTCTTGTTTCTAAATTGGTAAATCCCTACTGACTTTAGGCAGTAATTAACACGTTCTTTGATTACATGCTTATCTTTGATCCCAATCATTCTAAGCGCAATTGCGACATTTTCGAATACCGTCATCCTGTCGAGCAGGTTAAAGTTCTGGAAAATGTACCCTATCTTGGCATTGCGTATCGAATCTACCTTCGATGCTCTCATCTTGGATATACAAGCATCATCGATAAATATCTTGCCCGAATTAACCTTATCAAGTCCTCCGATAGCATTTAAAAGCGTCGTCTTGCCACATCCAGACGGTCCTAGTAACGCTACAATGCCGGTCTCCGGTAACTCCAGAGAGGTGTCGTTAATTACATGTATTTCATTGGCTTTACGCTTATTGAAAAACTTATTTACATGTTGCAACTTAATCATTTTTAGTCCTCCTCTCTATAAATATTCATCGCTGACTTCTTGAAAATTTTGCGCGAGTATCTGTTTGCGATGAGAAGCGACATAAGCATAAGCGCTACCGTAAGAATAATGTAATCCTTAAATTCGAGATATAATAGCGCATTTTTAAGCGCTTTTATATTTACCAGCCCCTTCGAGGCAAGATAAATGCCCACGAAATCTACCGCAAGTGCAATTGCCATCATCATCAGCAATTCGATGCGCAGAATCGCACTCGTATTCTTCCTCGTACCACCGAGAATTCTTAGTGTCGCATAGTACGAATTTCTCGATCTCATGATTAGTCTTATTATCATATAGGCGATAAAGAACAGCACCACAAATCCTATAGCCGTGAAAACAACCTGAACCAGTTTTACCAGGAATAGCTGTGGTAAAGGATCCTTTGCAATCATCTTCTTCATCGCAAACGTCTTGTATACACCGAACTTGTCGATTGATGAAGCCAGAGCATTCGCATTGAGGTCATTATCTGCAAATACACTTATCTGATAGTTCCCTCGATTGTATAAGATGTCATAATCTTCAGGATTTATATATACTCTCGCATTTTTTGTCTCGTAATCATCCTTCGAAATTCCGAGCAGCTTCTGTGCGCTACTCTTACCCACACTCTTTGTAGTTTTGAGTGCAATATCCGCGGAATAGTATATATTTGAGATTGATATGTTAAGCGGTTTATTCTGCCATTTGTCGTCCTTGTAGTTCTTAGTCTGATCTTCATAGATGTATGCTTCACCCTTTGGCACGTTAGGATTCGATTCTATAAATGACCTAGCATTGGCCTTTTTCACCTTTTGACCACTGAAGTCAACTACAGCACTTGATTTTGTACTGAGTGTGTTCATTACTACTTTTCTCGCAAGCGCATCACTGCAGTAGTACTTTACAGTTCCAGTACTTGGGGTAATGCCTGATTTAGATGCATCATCATAAACTATAACGCCCGTCACTCTGACCTTTCCAACTTGAAGGGTTTCTCCATCCTCGTCTCCCATAAGGTCAAATTCCTTGCCGAGAAGTTCGTCTCTATTGCCCTTAAGCGCATCGTAGGTCATCGTAGACTTATCTGTTACCACGACTATGTCATTTTCCTGCTCGGGCAGCTTTCCGTAGGTGAGTTCCTTTGCCTTTATCTTCTGCCCGGGATATAGAAGTCCTGTCATAAAGATATTTGAATCGAGCGTAATCCTCACATCAACAACTGGATCTTCTTTGATGATGCTTTTGACATGCTTTAGCTTTTCAATCTGTGCATAATCCTCATCCGTAAATGCAGAGTTATCTGACTTCTTTACGATGATTCGATCTGCACTAGTATTTCTAAAATACTGATTAGCAAGGCTATTTATATCTTGCAAATGCAGGGACTCTTTCGTGGATGAATACTGTCCTAGCACCGATGTCGCAACGAATATATAGATTATGAACAATAGAATAAACTTGGTCGGTAGATTGAATGTATTCCTGACACCGAGCCTTAACTCGTTGCCTAACCCCATTTCATCATGACGAGTCAATTTAGATGCATTACGCTTAGCCCTTTCTGATCGTGATTCAGTTCTCTCAGGAGTATATGATCGTTCTGCTTTGGCTTGCTTTTTTAAAGCCTCCACTTCTTCAGCTTCTCTCTCCATATTTCTAGCTGCTCTACCTCTACGCATTGGGGCTGGTGATATCTCATCGCCCTCAACCTCTTCACGTGTGATTCTATTTACAACGTCTGAATATCTAGAATCTTCTGGCACGTCAAAATCGTTAGAATCTGCCGCTTCAAACTCACCTTCGGAGGCCCCTGGAATTATTAGTTCTGACCCTAACACTTCACTTTCTTGCTCTTCGTTCTGTCTAATCCCTGGATTATGCTGCATATTAGCACTCTCCTGTTCGACTGAACTCTGCTGTCCGCTATCCTGTAATTCTCCATTATCTGAATGAAACTCTATTATTTGACGTTCTCTGACCTTTTTATCCTCTATTATCTTTCCGTCATGAACTGTTATCTTGCGGGTGATGAATTTTTCAACTTGTTCGTAGTTATGAGTTACGATAACTACAAGCTTGTCCTTGGAGATCCTGTAAAGCGTTTCAATAACCTTTGTGGCTGAATCCGTATCGAGATTGCCTGTCGGCTCATCCGCAACTATGATAGGTGCATCCTTGGCAAGCGCACGCGCAATCGCCACTCTTTGCTTCTGCCCGCCGGAAAGTCTCGATGCTTTAGTCCTTCTGTATTCACCGAGATTTACGAGTTCGATAAGTTCATTTACACGTTCCTTGCAATCACTGTGCTTCATACCGCACATCAGCATCGACAGCTCTATATTCTGATACACGCTATAGCTGTTCACAAGATTGAAATCCTGGAAAATATTGCCGATAAATGTCTTCCTATACCTCTCATAATCCTCCGTTTTGAAGGCGCTTGTGTCCTGCCCGCCAACGAACATTTCACCTTCTTCGTAAGTGTCTAGCCCCGAGATCACGTTAAGCAAAGTGGATTTTCCACTTCCACTCTCCCCTGTAATAGCAACGAACTCGCCCATGTCAAGGTTGAGATCTATCCTAGATAGTCCTGTGCTGACAGTATCCTTGTTGGTGTAATACTTGGACACCTTATGAAGCTCAATCATGTGTGACATATGTTCCTCCTGTACTCATGGTTTAGTTGAGAACACCCGTTGTTTAATCAGATTGTAATGGGACAAGTAATTGTTTTCAACAAGATTCATATTCATTAATATATTGCTAATAGATTATTAATAATTGCATGCGATTCTTAAATTTATGCACTGTGTTAATATTATGATTCATTCATTTGACCAACTCCGCTCTTCGCAGTATAATCATATACATCAACCAAATATCCATCTGCAGGTGTAGTTTAATGGTAAAATTCGAGCTTCCCAAGCTTGCGTCGAGGGTTCGATTCCCTTCACCTGCTCCATACAAAAAAGCAGACGGTTCATCCGTCTGTTTTTTGTATATAACGAAGTGGGAATTGAACCCGAGACGCAAGCCATATAATCGGAGAGGGGGCGAATCTGGGTGTATCCTATCACAGGCGAACACCCAGAAAACCGCTGTCAAGGTGCGTAGCCCGCAGCGCGGCGCCGAAGGCGGCCTTGATAGCGGGATATTCCCTTCACCTGCTCCATACAAAGGAGGTACAAATGCACCTCCTTTTTGTTATTCATATGGGATTGAACCCTCGACGCAAGCTATACAATCGGAGAGGGAGCGAATCTGGGTGTATCCTATCATAAGCAAACACCCTCCACACTGAACCATTCAGCAGGGAGGGTGTTACAGTCTATATTTCTTATTTGCCTAGTGAATTATTTGCTTCTATAATCTCTACGCAGATCTCCGTGTACTCTCTTTATCATATCTCCATACGGATTAAGAATATCTTCGATATCAAATTCATCGTATGGAAGTAGGCAGTAGTAATCATTTACACTAGTAGGTTCAGTCACACCTTTTCGAGTTTCGGCAGACACTTCGCCTTTTCCAACTATGTGCAGAACTTGAAACTCATCATCATAAATCATTTCCTCAATATCATCATCAGCGATGAAGAACGTGTACACCGTAAGTTTCTCCTGATAGATGTAGTAGATTCCCTCATCGCTCATCTCATATCTGACATTTAGTAGCCCCTTAAAAGGCGGATTGCTGATTAAATTACGCTGTCTTCCTGCCATGAAAATTATGAGTGCCGCAGCCCAGATTGATACATGCAGATACCACTGCGGAACATTCGCATGCTTAATCGTGTAATAAAGCATACCCAGAATTATTGCAGCCCCTAGTATAAGAGTCCCACCTACAGCGCTGTTCTGCTTCCTTCGTGTAGGATGCGCTTCTGCCCATCTATTACAAAGCATCTTTACCATCGGTAGCTGGCAATAATATATATCTCGTTCGTTGTTTTCCATGTTGACCTTTCTATGCATGTAAGTCGCTTGGCTTTTACCAAGCGACATTTATTGCGTTCAAATATTTTTTGCCTTTCAAGCACTTAAAATTCTTACTTTTCCACCCCTGTCATCGCCATTAAATCTATCCATGCACCATATTCTTCTGCAGTGAATAGTCCGAGTGAAGCCCCTGCTTCACAAAGAGTCGAATTATCTGCATGAGCTTTCTTTGCAACCTTAGCAGCATTCTCGTATCCGATATGCAGATTGAGTGCAGCAGCCACCATAAGCGAGCGGTGTGCGTTTTCATCCATCTTGTCACTATTCACCGTGATGCCTCTTACGCACTTCTCTTCGAGCGAAATTAGCGAATCGGCTAGTAGGTTCGCAGATTCTATAAATGCATCTATAAGCACTGGCATAAACACATTGAGCTCGAAGTTACCCTGCGAAGCTGCCAGTCCAACTACAGTGTCATTTCCCATTACCCGTACAGCCACCATCGTCGCAGATTCAGTCTGAGTAGGGTTTACCTTGCCTGGCATGATTGAACTTCCTGGTTCGTTCTCGGGAATTAGAATCTCTCCGAGTCCACATCTAGGTCCGCTTGAGAGCCATCTGATATCATTGGACAGCTTCATCACATCAGCAGCAAGGGCCTTCAGCGCTCCGTGTGCAAATACGTACGCATCCTTGGAGCTCAAGGAATGAAACTTATTAGGTGCTGTGATAAATTCTTTCTTAGTTAAACTCGTCAGCGCTTCGGCAGCACGCTCAGCAAATCCACCTGGTGCATTTAGTCCAGTACCCACTGCCGTTCCCCCAAGAGCAATTTCTCTTAATCCATCGAGCGACTTCTCGATGTTATCGTAGTCATGTTCAAGCATCGAACGCCATCCGCTGATTTCCTGCCCAAAAGTCATCGGAACAGCATCCTGCAGATGAGTCCTTCCAGTCTTGATGACCTTCATGTATTTCGCTTCTAGTGATTTTAGCGTCTCTATCATAGTGTCTAGCGCTGGTAATACTCTATCTTCAAGTACAAACACAGAGGCAATGCTCATAGCTGTTGGAAATGTATCATTGGAGCTCTGTGACATATTGACATCATCATTTGGATGAAGTACCGCTACACCAGCCATCTCTTTTGCACGTCCTGCAATGACCTCATTTACATTCATGTTGGTTTGAGTGCCACTACCAGTCTGGTACACGACGAGCGGAAAGTTCTCATCTAGCTCACCGTTCAAAATCTGGTCGCATACTATCATTATGTAAGAAGCCTTCTCAGGCGCAAGCCTGCCGAGATCCATATTGGCGCAAGCAGCGGCATTTTTAAGGTACGCAAAGGCGCGGATAATCTCAATCGGCATACGCTTACCAACCTTGAAGTTCATTGAACTGCGCTGTGTCTGTGCGCCCCACAGTTTATCTGATGGCACCTTTACTTCGCCCATCGTATCGTGTTCTATCCTATATTCCATTTAGGCCTCTTTTCAAATTATTATCAACAAAATAAAGGATAGGCTCAGTCACTCGACCTGGTCTTTGACCCCACACTTGCCTTGACCCGAGTTTCCCGGAGGACTTACTTCTAAGCTACGCCATGATCACTGCCGTCTCCGCAGCAGCTTACGTGGATCCCTTTGCCCGTAGCTGGCTTGGACTTTCAACCACGAACATGACCTTGCCATATCCTACTTGCTAGAATACCATTTTAAACACCGCTTTACAAACAGCATTTATATTGCCTCATTGACCATATCCGCTCCCGCCGCAAACGTCATGACGTCAGCACGACTAACCCCTGCAGCCTTGAGTAGTATTGCTGTCGAGCAACTCAAGTAAAAGCCTTAGAACAAAACATTGGTTGATGGCACCACTTGTCCGTCAGGTTTAGGTCATTATATGATTAGCATTTACTTATTTGCTTTGTGCGAATCTTTTGTTTTACCAATCATAACTGCATTGTAGCTTTCCATATTGGCAAGTACCAATAATTCATTTAAACTTGCATATTCTCTCATATTACCCTTTAAATCTGAATTTTCTTCCCGCCACTGTCTTGCTCTTTTGTTAAATAAGGCAACATTGATTATATCTGCTTCACTTGCGTATTTATATGATAATTGCTCGTTTGTTGGATCTCTTAAGAGATATTCTTTAATCGCATCTGTATGGATTTTATAGTTAATCTTGGAAATTTCTCTATTAAGATTCCATCTCTGTGACAATCTTGAATTTTCATCTGATTTAAGTCTTTTATAGTCTTGAATAATGTAAAGCTTAAATTCTGGCGAAACCCATGAAGCAAATTCCATTGCTATATCAGTATGAGCAAATGTGCCCCCATATCGTCCTGACTTAGAAACAATCCCTATTGCATTTGTCTTTTCAATCCATTTTTGTGGTGACAATGTAAATGCGTTACGACCTGCTTCATTTCTAAACCTATCGAATTCGATAGGTTTAAAATCAGGATTATGCATTGATTCCCATAAACCTAAAAATTGAATGTTATCTTTGCTTCTCAACCAGTTATTAATAACAATAAACGGTTCATCACTTTTATATCTTGCAATATCCGTTAGACTTATATATTCGTTTTTAAAGTCTTCGGTATAAATTTGAATAGCAAAACCTTTCGCCTCGATCGTGTCTTTTATTCCCTTAGGCATTTGAGTTTCTCCTTTTTATGCTGATGTAACGATTCCCGACTATCTTTTGACCGTTCTTTTATATTTAAAAACCACTTTGCAAACAGCATTTATATTGCCTCCTTGACCATGTCCGCTCCCGCCGCAAATGTCACAACGTCAACACGGCTAACTCCTGCCGCCTTGAGTATCCTAGCGATTGAGTCAACTGTCGCACCAGTCGTGTAAATGTCATCGATAATGAATATATTTTTCCCGAAAATTTTTCGCCTTATCCCTTCGTATACCTCAAATGCCGACCTCACATTGTTAAGTCTTTCCTCTGGAGAAAGCCTCTTCATCACCCCAGTACTCTTGCACCGCATCACAACATCAGCTCTATACTCTATCCCCATAAGCCTTGCCAGCTCTTTGGCGATAAGTGCCGCTTGATTAAACCCTCGTTTTCGCTCCTTTGTCACATGCATAGGAACCGGGATTATGATATCTGGATACTCCTCAAGGCCAGTCGCTTCAAGCCTGTCGTACATAATCTCTGCTATTATCGGTGCGATATACGTCTGCCGCTTATACTTAAGGCTGAAAATAATCTCTTTCTCGTACAATCCGTACTCGGTGCACGTGTATCCTCGATCAAATGAATGGCCGTGCTCTCTGCAGTTATAACAAGTGGAGAGTGGGTTATGCTCTCCGAGTAACTTGCCGCATTTGTCACATGTCCACACATTCGCCCAGCTTATGTTATCCAAACAAGACCTACATAAGCTGTATGAAGCGGATTCATCTATTAACCTGCCACAGCAGATACAATATAGTGAGCGCGGATATATGAGTCCTAACAAAGTATCTATCAATAAAAAACCTCCTGCGATATCATCGTCGATTCTATGATATCGCAGGAGATATTCCCTTCAGCACAGATTTATATATGTCGCAATCAGAGTTTACTTTCCAAGTGCTTGTACAACCTCTTCAATCGGTGCATCATTGCTACAAAATACAACAGCCTTATCTGTAAGCAATATATAGTAGCAATCATACTGATAGGTTCTATATCCCTCTCTTGAAGTCTCTAATCCGCTGGCAGTCAACATATCAACAGTTACCCAGCTTTGCTCATAATACTCTTTAGCGGTGATTTTTTTAGCACTAAATGTCTGATAGGACATTTCACTAATGCCATACTTATAAACTTTCTTTCCTTCAACCTCTCCGACCAAATCCAAAGACCTATCCTTTGTCCAGTCAAAATGTGGCATATTACTAACTCCATGCAGGTTCCATTGATCAAAATAGAATGTCACTCCCAAAACCACCACTATAATAGTCAGTATTGTTCCTAAAACAATTGATAGTTTTTTGTAAAAATTAACTTCATTTCTTCTATCGTAATTCATCCTCTTGTCTCCTTGTAAGTAACTAGATGGATATAACGACTTAAGTGAAAGCACGCACTTATGGCATATATGCACAGTATAAAATACCATTTTCTATACTTATTTTATAT
>ERZ773045.1130-NODE-1130-length-12410-cov-4.000971_pt1 | contig 12410 bp, 10 predicted proteins | sample MGYA00580635_ERZ773045 | MGnify/ENA primary metagenome ERZ773045 (study PRJEB29015, sample SAMEA2738115) | human oral metagenome | biome: human oral; feature: human-associated habitat; material: saliva | place: China | collected 2261 ...
TAAAGAATGAAATAAAGCAGCTATCAAAATCCAAATTTGATAAAAGAAAACAAAAAGTCGACGGCATATTAAGATTTATTCAAGAAATAGAACCATCATATACATCATTTTTTATAGATAGATATTTTAAAGTATTATGTCGGTTGCTAGAGTTCAGAAGATAATGAAATACATTGTGTCCGTCGATGAAAAGTACTTGTTTAGTTTAGCCTAAGCGTTTCATACACATTGTTTTATAAACAAAATAGAAGCATTTTACCTATATGAGATGGTATAGAGACAAAATATTAAGCTATGTAAGAGATAGTAGAGGAATACTATATCCTTTTTGTTCTAAATATTAACACTTACAGCCAATTAACTTTGTGTAAATCTAACGCAGCCAATGGGATAGAGTGGGTTATGGTATTAACTTACGCAATGTTTGAGAATGTTCATCATCGTTCGCTGTTGTGTTGATACTTGGCATGTTTTGTGCGGAGGCTTAGCACAATTGGTGCGGATGCTAAGCACAACTGGTGCGGATGCTTAGCACCAGTTGTGCAGAAGGTTATGTTCACTATGATATATAGTATAATGGATGGTTTGGGATGTGTTGTGAGATAGTCATTGTGAAACTAAGGTAATGGAGGAGGTGTAGTTTTTTGTGGTCTGATCAGTGAGGAACTATGCAAACCAAAGAATTTTTAGATTCTTCAACGAGGGCCTAAGGTAGATATATGAACCTTTTTACGGCTCAAACTCCTTTATATTTATGGTCAAATCCGTCATCTTGTATTCAGCAAAACATGTAAACTTAAGATTTCGTCAAGAGTCTGCCTGTATCCCATAGGAGTCGTTTTGCCCAACGTAGAACAACTAATGCGCTGATAACAGCTACGGCAGAATCAATCCAAGTGATATGCCAAAACATTGCACAGAGTATTCCGATGATGGCTCCAATCTCCGTCAAAGCATCTGAAAGAACATGAAGGTAGGCAGCATGGCTATTATAATCTGCCGTGCCATGATGACCGTGAAGAACGGAAGCACTTATCGTGTTGGCCAACAGGCCTATCCCTGCTGTGAGTAATGCAAGCTCATAGTTGAATATTTCTTCATGAGTTGAGAATCGTTCAACAGCTTCAACAATAATAAAGATTGCTGTGAGAACCAAAAAGATTCCGCTTGTAAAAGCTGCCAAGTTTAGAACCTTTTCAGTATCATAATGAGTTGCACGCTTATTTTGCAAAGAACGTACTAGTACATATGCAGCCCAGTTAAGTCCAATAACTAACACATGCGATCCCATGTGAACTCCATCAGCGAAAAGTGCCATAGAGTGAGAAGATAATCCTACGATAATCTCGGCAAGCATTACGCAGAAGGCGAAGACAACCACAAAGGCTGTACGTTTCTCTTGTGAAGAACGGTCTATATTGTTTGACATTGTTTTCTTTTGTTCCTGTTTGATGACTACAATCTGTCTTAAATAAAAATCTTGAATCAAGCGTTCTTGATAACTCCGAAATGAATGAAGGCATTGCGTATTCCATCATCATCTACACTCGTTGTTACATAATCAGCTACGGTCTTTACTCCTTCAAAAGCATTTCCCATTGCTACACCAATGCCCGCTGTTTGAAGAATTGATATATCGTTTCCACCATCTCCGAATGCAATACATTCATCTAATCCGATTCCCAGATGCTTAGCTAGCTGACGTAATGCTGTACCTTTATCTGCACCTTGTACGGTGATATCGGTAAAACTTGGATGCCATCGTGCTGAAATACAATGCGGCATTGAAGGGCATATCTCCTCCTCTGCTGCCACACTAAAAAATGGTGTAAGCTGAAGGACGGGTTGGCTAAGTAATGGTTCTACTAGTTTGTTAATATCGATATTGTTAACGCCCAAGTCATGAACGAAGATTTCATCAAAGATCGGTTTGTGGTTATGGAGTGCAACGTCGTCTTTCCCACAAACTAAAACGGCATAATCGCGACGGCTGGCATCTTCAATCATTGCTTGTACTTCATTTTCAGGGATAGGCATCAAAGTGATGTCTTCATCGTTAATAAAGGTGCGAGCACCATTAAAGGTGATATACCCATCAATGAGATGACGGATGGCATCTATATTATTGATTATAGCTACAGGACGTCCCGTGGAGATGAATATCTTCACTCCTCGTTCTTTTATTTGTTCAATAGTCTTTATTGTAGATGCAGGAATTTTGTGAGTCTGAAATGAGACTAAGGTTCCATCTATATCAAAGAATGCAGCTTTAATTGCCATAATGAATCTCTTTTTGTGTACAAAGGTACAAAATTATCTTGTAATGTTGTTAAATTATGGTTGTCCAGTCAGTCTAAATAAATAAAATACTACTCTGTAGGGTTCGTTACTTATTTTTATTGTATCTTTGCACTCATGAGTAAAGGTAAGTTACAGAAATTTGCAGAGATGGAGACGTTTAAAAACGTCTTTCAGTATCCTTATAGTGTCGTAAGCACCGTTCCTTTTGAGATGAGGGGGTATTGGCATGAACAATATTTCCATAATGATAACCCTATTGTGCTGGAGTTGGGTTGTGGTAAGGGTGAATATACTGTTGGACTTGCGCGTGTTTACCCAGATATCAATTTTATTGGTGTTGACATCAAAGGTGCTCGCATCTATACGGGTGCAAAGCAAGCCTTAGAAGAAGGATTAGAAAATGTTGCTTTTTTGCGTACTAGTATAGAGATTATTGACCGCTTCTTCAGTGAGAATGAGGTGCAAGAGATATGGCTAACCTTCTCTGATCCACAGATGAAGAATGCACACAAGCGGTTGACTTCTACATTCTTTATGAATCGTTACCGCCATTTTTTGATAGATGGGGGTATTGTACATCTTAAAACAGATTCTAATTTCCTTTTTACATACACTACTTATATGGTGAATGTGAACAAGCTACCTGTACTCTTCCGTACGGAAGACCTTTATGGTAACGAGTTAGGAGAGGGTAGTGGTTCCGAGACGCTGATGGATGAGAAGACACGTGAGATTCTTGGTATTCATACTTATTATGAGAATCAATGGATTGAGCGTGGATTGAATATTAAATACATGAAGTTTCTGTTACCTAGAGAGGGTGGATTGATAGAACCAGATATTGAAATTGAACTTGATGACTATCGCTCTTTTAAGCGTACAAAACGTAGTGGGTTGACAACGAGTAAGTAGGACGAAAAGCTAAAGCATAGAAAAAGACACTAACTTCTATTTCGTTGAAAGATATAGAAATTAGTGTCTTTAATTTTTTTGTGACTTCTAAATATTCTTATAACGTATGACCATCAAGATAATCTTGAAGGGTAGCCTTGTAACTATCTGATATTGGGAGGATAGCATCACCGATGACAATACGGAAACGGTCAATTCCATCAATCTTCTTCATGTGTACGATGTAAGAGCGATGCGTACGCATAAATTCAGGTTTTGGAAGTGATTCCTCTATCTTCTTCATATTCATTAAACTCATGATAGGCTTATGATCGTTAGCAAGATAGATCTTAACATAGTCCTTTAATCCTTCGATATAAAGAATATCATCAAACATGATTTTCACCAGTTTGTATTCACTCTTTACAAAGATAAAACGATCGTTAGATGTGTTCTCTAGCTGACGTGTACTTTGAAACCAATCTAAAGCTCTGTTCGCACTAGCTAAAAAATCATCGTAGCTGATAGGCTTCATAAGGTAGTCAATAGCATTTGCCTTGTAGCCATCAATAGCATACTGACTGAATGCGGTTGTGAAAATAATCTTAGTTTCCTTAGGTAGAATCCTAGCAAACTCGAGTCCGCTCAGTTCTGGCATCTGAATATCTAAGAATATGAGGTCAACCCTATTCTCACGGATGGCTTTTACGCCTTCGACAGCACTATTAAAAACACCGATTAGATTCAGGAAAAGTGTTTTTTTAGCATAACTTGCAAGCAAGTCCGCTGCTAAAGGTTCGTCGTCAATGATTATACAGTTTAGTGTCATAAATGATTATTTTTGTTGAATATATGTTTTTGTTACTATCAAATCCTTTTTCCCATTTGTATTTACCAGGATAAGCGAGTTCTAGGCGGCGTTCTACTTGTTTGAGACCGATGCCATGTCCGTTCCTTTCTGTCTCTCCCTTAGGATAATTACTGTTCTCAATGGAGAAGATGATTCTCTCATTGTTAGCTTCTAACTTTATGTGAATAAAGTTCTTTTGCTCCGGACTAATGCCATGTTTGAATGCATTTTCCAGCAAGGAGATGAATATCATAGGAGCAACATGTATATTGCAATTATCTGGGATATCACATTCGCGCTTGATTTCCACATTCTCAGGAATGCGTATCATCATCAACTCTACATAATTGTGCAGGAATTCTACCTCCTCTTTTAGACATACATATGGCTGCTGATTGTCATAAAGAATATGGCGTAACATCTTTGAAAGGTCTATAATTGCTTTTTGCGCCTTTTCCGTATCAAATGCAGTGAGCGCATAGATGTTATTCATCGTGTTCAGAAGGAAGTGTGGATTTACCTGTTGACGTAAGTTGACTAGCTCAGCTTTTGTCATGGCTGTTTCTGCCTCACGTCTTTCTTTCTCTGCCTTTGCCCATCGCTGTGCCATAAGAATAGATGTTGCAACACCAGCACATAGACTAAGATTAAAGATGTTTCGGATGATGAAAAATACGTGTGGGTAAACTTCTTCTTCCTTAATAGATACTTGATAAGGATAAGTTATCAGGCTTTGCTCACCCGATGTGTAGTATAACCATTCGTGTTGCAAAACTGATAAGAAAACAATGAGTATGGTGTTAATAACCCAAAACTCCTTCTTACTGCCCTTCAATAACATTGGTGCAAGTACAAAGTAGTTTATATATGCAACCGCCATCATTGAAAGTGGTACGATATAAAAAGACAAATCGTTCTGCCATGTTGTATGTCCATGGGGAGCATACAAAATGGGAATGAGGAAAAGCGGAATCCAGATGACTATCTGGTTCCAAAATGTTTTGGATATGTCTGTTTGTTTCCTCATTAATTACTTTTGTTTGTCTATATAACGTATATCTGCAAACAAAGGTAATAAAACTTTTTGTAAAATAAAATGTATTGACTGATTATGTGGTTTTTTTTTACATTATCCAATAATAATCTATATACAAAAGCGGGTTAATTAACTTATTTTTCATAAAAGCATAACCCTAAATGACACTGAAAAGGCATTTTACCTTGTTTTTAGTGCCGTTTAGGGTAATTTGTTTTGATGACAATAAATATTTACAAAACCTATTGCGTAAGACTATTTAATCGGGCAATGTATTTGCCTAGTATATCAAACTCGAGATTTACAATAGTACCAACATTAATGTCAGCAAAATTGGTATTCTCTCGTGTGTAAGGAATAATTGCTACTTTAAAGCTATTATCTGTTGGTTCGCACACGGTTAGAGATACGCCGTTGACAGTAACTGAACCTTTGTCAACGGTAAAGTAACCACGTTGCGCCATCTCGCGATTGTTTGGATACTCAAATGTGAAATAGGTACTTCCATCAGCATCCTCCATGTTGACACACTTTGCTGTTTGGTCAACATGACCTTGTACGATGTGTCCATCTAGTCTGCCGTTCATAATCATTGAACGTTCAACATTCACACGATCACCAACTTTGAGTAAACCTAAGTTTGAACGTTCAAGGGTTTCTTTCATAGCTGTGACGGTATAGCTGTCTTCTTGGAAACGAACTACTGTTAGGCATACGCCATTGTGTGCAATACTCTGATCAATCTTTAATTCCTTTGTGAATGAACAACGAAATGTGAAATGAATATTCTCCTGTTCGTGTTCAATCCCTATAAGGGTTGCCATCTCTTCTACAATTCCTGAGAACATTGCTAATCTCCTTTTATTATCCTCTTTTAAGAAAGTCTGGAGGTCTGTATAAGCGTGGATAGGTAATCTTTATAACTTCACAGGCTTCTTATTGGAGGTTAAGTTTTACATATTATCTATATACTTGAATAATTGAAAAAGGTGGGGTACCAGTTTGGAACCCCACCTCAATCCCTCTTCTTTTAAGAAATGGGAAATAGAAAAGTCGTATCGACGATGTGATGAAAAGTCCGAGTATCAATGATAAGAGAGCTCCTCGTCTTTGTAATCCACTGACCTTGCGGCTTAGTCGCTGAAATGCGATTTATGTGGCCCGCCATTAACAAAAGAAGTCATCTCGGGTTTTCTAATTTATTTGATGACTATCCCGATCGAATCGATACGACTAAATCTGTATCCTTTCTGTATGCAAAGTTAGTATAAAGATTTTTATCTCCCAAATATTTTATACTTAAAAGTTAGTGCTGTATTGAAAACACAGCCTATAGCAATTTGTCTGTATAATCTACTTATAGGGTTTAATAAACTTCTTTTACTCTTCTTGTTTAACGGTTAAAGCTTGTCCATATTGTAGTGCTCAAGAGCATCGTTGGTGCTGAAAATAACTACCTTATGACTTCTTGAGAACATAATATACTACTTATCGTTAGTCAGAAGTTTTACTAATTCACATATATTCATGCTCAAGTACTCCTCCTTTATAGGAGTGCATCTTGGAGAATTTCACTCAACGTTGGATGAATGTGAATGATATCACGTATTTTATCAAGCTTTGCATCACAGTTCATCAAATCTGCTACTTCTTGAATTAAATCGGCAGAATGCGCACCATAGCAGTGTGCACCAAGTAAAGAACCATCTTCAGCTATCAAAACCTTTATCATTCCTTCTGTCTCTTCCATGCTTAAGGCCTTACCATTAGAGCGATAGAAGCCTTTTCGTGTAGTGTACTTAATACCTTCGGCTTTGCATAAGTCTTCTGTCTTACCCACGCATGCTGCTTCAGGATACGTAAAGATAGCAGATGGCATGATGTCAAGACGAATGTTATCTTTCTTTCCAAGGATATGATTGATTGCATGGAAGCCTTGGAAGGTTGCAGCATGAGCTAACATCTGACGTGCATTGACATCACCGATAGCATAAACACCCTTAACGTTGGTTTCCATGTTGTCATTGACAACAATACCCTTTGGATTTGTTTCTACATCTGTTTTATCAAGACCGATATTATCATAGTTAGCTTGTCTTCCTGTAGCTATTAATACAAGGTCAGTTTCAACTTTTTCTTCTTTGCCTTTTTTGTCGAAAACAACTATAGTAGCTGCTTGCTCACTCTCTAAAGGTGATATGACTTGTTTAACAGCACTCTGCATATAGAAAGTAACACCTCTTTTTTCTAGTGTCTTTCTTAAGCGTTTAGCGATATCACTATCAATAGGTGGCAGACATTCCTTCATAAACTCAATAATTGTCACTTCGCAACCGAAAGCAGAGAAAGCAGAAGCAAACTCCATTCCGATAACTCCTGCACCAATGATTGTGAGTCGTTGAGGAACCTTAGAGATAGAAAGAAGTTCGGTAGATGTGACAATATTTGGTTCTGTGTCAGGCTGATTTAGGAAGTCTTCTTCACTCATGAATGGAGGCATCTTCGAGCGGGAACCTGTTGCGATAATGATATTGTCTGCCTCTATCTGTTCACCATTTACTTCGACTACATGATTAGAAACAAAGTGTGCATCACCATTAATGAATTCTATGCCTGGCTGACTAAGTAGCGAACTTACGCCCTCTCTGAGTTGACTGATGACTCCTTCCTTTCTCTCCATAACCTTTGTAAAGTCGAGTGGGGGAGTTGTGTCATAGAGAGTGGAAGCCGTAAGCCGTAGTTCTGCGTCATGCGCAAGGCACTTGGTTGGGATACAACCTGCATTTAGACAGGTTCCACCTGGTTTTGCCTTTTCAACAATGACTACATCCAAACCATTTTGGGCAGCATAGGAAGCGGTTCGGTAACCACCAGGTCCCGAACCGATTATTAATAGATTTGTTTTTTTCATATTTTAGCTCTGTTATAGAGTTACAATGTTCTTTCTACAGAATTGTTATGCATTCTCCTGCGTGTCATTGACAAGTTGTCGATAAGTAAGGATTGGATGCTTCGCAGCCAGAACATCATCTACACGACCAATCGGTGTGTTATATGGTGCACCCTTAACAAGATCAGGATTTTCGATAGCTTCTTTTGCAATGATATGCATCACCTCAATGAATCCATCAATGGTATCCTTACTTTCTGTTTCTGTTGGCTCAATCATCATAGCCTCATGGAACAAGAGTGGGAAGTAAATTGTTGGAGCATGGTAGCCATAATCGAGTAATCGCTTAGCTACATCCATCGTTGTCACTCCTGTACTCTTATCCTTTAGACCATCAAATACAAACTCATGCTTGCAAAGCGTGTCAATAGGTAGTTCATACGCATCTTTCAGACATTCTTTGATGTAATTAGCATTCAATGTAGCAAAAGGTCCAACCTCCTTGATGTGCTTCTTACCAAGTGTGAGGATATAAGTATAAGCTCTTAGGATTACGAGGAAGTTACCAAGATATCCACTAATACGTATATTTGAACTAGAGAATTCTTCTGTACAATCAGGATTGTCAACAACAAATCCATCCTTTGCCTTTCTTACATGAGGTTTTGGTAAGAATGGAATCAGTTTTTCACAAACACCAACAGGACCTGCACCAGGACCGCCACCACCATGAGGTGTAGAGAATGTCTTGTGAAGATTGAGGTGAATGACGTCAAAGCCCATGTCTCCTGGGCGAGCTGCACCTAACAGAGGGTTAAGGTTGGCACCATCATAATATAACAGACCACCACAACTATGTATCAGTTTTGCAATCTCTGGTATGTCTTTTTCGAAAAGTCCCAATGTGTTAGGGTTTGTCATCATCATACCAGCGATGTCGTCACCCAATAATGGTTTCAAGTCGTTGACATCTACGAGACCGTCAGCTGTACTCTTTACTTCCACGATCTCCAAACCACATACAGCAGCTGATGCAGGGTTTGTACCATGCGCAGAGTCAGGTACGATAATCTTTGTACGCTTTGTGTCACCACGCTGTTGATGATATGATGAGATAATCATCAATCCAGTAAGTTCACCATGTGCACCAGCATAAGGATTGAGGGTTACTTCTGACATACCCGTGATAGACGCAAGTGCGCGTTGAATATTGTATTCAACTTCCAATGCTCCTTGAACAGTGTCAATTGGCTGTTGAGGGTGAAGCGCTGTAAATGCAGGCATTGACGCAATCTCTTCATTGATAACAGGGTTGTACTTCATTGTACATGAGCCCAATGGATAGAATCCGTTATCAACACCAAAGTTATTTTCACTATGGTTGGTATAATGACGTACAACCGTCAATTCATCGCATTCAGGTAACTCTGCATCTTTCTCACGCTTACAAGTGTCGGGAAGAGGATGATGTCCAAAAGGGTTTTCTGGCAGACTGTAAGCACGTCTTCCTGGATGAGATAATTCAAATATCAGATTGCCATATAGTTTATTGTTCATTGTTGTTTAGATTTAGAAAGACTTTGTGTGACTATAATAATCCGACGAGTGTATCAATCTCCTCTTTTGTGCGTTTCTCTGTAACGGCGATAAGGAGTTTGTCATCATCAACCTTGATACCTGGAAGAATACCCTTCTTGATGGCCTTATCGAAGAAGTCATCGCGGTCTTCTAATTGAACAAGGAATTCATTAAAGAAAGGTTGGTTATATACAAGTTTAACTTTACCTGTGGCAACCAGTTGCTCGCAAAGATAATGTGCACCATCATAACCAATCTGAGCAGCTTCTTTTATACCTTCCTTTCCCATTATGCTCATATAGATTGTAGCATAAAGTGCCATCAAGCTTTGATTAGAACAGATGTTTGATGTTGCTTTCTGACGACGAATATGCTGTTCGCGTGCTTGAAGTGTTAATGCAAATACACGTTGTCCACGACTGTCAATCGTCTTACCTACGATACGTCCCGGGAGTTTACGTATTAGTTTTTCAGTAGAACACATATATCCAGCGTATGGTCCACCAAATGCCATCGGTAATCCGAGACTCTGAATATCACCTACAGTAATATCAGCCCCCCATTCTCCTGGTGTCTTTAGCAATGCGAGGTCAGCAGCTACACTGTTAATAATAAACATTGCTTTTTCGTTATGACAAGTATCAGCAAAACCTGTGAAGTCTTCGATAATGCCATAGCAGTTAGGTTGTTGTACGATAACACCTGCTATGCCACCTGCTTTCATTAAGTTCTGTAAGTCACTATGTGATGTTACACCATCAACAGCCTTAATTGCTTTTAGTTTGATACCATGGAAGTGTGCGTAAGTCTTTAATACGCCAATGATATTTTTACACAAAGTCTCAGAATATAAGACGGTATCTGCCTTCTTTGCATTATCAAATGCTACCATCATTGCTTCAGCAGTAGCAGTTGCACCTTCATACATAGAAGCATTGGCAATGTCCATACCTGTAAGTTCAGCCATCATACTTTGGAACTCAAAGATATAATGGAGTGTACCCTGAGAAATCTCTGCTTGATAAGGTGTATAGGATGTCAGAAACTCTGAACGACTGAGAAGATTTGGGATAACGCTTGGTGCATAGTGGTCATAAACTCCGCCACCAGCAAAGCATGTTAACGTACAATTCTTTTTACCAAGTTTATCAAAGAATGCGCATATTTCCAATTCGCTCATAGTTTCAGGAATCTCGTAATCTCCCTTAAAACGGATGCTTTCAGGAACTTCTGTATAAAGATCGTCAAGGTTCTTTATACCAATACGTTCAAGCATCTGTTGGATATCCTCATTTGTGTGAGGCAAAAACTTATGAATCATTTGTTTAGGATAGTTTAGGTTAGTAGTAGATTGATATATACACAAACAAGCGTTTATAAATGATGATAGGCTTTTATCATCACCTATTAGCATTTATAAACGCCTACATAATGTTTGTTATAAGTTTATTCTGCACAGAACTCTTCGTAAGCCTTGGCATCCATAAGATTCTTCAGCTCTGCTGTATCTGTGAGTTCAACTTTTATAATCCAGTTTTCGTATGAATCTTTATTCAGCAAGTCTGGCTCATCTTCCAAGGCTTCATTTACTTCAATAACCTTACCTGATACTGGAGCCTTAAGGTCTGATGCTGCTTTAACGCTCTCAATCGCACCAAAGTCTTCGTCAATTTCTATGTCGTCATCAACTTCTGGCATATCAACATATACGATGTTACCTAAAGCGTGCTGTGCATAATCGGTAATACCAATGTAGCCATTGTTGCCTACTACTTTAACGAATTCATGTGACTCTGAATAGTAGAGTCCCTCAATTACTTTTGCCATTTTCTTATTTTTATGATTGTTTATTTGCTTAATAGGTTTTCTAAGATCTTATTTCTTATAATGATTATCATAGAACTTCTTTTTAACAATAGTTCCTGGGAATGTCTTCTTGCGAATTTGTATTTCAACTCTATCGCCCATTTGAACTGATGCATCTACTAATGCTACTGCGCAACTCTTATCGACAGAAACAAGTCGATAGCCTGTAGTAACTTCACCAACTTCTACGCCATCTTTCAGAACTTTATATCCATGTCTTGGAATAGCATTGTCGTCAAGCTCAATACCACGTAATCGTTTGCTAACACCTTCTGTCTTTTGTTTTAAAAGAGCTTCTTTTCCATTAAACTCATCTTTGTCGAACTTCACGAACATTGATAGACCCGCCATCACAGGAGTAATCTTGTCTGAGAGTTCATTACCATAAAGTGGCATGCCCACTTCAAAACGCAACGTGTCTCGGCAGCCCAATCCACAAGGTTTTACACCAGCTTCAATGAGTTTATCCCATATTTTTGTGATATATTCAGGTGTTCCATAGATTTCAAAACCATCTTCTCCAGTGTAACCAGTACGAGAAACGATAACTTCCTGACCGTCTTTCTGAAGACGTTTCACCTCATAGAACTTCAGTTCTTTACAAGGAAGACCAAGTACATCTTCTAACATACTTTCTGCCTTTTGACCCTGAACTGCTAACTGACCATATGCCTCGCTCTTGTTTTCGATTTTAACATCGAAGCCTTCAGCATTCTCCTCAATCCAAGCCACGTCTTTCTCAATGTTAGAAGCATTGATAGTCATAAGGAATAGCTGGTTGTCAAGTTTACAGATACATGTGTCGTCCACAACGCCTCCGTCAGGATAACAAATCATACCATAAAGTACTTTACCTGCAGCAAGCCCATTTACATCATTTGTAAAGATATGATTAATGAATTTATCAGCTTCAGGACCTGATACAATCACTTCTCCCATGTGAGAAACATCAAATACGCCACAATATTCCCTTACTGCATTATGTTCATCGATGATTC
>ERZ773045.1134-NODE-1134-length-12384-cov-6.693081_pt1 | contig 12384 bp, 7 predicted proteins | sample MGYA00580635_ERZ773045 | MGnify/ENA primary metagenome ERZ773045 (study PRJEB29015, sample SAMEA2738115) | human oral metagenome | biome: human oral; feature: human-associated habitat; material: saliva | place: China | collected 2261 ...
TCCTACAATGCTTTCAACTTCATGAGATAGTAATTTATTTTCAATAGCAGCTATGCCATGTGTGAGTGGATTAACAGTCAATCCACTCACAGTTATAATGACTAACATAATAGGATAGAATACACGTTTTTTTCTATAAAGAATACAAATAAAAGCAATTAACATAATCACAATTAAAATAACGGATGTAAACCTTCCTAAATAATTCTTATAGATATCATCTGTTAGTCCTCTGTATAAGTAGAGTATCGTGACAATGAATAAAGATGGTAAAATTTTAGTTAACTTTACTCTCTCTAATTTATCCCAGATAAAAGATATAAACCATATCGAAGCAAAAACTGCAATTACTGACATCGATTGCCACGACCTAGAAAATGGTACATAGCTAAACAATGTTAATTTAGATAGTACGGTTGGTATACCAACTATACTATAAAGCATCAGCATTAGTGAATAAACTACTAAGACAATCCCAAAGATGTTTTTATTGATATCTTTCCTTTTAATAACAAAAGGCAAGATTAGGAGTATGTAAAGTAAGAAATTAAATGAACTTGATAGTTCAACTTGGTTACTTACTTGAGGAACCTTAAATGGCAGAACGATATTAAATAAGAAATCACTTAAATTTTTCCAAGTATATTCCCCACCAACAGAAATTCTTTTTCCCGGATATACAGTATGAAGAGTTGCTGATATTGCATCCCAACTCTGATAAATGGTCAATGCATCTATCGTAAGCGAAACAAATAAAGTTAATGTAATCACAATCACATCAAATAGTGTAACCTTTTTATTTCTTAATGCCTTGAAAAACTGTATTACTGTAAATAATAGAATAATATAAGCAAATGGGACTTGGAATGCTGGATATATAATTAATGGGAACCCAATAAGAGCAATTATCAAATTTATTGCCATTAATATTTTGAACACTTTCTTTTCAGAGTTAAAATAATGATATATAGACACCATTATCAATAATGAAAAGAAAACCACATCGCCAAGATGTTGCATGAACCACCATTGTACTGTTGGTGTGAAAGTTATCCAAAAACTTGATACAGCTGATAATAGCTTACGCCTAGAGGTTAAAATCATAGCAAATTCATAAGCTAATAGTAGCATTGCTATAATTTTAAAACTCCAATACCAAGATAACCCTCTAGAGGCTCCTAAGAAAAGAAATCCCCAGTTAAATGGTTTCCCTATCGTTGAAATATGCCAGGATGAAACATTATAAGCAAGCATCATATTCTGACCTGTAACTTGATAGGATTTATTTGTAAAATGATTTCCTGTTTTTACCTGAGATAAGTAAAAAGGTGTTTGAACTAACCATTCATCAGATCTGATTGGTCTAGGACTACCTATGATAGTATCATCCGTACGATACAGTGATGGAACCCATAATTTTAATTTTTGAAAGCCTTGATAATCGTCAACTGTCTTTGTTTCAGACTGAACACCTGACACGGTTTCTCTAACACCAAAGTTATTCCAATTAGCAATTGAACTACCATTAAGATTCAGACTTACTGAACAAATAAGAGCAAATAGAGCGATTACGTAACGCCACTTGATAAAAGATATCCCCAAACTACGAGCTTTTTTCATAAAATTATTTTCCATTTCTAGAGTTGATTAAAAAGAATTAACCAGTAAGAAATCGCTGGTAAAATTGCCAATAACGAAATTATAGTCAGATATAATCCAGATGATATTTTTCGTTTAGGAATTATGCTTAATAAAATGAAGTAAATTGGGATAAAATATCGTTCTTGAACTCCATCAATGGTATGACTACCAATTTCTGAGAACTGTAAGTAAAGTATGATAAATACCGAAACAATAAAAGCAAAAGAAATTAAATATTTTGAAATCTCAAACAACTTAAAATAAATATTTCTTGGTGCTTTCAGATAGTTTTGACTATTGTATTTAGCAAATACTGATAACACCATTGCTGTAGCACTCAAGTAGGTAAACAACTTTGGAATTGCATGTACAGCTAAATCATTCGTATACCCAATAGTATATACAAAAAAATTATAGCCCAATAATGTACGAACAAGTAAGGTTAAAAAACTTGGAATATCTGATAAGATAAAACTCAACTGCTTGAACGTATCTACATTTCTACCAAAATAAGCACCTGTATTAATGTTCTTAACAATCAGTACCCACCATATAGTTACCAAAAAACTAAGACCAAAAAGAAGCAATAAATAAAAGTATGCCTTATGTTCAAAATTTGATCTTTTTTTAAGTAAGAACGCAAGCGGTAATAGCAAAAATAAATATAGGAATATTGGAATTTTTCCCATTGATAATAATATCGTTACAATCGAGACAGCTAGTACATCATTTAAAGTAATGTTTTTTCCTTGCTTTAAGTAATAAACTACTCTCAATATTACAGCAAAGAATAAAGCTGAGATTGCAACCATATAACCATCGGCAGAAATATTAGTCCAACTAACTATTACAGTCGGAATAGTAGAAATAAATGCTAAAGTAAACTTCCCAACTGGTGTAATTTTGATAGCTAATATAAACAAAAGAAAATAGGTTAAGAAACCAATGAGTCTCATTAACAAATATTCTGTAACAGGCTTTATTCCAATAATTTTCGACAAATAAGCTGTAAAAACATATGGTAAGTAAGAAAAAGGTGTATAGGGAACAGTATTTGTATTCACATAAAACCTTTTCTGATTAGTAAAAGGAATTGAAGAAAATTTATGATACCAATCTTTATCCGTCGCTTTATACTTAGTAGAATTACCCGATTGAACTTGCTTAGCTTTTTCTATAAATTCATATTGTGTATTTGAAATTTTTCCTCCAGCAAGTGCAGGATTCCCATCCTGTAAACTAAGTAAATTACCATTTGAAAGTTCAATACTCCTTGCGTAATGCCCCATTTCATCTAATCCCACCATAGGGCTCCTCAAAGTAATAGACACTAATCCCGTAAGTAGAGTAGCCATCAGAATGATCGTGAGTACAACATTACTATAACCTTTTCTACTAAAAAAATTATCTTTTATCGTTTCCATAATAGATTCTATCAATCCTTATAAAAGTCGTAGATTTTCAACTCATACTGCATTCTATTTTGTCTTACTAGTGTATCTAGAATAAACCCTGAAATAAAAAATAAAGCGGCAAGAATCATCAACCCCGTTGCTAAAATTGCTGATGGCATCTTAGCAATTAATCCTGTTTTAGCAAATTCAGTTACTACAGGAATTCCTACACATAGACCTAAAATAAATAATACAAGACTAACTAAGCTAAAGAACAAAAAAGGTTTATAATCTTTAAAAAGGTTAAAAATCATTTTAAGAACTTTAAAACCATCTGAGAAAGTATTTAACTTAGATTCACTGCCTTCTGGTCTATCTTGATAGGTAATAGGAACCTCGACCAATTTAAAACGTTTATCTAATGAGTGAATAGAAAGCTCTGTCTCAATTTCAAAGCCAGGGGAAAGAACTGGAAAGGTCTTAACAAAAAGTCGATTAAAGCCCCGGTAACCAGTCATAATATCTTGATAATTACCCTTATATAATTTATTCACTAGAAGTCTGACTAAATTATTACCGAAACCATGAAAACCTCGTTTATTTTCTTCAGCATAAGTACCATTTGATAATCTATCACCAATAGTCATATCAGCCATACCTGAACGTAACGGCTCTAAAAGTTTTTCTACCTCATCTGCGGGATAAGTGTCATCAGCATCAACCATAATATAGTAATCAGCATCAATTTCACGGAACATAGATCGAACTACATTTCCCTTACCCTGTCTAGGTTCAAAACGGACAATCGCCCCTGCTTCTCTTGCTAATTCATTAGTTTTATCTTTAGAGTTATTATCATAAACATAAATATCCGCATTTGGAAGTACCTTCTGAAAATCAGCAATAACCTTTTGGATAGTCACTTCTTCATTGTAAGCTGGTAAAAGCACCGCAATTTTTTCTGTCATAATTTCTCCTTCATTTTATTAGATTTAAATTTTCTCTTTATTCTTCTCAAAATGTACTTCACAGCGGTCCCTGGACCTACAATAATATATTTGAGAGCACCTTTTATACCACCGATATTATCAAAATTAATATAGGTATTTGGTAAAGTATCTGGTCGGATATTTAACACAACATTATCTACAAAAGGCGTAATATAGATATCATTTTTTGCAATGGCATAATCATAACGTCTTGCCCAAGCAAGGTAAACTAGAATACGTTCAATTGAATGCAAAATGGTATGTTGAGGAATTGGTTCTGCTGGAATCTCTTCATCTTGTAAGTCAAGGTCAAACAATGGTTTTAAAGCATCATACTTGAACCAAATAAATGTTCCATAACTCATGATAAAAGTATTCATCTTATCAAAGTCAATTTCTCGACCAAGATTCATACGCTCCCATAAATCATTCATTCCTTCGGCAAAACGATTCTCATTCCAAGGATCCACAATTTTAGTATAACGGAAGAAAGTTGGAATATCAGCAATTACAAGCCCTAACCTATCATCACGTTCTAGATTTGCAATAATATTATCAGCAGGTTGAATTAACATTGAGAAAAGTTCATTTCGCCATGAATCTCCAACCCAATAAGGGTATTCTGGTGATTTTTTCGTATGGAAATGTCCAATATAATCATAAGCAGAAAGTTCATCTTTCAACTTAAGCATTGGAATAACATCACGTCCTCGATTTCCCGTAATAAAGATTCGAGCTACTTTTCCATTCTTATCCAGAATAGATTGAATTTCTGCTTTTTTCTCTTCTGAATCCGTAGTTAGGAAGAGGTCATAAGTAAAGTGAAAATTCTCAAATTGCTTTAAAAAGACTTCTAGTAAGTCAACATAGTATGTATGAAGATGTACAGCAATTTTTTTAGTATCTGAATATGTTTGTGAACTTTCCTCAATAACTTTGCGGTCAAGCAAGTAGGGTGGAGTCGGTAAACTCATATCTGACATGTGAGACAAAATGAATTCTACCGGATAGTCTGTTCTATTCTCGATTTCCTTAAGCAAATAAGGAGCAAGATGCTGGGTTAAATCAAATGTCTTAACCTTAATAAACGGAACCCCTGCATCAAGCAAAACATGAGGATAATGAATTGTAAAATTACTATGGAAAAACTGATCATTTAGTGGAATCGTATTAAGAATCGATTCATACTTAAATCCAGCCTCCATAAACTTCTTGGTATAAAGAGTTTCATAATTATCAATTACCTTTTGAACATCTTCGAAACTCTCAACTGATTTCCAGAACTTTTGGAAAACACTAGATTCAACTAAACGTTTTTTAAATGAAATAAAGTAAGATTGCAAATGTTCATGAATATAAATATCACCAGCCTTGATTCCTTGATGATTAGTCATACCCCAAAAATCTACATTTGAATTTGATTCATATTTATCATAGATTGGTGCCATATCCCATAGAGGACCAAAACAGGTATCATTCATAACAGTGACAGAATCATACTGTTTCAAGTTATCAAATCCAACAAATTCCATACCATCATGCCAAGCAGCAAAATCGTAACCTTTATTCTCACGTTGGATAAAATCATCAATCAAGTATTTATCACGAAGTTTCTGTACTTCACTTTCACTAAGACGACTATTTGAAATAAAAACCAATTTATCAAACAACGGTCTCATATGTTCAAGTTGATAAAATACATGTCGACTAATATGATCATATTTATTGAAATGAACATAAAGCAATAAACGTTTCATTTACTTCTCCTAAAGAAATTAATAATTTTAGTTGGTATTGTCCATCTTCTCGAAGTAACAACACTGTTATATTGGATTTGTAAGTTGTCATATAAAGTCTGTATACGATTCAACTCACTTTGAAATTCTTGATTCTCTTTCTTCAAAACTTCAATATACTCATTTTGATCATGAGAAATTCGTGACACCTGATTCAGTCTTAAATCTAAGTCTTCTATCTGACGATCTTTTTTAAAGACTAAAATGTCTAAATCACGATCCTTAACAAGCGCTAAGTGTGAAATTCTTTTAATATCCTGATCTGGATACTTGTTGAGATATTTGATTTGAGAATCCAAGATACCTGTAAACCGCTTTTCAGCAGTTTCCAATGTCATAGGTTTTGAATCGGATCCCAAATTCATACGATATACAGTGGTGGAATCACTCAAAAAAGAAATTTTAGTACGTTTGAATAATTCAAGTTGTAACTCAAATGTATCGTCTGCGGCTGTATCGCTAATTTGAGCAGATACATCTTGCATAAGAGCGGCATCAACCAACCAGGTTGAAGCCATCGTCATACCTTTCATGACAAGCATCTCTTCATAGGAATCAATCAAAGGAAGTGCCTTATTAGCAAAGGCATCTTTTTGGATAAGGTTCCCGTCTAGGTCTACCATATCAAATTCGGTATTTGACCAAAGTGAATCGATTGAAGCATCCAACAAATCAACTTGCTTTTGAAGTTTTAATGGGTCAGTCCAAAAATCATCACTATCACATCTTGCGATATATTGACCTTTAGCTTCTTGGCAAATTTTTTTCCAAGTTTTAGTAATACCTAGATTCACTTCGTTACGAAAAGTTCTAACTTTTTCAGGAAACTTATTTTGATACTCTTGAATAATCTCATACGAATGATCTGTTGAAGCATCATCAATGATAATAATCTCGAAATCAAAATTTGTTTTCTGATTGAGAAAGCTATCCATAGCCTCTCGTACCCAATCCCCCTTATTATAATTGGTACAAATAATCGATACTTTCATTCAAACTTCCCTTTTTCCCTTAAGAAAAACTCCACTTCCCATTTCTTTGAATAATACCAGTTGCAGAATCTTTGGCTGACTCATCATCTTCATCAATATCGTCCCTATTTAGAACGATAACTGGAATCTCATCAGCCGGAAGAAAGGCTAAAACCTGGTTATTCGCATCCCTCACAGTAATTTCGAGTTTTAACTTAATATCGTTTAGTCCTGCTAGTGAGCACTGATAATTTACTTTAATATCACCCTTGCCACTTGTTAAGTTGTCCATCGTATTATCATTGTAAATCCAAATATTACGATCAATATCTGTAAATGAGATAGCAATATAAGTCGGCACATCTTCTAGTAAGGTATACGTCAAATCAAATGAAATTGGTTCATTTGGTGTAGCTCTTTTAGAAGACAATAGTGATAACTTCAGATTTTCAACAACTGAACCACTTCTTTCAATTCCCGGTTGATCTGAGGTGATTACTTGTTCTGTATTATCAAAGCTATATTGATTGGCAACATCTCTAGGCTCGCCTTTGGCTTTAATGTACCCATCTTCAATTAAAATAGCCTTATTACAATACTTCTTAACAGCACCCATATCGTGGGTTACAAGAATTGTTGTTTTGCCTGATTTCTTACGTTCCATAAAGTAGTCATTACACTTACGTTGGAAAGCCTCATCACCTACTGCAAGAACTTCATCAAGGATAAGAACATCTCCTTGAGCCTTGATAGCCACAGAGAAGGCCAGGCGAACCTGCATACCTGATGAATAATTCTTGAGTTTTTGGTTCATAAAATCTTCAAGCTCCGCAAACTCAACAATTTCATCATACATGGCATCCACTTCTGCTGTCGTAAAGCCAAGCATGGCTCCATTCATATAAACATTCTCACGTCCAGTTAATTCCGGATTAAATCCGACACCAAGCTCAATAAATGAGACCATTTTACCATTTACGGTAACTGTCCCTTGCTCAGGAACATAAATCTGAGAAATAATTTTTAGTAATGTTGATTTTCCTGAACCATTTCGTCCTACGATTCCAAAGAAATCTCCTTCTTCAACTTCGAAGTCAATATCCTTCAAAACATGTTGTTCTTTATAGCCTTTGATTCCTTTAAATCTATTTACTAAGGCCGTTCGAAGACTTTGAGTAGACTCAACCGGCAATTTGAAAAACTTACTTACATGGTCCACTTTAACTGCAATTTTCTTTTCTGTCATTAGAGAATCTCCGCGAATTTTTTAGCTTGATGATGGAAAATGTAGTAACCAATAGCAAAGATAACAAGTGGTAGGAAATACGGAATAATAGCAATAGCTTTATGTCCAATTAAATCCCAACCACGTAAGCTACCTGAGAAGACAATAAAGTGTCGCAAGTCTTGGATAATCTGTGCTAAAGGATTCAACATCATCAATTTTGCAATTTTAACTTGTCCACGTTGCAAAATAAAGGTCAACGAATAGATAATCGGCGTAGCATACATACCAGCTTGCATTACTACTTCCCAAATCGGACCGATATCACGGAACTTAACAAAGAGTGTTGCTAAGACAAAGGCGATACCAGCTGAAAAAAGGAAGAGTTCTAGGAACAATGGAATAACGGTTAGCCATCCTACTGAAAAATTAACACCGTTGACCAAGGCAAAAACAAAGACAACAAGGAGGTTAATCACATAGTTAATTGAAGCTCCAACAACAGATGAAATAACAATAATCTCTTTCGAAAAATTCAATTTTCGTAACAAGTCACCCCTAGATACGATTGACATCATTCCCATACTTGTCGCTTCTGAAAAGAAACTCCATGTAACCATACCGATTAAAAGACCTATAGCATAATGTGGTGTTCCGTCATCAAAACGCAAGAAGCGAACAAACACTAGGTACATAATTGTAAAGAGCATAAGTGGTTTCAAAATAGACCACAAATGACCGATTAAACTACCTTGATAGCGCAATTTAAAATCGGTTTTAACCATTTCTCGTAATAAAATACGATTTTTCTGACTAAAAAAGTCTAACATCTTTTTCTCCTCTATATGCAAACTTTGTAAGAATTAATGTCGTAAATACAGTTGTGTGAAATGCTCTATTTTTTCGGTAACCATATTTTCGGATACGTGCTAAACGTTCTCTAAATGGAACATCCAAAATTGTCACAAAGTTTTCAACGATTTCCTTATTCTGTGAACTTAACGGGAGTTCCAGCAAATTTCTAGCCTGATCTTGGCTAGCTTTGATAAGACTCCAATATTTGGCAAACAGGATGTGGGGTCTAACCCAATTCTTCATCCTTTTTCGCAAAGTTCGAGCTCCAAGGACATTACTGCTATGCTGACGATAAAGCTCCGTTGGCTCATCAATATAGACTAGGTTACCAAAGGCAGAAGCTAGCAAACCCAGATACCAGTCATGCATCAGTAAATCATGCTTTTCCTCACCAGTCCATAAGTCCGCTAAAGCATGGTTAATCATAGCAACACCACCAGTAACTGTATTCTCAGTCAACTCTTGAATAAGCTCCGTATTGGCATGGTCTGACTGAGTACGAATCATACTCTCATGGAGGACAGATAAATTTTCATCCACTACCTTTAAATCAGTATAAATGAGTAGAGGTTTATCCTGTGAATACTTTTTGGCTTCTGCCACTTGAAGTGAAATTTTTTCAGGAAGCCAAAAATCATCCTGGTCACTGAAACAGTATAGATCTGCCTCACTATGCTTAAGTAGGGCGTGGAAACTTTTGATAACACCAACATTCTCAACATGATTCTCATTGATAAAGTGAATACGTGGGTCTTTGGCAACCAATTGTTTAATAACTTCCACTGTTCCATCTGATGAACCGTCATCACGAATGAGAAGTTGCCATTCCTGATAGGTTTGCTCTTGAATACTTTTTACTTGTTCCGCTAAAAACTGCTCACCATTGTAGGTTGACAGTAAGATATTTACTTTCATGATAAAAATAACTCCTCGTACTCACCCACAATTTTTTCCCAAGTAAAGTTCTGTTTCATATTCTCCTTAGCTAACTTACCTAGTTCAGAGTAATCTGAAATAGCATCTACTTGGTCAATCAAATGCGACAGATTGCCCTCATCTTTTTTCCAGTAACGAGCTGTATCTTGTGCTACTGAACGGTTAAATGAGACTCCTAATACTAAATTCAAATCAGTTTGTGCCATAGCCTCCAGTAAGCCGGGGTTGGTTCCACCAACTTCATGACCATGAATATAGGCAAAAGCTTCTTTGCGAATATACTTTAATAGATCTTGGTCGTAAACTGTTCCAACAAACTTCACACGTGGATCCTTATCAAACTGTGTTTTGGAACGCAATTCCTCAAAATAAGCATTACCCTCGTGATTACAAATAATAATTAAGTCACGTTTTGTTGAGGAACTCATAAACTCACGAATAGCAGTTTCATAATTGTTTTCTGGAACAAAACGACCAAGAATCAAATAATAATTTTTCTCGTAAGTGTTCCACGTTTTATAAATATCTCTAACTTTAGTATCTTGATTTGTAAGTGTTGTCGGTGACAGGTCCGTTCCATAAGCAATATAAGTTGTCTTAGACCACGGATAGGCATCCTGAATATAGGTTTCAATTCCTGGATTATCCGAGATAACTAAGTCAGCATATCTTGTCATCACTTTTTCAGAATACTTTAGATAAGCTTGTACTGGCTTTGGCCACTTAGCTCGTTTCCACTCCAAACCATCTGGATTAATGTAAAATTTGCCATCAAGTTTATGAATCTTGCGAGCAAAGGGCGCAACAAAGGCACCTATGGTATTTCCTAGAACATAGAAAATCGGTTCTTTTATATTTTGCTCACGGATTTTCTTTAAGGCATAGTTGATAGCCATCATATCATATGCAATAACGCGAGCAGGTCCTAGTTTGGGCGCCTTAATTGTAAAACAATCGACACCCTTATACTCAAAATGCTCGTAGGCCTTTTCATCAGAAAGGCAGGCAACATGGTATTTAACTTGGGATGAAATTTGGTTGGAGACTAATTGCTCTACAAAGGTCTCAAAACCACCGTATTTTGCTGGAAGTCCACGGCTTCCAATAATGAATACGTGTTGCATAAATCCCCTTTCTAACAAGTCTATAATCTAATCAATTATACCATTTTACAAGGTTTTTGCCTATTGCAAACAGAAAAGGGACCTCCTCTAGAGGTCACCTTTAATTTTGAATACCGTATTCGTGTTTTTACTAAAACTTTTAAGCATTTATATTTTTCTTAATTTTACTTTTTTAATTCCATAAGAAATAATGTGCATCAAAGTTTTTAAAAGTACAGTTAAAAAGACTGATTGTATAAATAAAGATAAAATAATAAAGAATGAATAGGGGAAGAGATGAGAAAAATCACCCATTTTAGTCATCAAAATAGGGTACCAATAATTATCGCCGATTACAGATAATAAATAAATGGGAAGTGTGTTATTAGAAATAAACAGAATTACTTTTTCAAAAAAATGATTTTTAATTGATAACTGACATTGTAAAATACTTTTAAATATTACAATAGCTAAAAGTAGGACAGGCAATGACTGGAATTCAAGTCCTAAACTCTCGTTCGAAATAAAAGGTAAAGCAGTTACCGTTATCAAATCTATAGTCAGAGCACTCAGAAATAAAATGCTTGGCCTTAGTCTATTATTACTGGAAGCCATATAGCTTCCCACTAAATAATAACTAATAGGCCAAAGCTCTTTCCAAAAATCTGGAACCAAGTGGGTAATGATATCTAATGAAGTATGTGACTTTGAAATAATTGATAACGTAGATGGAAATGAGGTCAAGACTACTAGAATTATCAATACCAATTTCTGTATTTTCTTAGTACTTAATGACCGAAATCCATTATTAAGTAAAGGTATCAGCAGATATAAACCAATATACATATTTACATACCAAGAGTAGTGGCTAAACGAAAAAATATTTTCTATTAAATTATGTAAATAATCTATATCTAATTGTCGCTTATCAAAAAAAGTATAAATAGCTGCACAAATAATATACATTCCCAGAATTGGAAAAAGTTTAAAAAAATAGGACTTACTGTATGTTTTATTTTTCATTAAATAACCCGTCACCATGATAAATAACGGAACACACGTCATAAATAAAAGCCATATAAATGAAGAAAAAAATATACTTTTATACTGAAATGATTGATTATAATAATTGGTATGTAGAAAAAAATGCACCCCCACTACAAAGAATAGTGCAACACACTTAAGAATATCAATATTTATTTGTCTTTTTTTCATTTATCTCCTATCCTACTCCTTCTAACAAAACAAAAGATGGTACGAAACCATCCTCTATTTTTTAGTCATTATTTCACTTCCTGTTTGTAAAACTCTTTCAAAGCATCTTGCCATGTTGGGATGACAAATCCTGTAGCCTTAGCCTTAGCCAAACTCATTGTTGAGTTAAGTGGTCGTTTAGCTTTAGCTGGGAATTGGCTTGAGTCAACAGGTTTCACTTCAACATCAGTATCTTTGAGGATTTCAACCGCAAAGTCAT
>ERZ773045.1135-NODE-1135-length-12374-cov-10.296047_pt1 | contig 12374 bp, 6 predicted proteins | sample MGYA00580635_ERZ773045 | MGnify/ENA primary metagenome ERZ773045 (study PRJEB29015, sample SAMEA2738115) | human oral metagenome | biome: human oral; feature: human-associated habitat; material: saliva | place: China | collected 2261 ...
AAGGTGAACTTGGTAAAACAGAGTGTTGGTATATCATTGCTGCTGAACCAGGTGCAGAAATCATTTATGGTCACAATGCTAAATCAAAAGAAGAATTGCGCCAGCAAATTGAAAGTAAGGATTGGGAAAATCTCTTGACCAAGGTTCCAGTTAAAGCAGGAGATTTCTTCTATGTGCCTAGTGGTACCATGCATGCTATTGGTGCAGGTATCATGGTTCTTGAAACGCAACAATCTAGTGATACCACTTATCGTGTGTACGATTTTGACCGTAAAGATGACCAAGGAAACTTGCGTGAGCTCCATCTGGAAAAATCTATCGATGTGCTTACTATCGGAGAACCTGCCAACAGTCGCCCAGTTACAACAAAAGTAGATGATCTCAAATCAACGCTCCTAGTGGCAAGTGATTTTTTTGCTGTTTACAAATGGGAAATTTCAGGTAAGGCTGATTTTGAAAAGACCGCTGATTACAGTTTGTTTAGTGTGCTTGATGGCCAAGGAAGTCTTAAAGTAGACGGGCAAGATTACGACATTGCAAAAGGTAGCCATTTCATTCTACCTAGCGATGTTCAAGCTTGGGAAATCAAGGGAAATCTTGAACTGATTGTTAGTCACCCATAATTTAAGTCGTTAAACTAGACGAGATAAGAATCTTGTCTAGTTTTTTCATCCAATCAGACAGAATATTTGAAATTTTAAAAACCTTTGTGAATAAGTTTCAATAGCTTGAAGTTCCAAACTAATCATGTCATACTAGTGAAGTTGACTAAAAATATTAATAAACAAGCCCTTTCCTTTTGGGACGTCATGTCTTGTTTGTTTTAGATTGGAGTAACTTATGTTAAAAAAAGGAGGCCTTACAGCTCTTTTGCTGTTTGGTATGTTCTTTGGAGCGGGAAACCTAACCTTCCCTCCTCAGCTAGGCTTTGAATCTGGAGGCCATTTCTGGCCAGCCATTGCAGGGTTTGTCCTATCTGGTGTCGGAATTGCAATTCTAACACTTATTATTGGGACTCTAAATCCGAAGGGGTATATTCACGAGATTTCTCAAAAAATCTCACCTAAGTTTGCCTTGTTATACTTGGCAGTGCTTTACTTGTCTATTGGGCCATTCTTTGCCATTCCAAGGACAGCAGCGACAGCTTTTTCAATTGGTATTGCACCAATGGTCGGTAATAGTCATACTAGTCTATGGTTACTTGCCTTCACAGCCGTTTATTTTGCCTTGGCTTTATGGATTGCAATGAATCCTTCTAAGATTTTAGATAGTATTGGTCGAATCCTGACACCTATTTTTGCTCTATTAATCGTTATTTTGATTGTAGTTGGTGCCTTTAAATATGGTGGTCATAGCACACACACTGCAACAGAAGCTTATAAAGCCTCAGCTTTTGGTAATGGTTTCTTGGAAGGGTACAATACCTTAGATGCCTTGGCTTCGGTAGCCTTTAGTGTAGTGGCAGTAGTAACCCTCAATCAATTAGGCTTTAAATCTAAAAAAGAGTACATCTCAACCATTTGGGTTGTAGGTATTCTGGTTGGATTGATGTTCTCAGGTTTATACTTAGGTCTAGCATTCTTGGGGAACCATTTCCCACTTGATACATCAACTTTGGGAGAAGGTGCTAACCTTGGAGCAGCTGTTCTATCGAATGCAACTCAGGCTATCTTTGGTCCGATTTCACAGATTTTCCTAGCAGTTATGGTAACAGTGACGTGCTTTACGACAACAGCAGGCTTGATTGTGGCGACCGGTGAGTTCTTTAACAAGGCCTTCCCACAAGTCTCATACAAAACCTATGCTATTGTCTTCACTCTTGTTGGGTTTGCGATTGCCAATTTGGGACTTAATAATATCATTGCATTCTCAGTACCAGTACTTTTGATTCTTTACCCAATTACAATCACAATTGTTATGATTGTGATTGCTAATAAGTTTGTGGCCTTGTCTAAACCTGGTATGCAAATTACAGTTGCTGTAGTGACGCTTATCGCTTTGCTTAGTGTAATTGGCAGCCAGTTCAAACTTGCAGGACTTAATGCCATCATTAACTTCCTTCCATTATCAGGAGCATCACTGCCATGGTTGATTCCAGCCATCTTATTCATCCTCCTATCTCTCGTCTTACCAGATAAGATTAAGAGCGAAAGCTTCGAAATGGAATAAAAATGAATCCTATCACAATTGTGATGGGATTTTTTGTGTGGGGTCAGATTAGATTCGGATTAGATAAATAAAAATAGTTAGATTTCATAGAAAGCGCATACAGAAAACTGTTTGCTGTGATATAATACACTTGTATTATTAAATAATCGGAGTAATTATGAATAAAATTAAAGTTGTAAGCAATCCTTACGAAAAGACAGTAACTTTCAGTCGTTACGACTTATCTAGTGATAAATGGGTGACAATAAATAGTGAAAATAACTCAAATAGCAAGCTAGTTTCAGCCGTTTTTCAACGTGGCTTTTTTCCTTTTAAGGTCCATGATATTTTAAAAGAAATTGAAAGTGAATATTCTATTCCTGATGAAAAACTAGAATTAATTTTTGAAGGGCCTAATGATGAGAAGCAACAGTTAGAAGAGGCTTTAAAAGATGAGCAGTTTTCAAGTTTTATTTTATCATCATCTACAAGCTACCTAGAGAATGCACGTGATGTTCTGCCAGAAATTAATCGTATTTTTAGAAATCTTGAGCCACTGATTATAAAGAATATTGGGGAGAGTAACAAGGAGATTGAAGCACAGTTAAAACGCTTTTCAGATGCCTCTGGCGATACTGTTCCTATCTGTGTTCTAGGAACCTATAGTGCAGGAAAATCGACGTTTATTAATGCCTTAATTGGACAAGAATTACTTCCAAGCGCTGAGACACCAGTGACCGCTAAAATCTATAAAGTTACAGCTAGTTCTTATGAAGATCGTGCAAAGATCTCTTTTGTATATAAAGATGAAAGAGTCGTTCTCACTTTCCATGATGATCAAGTATTTTATGATGGCTTAAATGAGACTGATGTATTTGGGAAGGAACTAAATGAGATTTTGAATGATTCTTTTGAGTCAATCGTTTCAAAGATACATGCAGTTTTAGAAGTAATCAATGATTTTGCTGATGAAGGTGTTGGAGATTTAATTGAAATACTTGTTCCATTTTCAAAAGGAATTTTAGGAGATATAGGTTCAAAAATAACGATATTCGACACCCCAGGTTCTAATTCATCAACTAATAGTCAACATTCAGAAGTTCTCGCTAATGCCATGGCAGGTATGTCAAATGGATTACCAGTTTTTGTAACTGACAGTAGTTCATTGGATAGTACAGACAACAGTAATTTAAAAGAAAAGCTTATTTCAGTTGAAGGCTTAGATGAACGATTCACAATGATTGTGGTCAACAAGGCCGAGGCAGCAGACTTAAGTTTGACTAATTTTAAACGTGAATCATTTAGAAATAAAATCATGAATCAAGCCGTTCCGCGAGAATTATATGCTCAAGGCATTTATTACGTGTCTTCAATTTTAGGACTTGGAGCAAAATTAAAAGGTCATCTTGAGGGAGAATTTTACTCTGAGCAATTTGATACGTATAGAGAAAAATACTCAAATCCTGAAACGAAATACTATAAGAAGTTGTATGAATTTGATATCCTTCCAAGACAAATGTCTAGCACTGTTCGAGCAACTGCTGAAAAAAGCTCCGACCTTATCTATGCCAATAGTGGTTTGTTGACTATTGAGGATACGATTAAAACTTTTGTTGACCGCTATTCACACTATGATAAGTGTCAGCAAGCAAAAGCTTTATTAGATAAGCTATTGTTGAAAACTAATGCAGTCATTACTGAGAAAAATGAAGACTTACGTAGTAGAGAGGCAGAGTTGAAAGCTAATCTTGATGACCAAAAACTCGTCATTGTTGAAAGTTTGAAATCCACTTCGTTGTCAATGGAAAATGATCTTTTGATTCAGTATCCAAAAGAAATGAAGATTTTCCAAGAAAATCTCATAAAACAAATTAATAAAGATGATGTTCTAAAACGTTTCAATGACATACAGACTGAGATACTTTCATTGAATGCAACGTTAAATTTAACTGAGCATCAACAAATTGATATTAGTAATCTGAAATTAGGAAATATCAGTAATGAAGTTAGTAACTATTTTAGTATTTCACGGGAGAATAAGACAAAGAAAATCAATTTAGAGAATCTAGCCTCTGCGCAAACAGTGGAATATTTTAGAAATAAATTTGTAGAAGAACTTTACTTTTCAAGAGTAGAGTTTGAACGTATTTCTAGCAGTTTTTGGGCTAATCATGCTTCTGAAATAAAATCTCAATTTGAGGCTATTATTTCAGGTGATTTGGGACTTGAACCAGAAAAACGTCAAAAGCTTTCTCAGTTGATTTTATCTTATGAAGAGATAGATTTTGGTCAATTGAATCTTGAAAAATTTAGTAAAGAAGAACTCAGTTATGTCTTTAGATTGGGTGATTTTTCTTTGAGATCAAGTAAAGTTAACGCTTCTGGCCTTAAGAGTACCTTTAATGATTTATTTAAATCAAAGATGACGGAATTTGCTGGAAGTATTTGTTCAGAGCATGAAAAAGCTTTTAAAATGTGGCTATTTAATCTCACAAGTATAATTGTCCAAAATATTATTGAATTTAGTCCAGAATTGAGTGCCTTGAATGCGAAAATTCAGAGAACAAAAAATGAAGTTGCAAGTTTAGAGGAGCAACAACAACAGATTGAAAATTATACGAACCAGATTAAGCGAATGATTACTTGGAATAGTTTTTTATAGGTGAATTTTATGGGAATAAAAAACATTATTAATAAGGCAGGGGCTAAGGCTGCTGATAAGGTGGCGAAACTTTCAGCTTTAAGTCCGGAACAACTTAAACAAGTTGAAGAGCAAAGAGAGAAATATCTGGCGGATCAACCTAATATTAGTGATGAGGAATTAACGAACCGCCTATTAGCTTCTTGTGGAGTAGAGATTTTCAATTCGTATTTGGAACAGATAAAAGAACTCTATGTTCCTATCGAAAATAAGGTAGAATTTGGTACGGACTTCCAAGAGTCATACAATATCAGGTATTTCAATATCTCAAAATGGGTCGTAGACAAAAAAGAAAATAGTTTAGAAAAGCTCGTCAATGTCTATGAGGTGCTTTCTAATGAAGATTGTAATATTGCTCTCGTCTTCAATCGAACTGAAACCAATACAGAGGTTTTTCTAGCTGTAGTAAATACTAAGAATGATTCTGATAATGTCAATGTCGAAAATTATCGCAAGCGATTGTTAGAAGCCATTAAAGGTAACTTTCCTGGATCTACAGTTCAAAATGAGAGGGGAATTGGAAGGATTCCTTGTCTAGCAAACTCTAAGCCTTATTCGGTGGCAACGGTGTCTAATTTACCAACTGCTAAATCAGAAAAATTTATTAGTCAAACTATTGAAAAATTGATTGATGGCATCATTCCGTCACAACCATCTGAAAACTACACCTTAATCCTTTTAGCAAGTCCTATCCAGGATATAGAAAATAGAAAGTTGCGTTTGTCTGAACTATTTTCAGCCTTAGCACCATATGAAAAATGGCAAACCAACTATACTTTCACAGCTTCAGATGCAACTACTTCCATGGCTACTTTTGGCATTAATGTTGGAGCCAGTGCGGGTATCCAACATGGTAAGAATCAGTCGGTTAACCAATCTGCTGGGGACACACAAACTAGTGGCCAATCTCAAACGAATTCATCTGGACAAACTGATGGTACCAATACATCTCATACAGATGGAACAAATAAAGGATCCAGTCATAATGTAAGTATTCCGGTTGTTGGAGGCTATGGTTATACTTGGAATAAAGGAACAAGTACTTCAAACTCTATTGGTCAATCGACTGCAAAAACTGTTAGCCGTGCCCTTGCTAAAACTGCTAGTCGTGCCTTATCTCAAACAGTTGGTCAAACCTTGGGCTCATCAAGCGGTGTTAACTTAGGTTCTAATATCGGTGCTAATTTTGCGCGTGCCTCAAATGTTACTGCGACAGTTGGTAAGAATGAGGGTATCACTCAGTCCTTCACCAATCATAATATTTCTCACGCCCTTAAGGTCCTTGAAGAACAGATGAAACGTTTTGAAAAAGGAACGGCTATGGGCATGTGGGAGTTTGCTGCCTATGTACTCAGTGAGGATCAAAATATCGCGAATAATGTTGCTCACACTTATTTAGCTTTGACCCAAGGCGAAGAATCATTCATGAGTCAGTCTTCTGTTAATTTATGGAGAGGAGATTTGGGTGAGAGCAGTGGTGATGCAGAAGAAATAGTTGCATATCTAAGAGAATTACGCCATCCATTATTTGGTTTGAATCCTAATCTACTATTAGCTGACCCAACTTTTAATGTCTATCCATCTATTGTGACGCCAACAGTACCTCTTACTGGCCAAGAATTAGCCTTTTCATTGAACTTTCCTAGAAAATCTATTCCTGGACTACCGATTTTAGAGTGTGCAGAGTTCGGACGAAATATTGCTAAATTTGATGAAGAAGATGTTACTGATAAGGTGCTTCATTTAGGTGATATTTTCCATATGTATCATAAGGAAGATCTACCTGTTAACCTTAGACAAAACTCTTTGGCTTCACATGTTTTTGTAACAGGAAGTACGGGTTCTGGTAAGAGTAATACGATTTATCAACTCCTCAATGAAGGTAGAAAGAATGGCTTGAAATTCCTTGTTGTTGAACCTGCAAAAGGAGAATATAAGCATGTCTTTGGTAATCACGATGATGTTTCAGTGTATGGAACGAATCCTCAGCTAACACCATTGTTGAGGTTGAATCCTTTTAGTTTCCCGAAAGAAATTCATATTTTAGAACATCTAGATAGGCTAGTCGAAATTTTCAATGTATGTTGGCCGATGTATGCGGCAATGCCAGCGGTTTTGAAAAAAGCAGTTGAGCAATCTTATCAGGATTGTGGATGGAGTCTCCTTGACTCAAGCAATCCTTATGGTAGATTGTATCCAAATTTCCATGATATAGCAGACAATATTAAGACGATAATTGATTCCAGTGAATATGATGATGAGAATAAAGGAGCCTACAAGGGAGCCTTATTAACTCGAATCGAATCTCTGACAAATGGAATTAATGGCCTTATCTTTTCAAATGATGAACTTACCAATGAGCATCTATTTGATTCAAATGTTATCGTTGACCTCAGTAGAGTTGGTTCCACTGAGACTAAATCTTTGCTAATGGGTATTTTGGTCTTAAAACTGCAAGAGTATCGCATGGCTAACGGGGATACGAATGCCGAATTAAAACACATCACTGTGCTTGAAGAAGCTCATAACCTCCTAAAACGCACATCAACAGAACAAATGGCTGAATCAGCTAATCTCTTAGGTAAAAGTGTGGAGATGTTGGCAAATGCCATTGCTGAAATGCGAACATATGGAGAAGGATTTATTATTGCTGATCAAGCTCCAGGTTTAATGGATTTATCAGTTATCCGAAATACCAATACTAAGATTATCATGCGATTACCTGATTTTTCAGACCGTGATTTAGTAGGTAAGTCAGCTAATCTAAATGATGACCAAATCATAGAACTAGCCAAATTACCAAAGGGTGTTGCAGCAGTCTATCAAAATGAATGGATTCAACCAGTTTTATGTAAGGTTGAGAAGGTGGGGTATGATTCTCACACCTTTCAGAATACGTTTGTAGGAAGTGCGACTCCTAAAAGCTTCAAAGCTGACAATGTCAAATCGGTTATTTTAGATTATCTTATAACAAATTGGATGACCGAAGGTAAGCATATAGATTATTCTAGTGTGAGTGAATTGATTGTAAATTCAAATATCAGCTCAAAAATTAAACGACTTCTTATGGAAGTCAATGATTCTAGTGGAGACGTTAATTTGAAGAGTATTAGAGAACTTGTATATGAATTGCTAGGTGCCAATCAAGCAATTGAAAAATCCAAGGATGAAGACGATATTCGTGATTGGGTTGATACTGTTGTACGTAACTTCCAACTACCTATTGAATCTTACTCTAAAGAAATCATTAATATCATCTTGGCATTGGTAATTGAAGAACAACAGTTTCGAGATTCTTCCTACGAAAATCTATTTAAACGTTTTGTTGAAGTTCAAACAAAAGAAGGGGGCATGTACTAATGGAAGGAAAAATTCTTGAAGCAGTGAAAAATACTGCCGATAATTTTAAGAGTATTCTCCCAAAGGATAAGTTGTCTGGACAAGAAATTAAAAGTTTTACAAAATCACTTTTTAAAATAAATGACAATAATATCGAAAAGCAATTTATTCCTAGTACAAATGGGAAATGGACTGGTGAGCCTGGAAATTCGAAATGGATTCCTGATCCAAACTATGTCCCACAGAATAAACTTACTAATCCAGAACAGAAAACGATTAAGGAAATATTTCAACCATTTGGTATTGATGGAATTACCTTTAAAAATGGTGAACCAGATTTTACACCTATAGCTAAAGCAAGCTTTAAAATAAAAAAATTTTCAGAGAATAGGGATAAAAATTTTAAACAAGCTGATTTACAATTAGCTATCAAAATGGGAGTCAGTCCCGAAGAGGCAAAAGCATATAGAAAAGAAAATAAGCTTACCTATCATGAAAGAAGTGATATGAAAACATTAGATCTGGTACCTATAGATGCCCACGGTGCAATTCCGCATAAAGGTGGAATTGCTAAATGTAAAGAATTAAATGAAAAGAAAGGTAATGAATCATGATAGAGTCAAAATTTGGTGAATTAGAATTTGATTTTGGGTATTATACCAAACTTGAAGTGAACCTGTTTTCACAGTCTCAAATTGTGCCAGTGGCTTTTTCTGCATATTATGAAAATGACGGTATTACAGAACAACAAGAATCGGTATACTCTCTGTTTCTAGAGGAAAAAGATAAACAGTTAGAAAAGCTTCAAGCCTTGTTGATAGCTGAATTTGGGATTGAAAGTAAACAGAGATTTAGTTTAAGTGAATTGTACATAGAGAGAACTGGAGAACTAGCATTTCTATTTGATGATTCTGAAAATCCTGATGAAGGTATTGTTGTTCAGTTGTTACCTGATGTATTGATTACCAGTCAATCTGTTTATTTGTAGATTAATCAAGGTGATTAAGTCATCTATTCGAATCCTATCACAATTGTGATGGGATTTTTTTTTCTCCAAGTCACCATAGGTGCGAAATCTCCCAAAAAGCGTTACACTTAAGGCGTGGAGATGCAAGTATCTAGTGAAGGGAGTGTTAAAAATGTCAAATCTAAATAATCATAAGATCTATCTTGCTGGTGGCTGTTTCTGGGGTGTGGAAGAGTACTTCTCTCGTGTGCCTGGTGTGTTAGATGCCATTTCAGGTTATGCCAATGGTCGTAGTGAGACGACTCGTTATGAGCTCATCGGTCAGACGGGTCATGCTGAGACTGTTCAGGTGACCTATGATGCTGGCAAGGTGTCATTGCGAGAGATTCTGCTACATTTTTTCCGTATCATCAATCCTATAAGCAAAAACAAACAGGGCAATGATGTGGGAACCCAGTACCGTACGGGTGTTTACTATACTGATGTAACTGACTTGCCAATCATCGAGCAAGTTTTCCAAGAAATTTCTGAGCAATACGGTCAGCCTTTGGCGGTTGAGTTGTTGCCACTTCAGCACTTTATTCCTGCTGAGGAATACCATCAGGATTATCTCAAGAAGAATCCTAATGGCTATTGCCATATCAATGTCCATCAGGCAGCTAGTCCAGTCATTGATGCCAGTACTTATCACAAGCCAAATCAGGAGGAGCTTAAGGAAAGCTTGAGTCCAGAAGCCTATACTGTAACCCAGGAGAATGGAACGGAACGTGCCTTTACGAGTCCGCTTTGGAATCATTTTGAACCAGGGATTTATGTTGATGTAGTGACTGGTGAACCCCTCTTTTCATCCAAGGACAAGTTTGATTCAGCCTGTGGCTGGCCAAGTTTCTCTCGTCCCATTAGTCCCGAGGTAGCCAACTACAAGGAAGACCATTCTCACAATATGGATCGTATTGAGGTTCGTAGTCGTGTGGGTGATTCTCATCTTGGCCATGTCTTTCCAGATGGGCCAAGTGACAAGGGTGGGTTACGCTACTGTATCAATGGTGTAGCAACGCGATTTGTGCCTAAATCTGATATGGAAAAAGAAGGCTATGCCTACTTACTTGACCAAGTAGATTGATTAGTCACGAGTTTAAGAGATCTTTTTAGTAGAAGCATGTCATAACTAAAGAGGTTGGTGCCTTTTGCAACCAACCTCTTTTGCATGTAAAAGAAATTTAGGAAAGCCTTTTAAAGCTAACATAAAATGTCACCTAACCGTTCAGGACAAAAAAGTGACCTTTCATTACATTTTTTTACAATTTTATCGAATTTGTTTTAAGTGTCAAACCAAAAAGTAGTACACTATAGTAGTGAGAAATCTGACAAGTGTCAAAGTGTTTTTTCCATAGATTTTGCTAGTTTTGGTGTCTGTAAACATTATTGTACTTTGTGTAATAATTAGTCTTCCCAACCTCCCAATTATGATTTTATATGTCTAAACTTACCTAAACATAGCTAGCAAAAGAGTATAAATTTCCATAACGAAATATGACAGCACTTGTTAGATTTTGTGATAAGATTCAGATAGTCCTAAGGACTATTTTATTGTGCTAAACCTTTTTGACGGAGCTTATTATGGAATGGATGAATAAACTAATCATATTAATAGCCATTTGTGTCTTGTGGTTCTGGTCTTTTCTTTTACTTCCTAAAACAGGGGAGAAAGTCGTTTATCTTTATCATTTCCTAGCTCTGTGTGGTTTAGTCATGATTTATTTTGCCCTAATTGACCCAGCTGGTCTCTGTGATACCTTTTTCAATATTAAACATCTATGTTTTCATTAATGGATCCAGTTTGACAATAGGTCAGGAAAATCTGAATATAACTAATCACTCATAAAAGAAGCTTTCTGTACATTGACAACAGTTTATCTGTTTTCAATATGCAGGAGGCTTTTTCTTTATTATCAAGTTTTGAGCAGAGAAAAAGCAGTATGACTAGACTGCTTAAGGTATATTAATGATGTGATTCGTAGCGTTTGACGATTCTATTTAGGCGCCATTGGTAACAAAGACCGCTGACGATAAGACTGACAATCAGGCCAATCCAGTAACTATATGGACCCAGTCCAGCAACTTTTTCAAGAAGGTAACCAACAGGGAAGGTCATGCCCCAGTATGACAAGACACCGAGATAGAAAGGGACCTTGGTGTCCTTATAGCCACGCAGAATTCCTTGAAGTGGAGCCGCAAAGACATCCGCCACTTGAAAGAAGAGGCTATAGGTCATGAAAACGGCCGTCATTCTCAAAAACTCAGGTTCATGTCCATAGAGTTCAGCTAAATCATAGCGCAAGAAATAGAGAAAGAACAAGGTAAAACCAGCAAAACCTAAGGCAGTTAGACGTCCTAGCTTGCTATAGCTCTTGACCGCATCCATGCGTTTAGCTCCAAATTCGTAAGAAATAATGATAGCCATTGCACTGGAAACACTGAGAGGAAAGGCATACATGAGGTTTGAGAAATTCATGGCCGCCTGATGACTGGCAATGACTAGGGATGGATACTTGGCCATAACTAGACCAACACCTGAGAAGATGGCGACCTCCGCAAAGACCGTTCCACCAATGGGGAGACCTAGTTTCAGTGCTTCAAGCAGAGCCGTCTTATCAAGGGGTTGGATTTTTTCAATCTGGTAGGGTTTAACCTTCTTATGCTTTCTGATAACTGCGATGGAAATAAGGAGAAGGGCCCAGTAAGTCAATGAAGTTCCCAGACCTGCTCCGGCTCCCCCCAACTCTGGTAGACCAGCGATGCCATAGATGAGGAGAAAATTGAAGAAACCATTTAGTGGTAGAAGCAAAAGCATGAGGTACATGGACAGGCGCGTGAGACTAAGCGCATCAAGAAAGGAGCGCACCACGCTAAAGAGCAGAAGGGGAATAATTCCAAGGCTCAAAAAGCGTAGGTAACCAAGGGCAACCTTTCTGACCACAGGTTCCAAACCTAAGTGTCCCAGAACTAAGGGTGCCCCCAGAAAAACGAGGGCAAAGAGAATCAGTGATAGCCCTAAAGCCATATAGAGAAATTGATAGAAATCTGGAGCTACTCGATCCTTGCGACCTGCCCCTAGATGGTGCCCGATAATAGGAACCAAGGCAGAGACGATACCTGTTAAGAAGGTGAAAAAAGGACTCCATAAACTCGTTGCCATGGCTACCCCCGCCAAGTGTA
>ERZ773045.1139-NODE-1139-length-12355-cov-5.943415_pt1 | contig 12355 bp, 10 predicted proteins | sample MGYA00580635_ERZ773045 | MGnify/ENA primary metagenome ERZ773045 (study PRJEB29015, sample SAMEA2738115) | human oral metagenome | biome: human oral; feature: human-associated habitat; material: saliva | place: China | collected 2261 ...
TATATGATGACCAATAGCGAACCATGGGATAACCTTAAGTTCGACCCCGAAGGAGTAGACGAATGTCGTCGCAAATTCTTCGGCACATTATATAATACGTATAGCTTCTTCGCTCTTTATGCCAACGTAGACAACTATAATGCACCAACAGAAGGCACATTATCGGTATTGTCTGACGATGCAACGGAGATAGACCGCTGGATTATTTCGAAACTTAATTCGCTTATAAAGAAAGTAACAACAGAACTTCAGAACTTCGATCCAACACGTGCTGGACGCTTAATAGACAGTTTTGTGAACGACGATTTAAGTAACTGGTATGTGCGATTGAACCGTAAACGTTTCTGGGGAAAAGAAATGAGCGGCAACAAACGTAGTGCTTACGATGCTCTATACACTTGCCTTATGACAGTGGCAAAGTTACTTGCACCATTTGCTCCTTTCTATTCCGACCAGTTATATCACGACCTTGGTGGAAAGAAAGAGAGTGTACATCTCGATAAATGGCCAGTTGCTGACGAAGCAAATATAGACAACGATCTTGAGGCACGTATGGATATGGCACAGCGCATTACATCTATGGTTTTGGCTTTGCGACGCAAAGTAAACATAAAAGTGCGCCAACCGTTAGCCCAAATTATGATTCCAGCCATAGACAACACACAACGTCAGCACATAACAGCTATGGCAGACCTTATAAAACACGAGGTTAATGTGAAAGAACTTAACTTTGTAGAAGGTCAGGGAATACTTGTGAAGAAAGTGAAATGCAACTTCCGAGTAATGGGAAAGAAGTATGGCAAGCTTATGAAAGACGTTGCTGCAAAGATGAATAGTCTAAATCAGGACGAGATAGCACAGTTTGAACAGAGTGGAAACTATACTTTCGACTTACAAGGAACACCTATCAGCGTAGACGTAGCCGATGTAGAAATAATCTCAGAAGATATGCCAGGCTGGTTGGTAAGCAACGAAGGCAACCTAACAGTAGCACTTGAGGTAGACCTTACCGACGAATTGAAACGAGAAGGAATGGCACGCGAACTTATCAATCGTATTCAAAATCTACGTAAGGAAACAGGTTTCGAAATTACAGACCGTATCATTGTTACCGTATCGCCTAACGAAGAAGCTACTGCTGCTATCCATTCTTTTGGCGAATTTATAAAGAATCAGGTGTTAGCAAATAGCATTTTGGTAGCCGAAAACAATGGAACAGAAGTAGAATTCGACGACTTTAAACTCAACATACTTGTACAAAAAGCGTAAAAAAGGATTACTGCACGTGGTGGCTGGACGCTCTTCCATCACGCGCAGTACACCTTATTATATATTAAGAACAAAGGAAAATGTTCCAAGTAAAACACTATTAAACTAAAAACTATGGAGGAAAAGAAGCGTTATAGCGATGAAGAACTCGAGGAGTTCCGCGCTATTATAAATCAAAAATTAGAGATTGCAAAGTCTGATTATGAGGAAACAATGAAGGTGTTGATGAACAAAAACACTAACGATGTAAATGATACGTCACCCACTTATAAGGCTTTGGAAGAAGGAAGTACTAATCAAACTAAGGAAGAACTCGTACAAATGGCGCAGCGTCAGCAGAAGTTTATACAAGGTTTGCATGCTGCTTTGATACGTATAGATAATAAAACGTACGGTATAGACAGAATTACGGGAGAACTAATTCCTAAAGAACGTCTCCGAATAGTGCCACATGCAACGCTCAGTGTGGCATCGAAGCAAGCCAATAAAGACCATTAAAGGTTCAGATGAGTAATAAAAAGAAATGCACAATAGCAGTAACAACCATTGTATTGCTACTGTTAATTGACCAAATTATAAAGATATGGGTGAAGCTAAATATGAATATTGGCGAAGAAATTGTCATATTCAATTGGTTTCGCATATCGTTTATAGAAAACCGTGGAATGGCTTTCGGAATGGAAATAGGAAGCAAACTCTTCCTAAGTCTGTTCCGAATAGTTGCCGTAGGAGTTTTAACATGGTATATCTATAAGCGTATTAAAGAAGGAGCACGTATAGGTTACATCATAGTACTTAGTATGATATATGCTGGTGCGGCTGGAAATATTTTGGATTCGCTCTTTTATGGCGAAATATTTACCGCATCGCACCCCTATTATACCAATCTTCCAACTGCACATTTAGTGGCGTGGGGCGAAGGCTATGCGTCTGTTTTAATGGGCAATGTGGTGGATATGTTTTCGTTTCCACTATTTCACGGCACCTTTCCTGAATGGCTTCCAATATGGGGCGGAGAAGATTTTACTTTCTTTTCTGCTATCTTTAATTTTGCCGATGCATGTATATCGGTGGGCGTAGTTGTGCTTTTTCTTTTCTATCGTAACGACTTTAACAGCACAAATACTACACCGTCAGCAACAAAAACAACAGAGAATATTGCTGAAAACACTGTAAATGCACAAAAAACCAACGAAGAATAAACAACAATAATGTATACACAGAAACACAACAAATTGCTATATGCGTGGGCAAAAATATGTATTTTGCTCGCGTTTGTGTTGGTTTCGTGTAAACCTACCGTACCTTCCACTTATATTCAGCCTGGAGAAATGGAAGATTTGTTGTACGATTACCACGTAGCAATGTCTGTGGCAGCAGTAAAAAATGCTACTCCAGAACAACAAGAGGCATACAAACTGGCTGTGTTTAAACGCTATGGAATAGACGAAACTGAGTTTGAAAATTCGTTGAAATACTATTTGCGACATACCGAACGACTAAAGAAGATATACGAAAATATAGACGAACGACTGAAAAAGGAGGCACAAGCACAAGGCGTATCGGCATCCGACTTTAATCAGTATGGCGATGAATCGCTCAAAGGCGATACTACAAATGTGTGGAATAGGGCAAAAGCGGTGATACTAACACCACAATCGCCTTACAACTACCATTATTTTGAAGTGAAAACAGATACTACTTTCCATAAAGGCGACCAGCTAACGCTCGAATTCGACCCTCTTTTCATAGTGCAAGATGGTACGCGAGAGGGTGTAGCAGTGTTCACTGTAACCTTTGGAAACGATAGTATAGCAACCGAAACTGCACGCTTCTTTAGCGAAGGACACCAGTCTGTTCCTATCCAAGACACTGCTCATTCTGGTATAAAACGGGTGCGTGGCTACTTCTATATGCCACAACCACACGACAATTCCACTACATTCCGTCTCTTAGCCATCACCAATATCAAGCTAATTCGTATGCACGAGCAGAAGCAAACTACTGTTGCGCCTGCCGATTCTACCAATAATACTTACCCAATACGTAATGTTGGAGGCGAACCAGTGCAGAAAAAACAAGGCGAAAAAATATCAGATGCCAACCTACAGATGGTTGTCGACGATAATGCTGTGCAGGAAGCAATGCGCAAAAGGGGCATTCCAAAGCCAGCTACACGATGAGACGAATAGCCGTTAATACAGCAATTTACAACAACAAATGTATAGAACCTGCTGTAATAGAACTGGTTGGCGATAGGGTAGAGCACTTCTTCCAACTCAAAGAAGAAATTTCTATGACAGAATGGATAGGAGGAGAAGTGGTTTTACAAGTGCATAGAGGAAAGCTCAGAGCCTATAAAGATGGGCAGATGCTTAGCGAAAGTCAGTCGCTTTAGGGCATTTAGGTTTTGGAGCGGCACTATGAGGAGAATATTTATAGAGAGAATAGTGTTCCCATAGATACTATCTTCTATAGAAGCTAAAAGGTTCTCCTGGTGTCCTTAGAGCCTTTAAACGAAACAAAAGAACATTAAAAACAATATAAAGCAAATGCAATTATTCGTTAGTTTATTGCTTGCAACACTCTCATTTGCCTCTCCTGTGCACATACATGTACAGCTTGCGGGCAACTTTGGAGAGCCTCGTCCCAACCATTTTCATGGTGGAATAGATATAAAAACCGAACGTGGAGTAAACTTTGGAGTCTATTCCATTGCCAATGGATACGTTTCTCGTGCCATAGTAGGTGAGTATGGTTTTGGACGCGCACTGGTAATAGCACACCCTAATGGCTATTCCAGTTTTTATGTACACCTTAATCGTTTTGCACCACAGATACAAGCTGCTGTAGAACGATGGCAATACACACACCATAGCTATAATGGCGATATTCATTTTCAGCCTGGTGAAATACCAGTAAGTAAGGGACAGTTTGTTGCTCTTAGTGGAAATACAGGAGCATCTCAAGGTCCGCATCTCCATTTAGAGATGCACCAAACAGCCACTGGAAACCTTATGGACCCAATGAACTGGCTTTCTCATATAGTACCAGATACCAAAGCACCCACCGCCTACTCGTTTAAAAGCTATCCACAGGCAGGTCAGGGTGTTTTTCAAAATACACAAGAAAGTAGAATTTACTCCTTTGGTAATACCCGATACCGTGCTTGGGGCAAAGTAGGATTCGGCACATGGGCTTACGACCACATGGATAGCGTGTACAACAACTATGGTGTACGCCACACCGAACTATATTGCGATGGTAAGCTAATCTACAAAAGCGATGTAAACAACATACCACAACAATGCAACAGAATGATTAATGTGTGGGGCGATTACGAGCATTTCGCCAGTCATCGCATCTGGTATCTTAAGTCGTTTCGTGAGCCTGGCAACCGTCTTCCCTTCATAACGACTAATGCTACAGGGGGTATTGTAAATTTCAATCAGCCTCGCGAGTACCATTTACAATATATTTTCAGCGACTATTATGGCAATAAAACCGTGAAAGACATATATGTTCAGGGCACACCACAAGCCATTCCGCCTGCACAACCCATTGGTGGTGCTAACGCTTTGCTGGTAAATCGCAACAACAATGTGGCTTTCGCAGCAGCTCTGTTACAGGTAAAAGGTTCGCTATTGGCACGCAACTGTTTGCTACAACCACAGCAAACAACTCTTGCAAATGCCCTTTCGGCAGGCTATCGCTTTGCTCCTTTGTCGCTTCCTCTACTTGCTTACACTCCTTTAAAGATAAAAATAACCGCACCAATAGGCAATACTTCTAAACTATATATGGCTGCCATAGCACGTGGAAGTGGTGCTGGTGCTCCACCAATGTACTGTGGGGGAAGCTATAAAGATGGTTGGCTACAAGGAAACATACGCGATTTGGGACTGGTATACTATGTTGCACACGACAACACACCGCCAACCATTAGACAAACATCGGGTAATCCGGCATCATTAACGTTCCATTTGTCTGATACAGGTACTGGCGTAAAGAGCTACGAAGCCTATATCGACAACAAATTTGTGTTGTTTGAACAAGGTAAAGACCGGTCTAACATTTTCTGCGACTTACGCAAAACGCCTATCCCGGCTACGAAAACGCAACACACATTGCGCATTGTTGCAACCGATAGACGCCAAAATGTGGCTACCTATACCACAAAAATAACCTATTAAATTCCAATATATATAATGTGAAACTCTAATTTTTTAAACCTATATGATTATGAAAAAACTAATTTTAGGCGTACTTGCGCTCTGCTCTTACCTTTCTGCAGAGGCTTGTACCAACTTTATTGCAACGCGAGGAGCAACTACCGATGGCTCTGTTTTCGTTACTTACAGTGCCGACGACTATGGTATGTTTGCCAGTCTTTGCCACTATCCTGCAGGAAAACACCCAAAAGGAGCAAAGAGAGAAATAGTTGATTATGACTCTGGAGAACGTCATGGCTTCATAGACGAGGCTCCAGAAACCTATAATGTAATAGGAAACATCAACGAATACCAGGTAAGTATTGGCGAAACAACCTACGGCGGACGTAAAGAAATGGTAGATAATACGGGTATTATAGACTATGGTTCGCTTATGTATCTGGGTTTACAACGCTCTAAAACTGCTCGCGAAGCCATTAAAGTAATGACCGATTTGGTTGAAAAATATGGCTATCAGTCAAGTGGAGAAAGCTTTACTATAGCCGATCCGAACGAAGTTTGGATTCTCGAAATGATGGGTTGCGGTGGCGATAAAAAGCAAAAGGTGGTATGGGTTGCCGTTCGTATACCCGATGGAATGATATCTGGACACGCTAATCAGGCACGTATCGGACAGTTCTCTACCTATAATACCGATGTAATAACATCTAAAAATTGCATTAAATTCGCTCGCGAGAAGGGCTGGTTTAATGGAAAAGACAAAGACTTTAACTGGAAAATGGTTTATGCAGCACCCGATTTCGGTGGTCGTCGCTACTGCGATGCACGTGTGTGGAGCTTCTTTAACCACTTTAAAGATATGTCTGAATACTTGCCTTGGGCACTTGGTAAAGATAAAAATGCTAAAGATATGCCTCTTTGGATAGCTCCAGACCGTAAGCTAAGCCTTGCCGATATGGAGATGAGTATGCGCGACCACTACGAAGGAACTGCCTTAAGCACACTTAACGACTGCGGTCAGGGCGATTGGGAAATGCCTTATCGTCCCACACCACTTACGTTCGACTACAACGGAAAGAAGTATTTTACAGAGCGTCCTGCATCTACTCAGCAGAGTGCATTCTCATACGTGTGCCAATTGCGCTCTTGGTTGCCTCGCGAAATAGGCGGTATCATCTGGTTTGCTAACGACGATGGCAACATGGCAGCATACGTTCCAATATACTGTAGTAACGTTGATCGTGCCGAATGCTTTAATACTCCAGGAGCCGATGCTGTTACTTTCTCCGACAAAAACGCTTTCTGGGTATGCAATTGGGTAGCAAATATGGTTTATCCACGCTACTCTCAGATGTTCCCAGCACTGAAAGCTGTTCGCGAAAAGTTGGAAAAGGGCTATGCTGCTAACCAAAATGCAGTGGAAACAAAGGCACAAGAACTCTATAAAACCGATAAGGATGCGGCTGTTAAGTATCTAAACGACTACTCAATAGCTAAGAGTAACGAAATGCTTAACGAGTGGAAACAACTTGCAACTTACCTTATTGTGAAGTTTAATGATATGGCGGTGAAACCAGAAAAGGACGGTAAGTTCGAACGTACTGCCACTGGTTGGGGTGCACGTCCAGCTCGTCCGGGTATGAGCGAGGCTGCTAAGAAGGCTATTATAGAGCAAACTGGCGATAAGTTTGAGGTTCCAGCAGAATAAAATAATATTTTTTTATTTACAAAAAGAGCAGTTCCAAAATAGCATTTGAACTGCTCTTTTTTGTCTCCTTTGGGGGTTTCATTTCATCGAACCCTTGCATTTATTTAATCGTACACGCATATCTGTCCCCCATTTTGTGGGTGTATATGGATATGCGGGCACGATAAATCTGCCCCTATAGCTGCTAACGGTCTGCCAACAACGCTGCTGGCGAATTGGAATAATGTGGCGAATATTCTGTGAGATATTCACATTCACCCACGAAATGCGTGCGACCGATTTGCAACAACGTAACATTCAAAAAACAAAAACCATACTTTTGCAACGCAAAAACCCACTTTTTGCACGCCAAAAACCATACTTTTACACGGCAAAAACCATACTTTTGTTCTGTGAATATGTAACATACACAGAATGAACACGTTGCGAATACTCCGCAAAATATCAACGAACACCCCCCAAAACACCCAACTTACACTCCGCCAGGCGTAGGGGCCGATTCATCGTGCCCGTATCCTTACATTGTCAAATCCGTATTTTCACATTATCAAATCCGTGTATTCGTTTCACCGCACACGCATATCCGTTCGTCATTTCGTGGGTGTTTACGAATATGCGGGCACGATAAATCGGCCCCTACGGCTGCTAACGGTCTGCTAATAACGCTGCTGACGAATTGAAATAATATGGCAAACCCTCCGCAAAATATCCACATTCACCCACGAAATCCCCAACGAACACTCACAAAAACACCCACGAACACACCGCCAGGCGTAGGGGCCGATTCATCGCGCCCGTATCCTTGCATTGTCAAATCCGTATTTTCCCATTATCAAATCCGTGTATTCGTTTCATCGCAAACGGATGTCCACATCTTAAAATACGTATATTCAAATCACCACACACGCATTTCTGTTCCCCATTTTGTGGGCATTTACGGATATGCGGACACGATGAATCTGCCCCTACGGCTGCTAACGGTCTGCCAACAACGCTGCTGGCTAATTGGAATAATGTGGCGAATATGCTGTGAGATATTCACATTCGCCCACGAAATGCGTTGCTACCGATTTACAACAACGTAGCATTCAAAAAACAAAAACCATACTTTTGCAACGCAAAAACCCCCTTTTTGCACGCCAAAAACCATACTTTTACACGCCAAAAACCATACTTTTGTTCTGTGAATATGTAACATACACAGAATGAACACGTTGCGAACATTCCGTGAAATATCTACGTTCGCTCACGAAATGGGTTGCGAACATACTCTTATATCGTCTTTTTTCTATTGTTATATTGTTTGTTCGGTGCTAATTGGGCATTGCTTTGCGAGTGGTTAAATGTCTATTTTGCTTTGTTTCGGGGCTCAACATCGCTATATTCTACCTTTATGTGGAACAGCGGAGTAATGTTAATGCACTGCTGTTCTAAGTCTTCTTCTATGTAGTATTTGCCACCTGGAAGTAGTTTGACTTGTGTTTCGTACGATAAAAATTCGTCTTCGCCATACGATCTTCCCTTTTTATTTGCTATTACTCTAAGCTTAAACTGGTGTGTTCCCGGCGATATGAGACACTTTTTGTATATCCAATGGATTATGCCTTTGCCATTTGGCACACCGTCTATGGCATCTACTACAATTCGTTTTGGCTGAATAGCCGACCTGTTTTTCTTAAAAATCAGTGTTACTGCATTGGTATTTTTGTTCAGCCAACGCCTTGTTTCTCGGAAATATCGTAGGAAAAAGATGATTCCAACTAACTGTTCGGCTGCAAAAAGAGTTGGAAATCCATACCGAATAATCATACTATTGGAGAACGAAGATAGTAAGGACGACAATCCGGTTAGTGTATAAAGGGAGATGAAAACGCCTGTAAGAATGTTCGCTTTCGCTTTATTGGATTGATGAGAAAGCTTTGCTTCGAAATAGATGGCTATAAAAATAGCATATATCAATCCCGATAAAACAATTATATATATTATTATTGTGTAGTTAAAACCCATACTATTATTATTTCTTTACGCCTGCGAACGAAGACTTAATGCCTGTTGTGGTTTGCCTTTTTCTATATTTGGGGTGGTGAAAGCGGTGAGTATCAGGCAGAACCAAGCATTTATACGAGGTGTTTAAAGGTAGGCAAGAGCGCACGCTAAACGGGCAACAGTTTTGCAAAATAGCGTTGCTTTGATACCTAAATGCAAACTTACACAAAATATTTGGATAAAAAAAGATATATGTAAACAACTTGTTTGTGTTTTAATGGTATTCTTTCTACATAGTTTTTTTGTTTGCCTTTATGTGGCTTAAAAGGCATTCTATCTTTCTTAAATCATCTGTTTTTCTATGGTTTTTAGGAAAGATAGAACCATATAGCCTTTATTCTGCGTTATTTTTCGGCAACTTTATTTTTTCCAAAATAAGCTTGTTATGTCTTCCATTTGGTTGTTTTCCACAATTTTATACATACGTTGGTTGGTGCGTCGGCTATCTAATCCGCCCAGATGACGTATGTATGGTCCCACCTTAATGTAGTCGAAATGAGGCAATTGAATATCCGTTGCCAGTGTGGTACGCCCTGTGTACCAGCCCACTTTTATATTTTTGTGGTGCGTTTTTATGTAAATAGCCAGTTGGTTTATAGCCTCTGGTTCGCTATCGCCCCCCATAAAGCCAATGCAAGTAATGCGTTCGCCATCTTCTTTCAGCATTTTCTCTATAGCATCTGGTGTTAATGGCGTGCCCACATCAGTCCAAAGGAAAGTGCTATGGCACCCCGGACATCTACAAGGACAGTTAGAAAGATTGATAGCCAACGTAACTTCGTTGGGAAATTCTTGGAAAACAATATCAGAATTTACGTATTTAAGCATTACAAATTTGGTGTTAAAACTGTGTGCACACTGCTCAACGCAGTATGCACACCCTATAAACGAAAATATAAATTAATTGGGTTTACAGAAACAGCGTATACCCAATGCCCTCACTCTTGAGGGCTAAACCGTATATTTTTCTTTTGTAGCGTAGTATCGTTTGCCAGCTTCTACCTGTCGAGCAGCCGAGAAATTGCTTACACGTTTCATATAACCGATGACGCGTGTTAGGTAATCTACGTTTGTAGAATGGCAGTGTGGGCACTCTTTAAGGTTGCGTTTGTCTATGTGTCCGCACTCGTTGCACACCGTGTTTGGTATATTGAATGTGAAATAGTTACACCCTTCTTCTGCAGCAACCCTCATAAGCTGTCGGTATTGTGGTTGCGATAGATGTTCGTCGAGGTTCATATGCAATGCCGAACCACCAGTAAGATGTTCTATGTAGGGTGCTCCGTGCAAGCGGAACTTATCTAAAATGGTTAGCGAATTGTCTTCTACACGATAGAAATAGCTATTATAGCAGTCGCGAGGAACGAAATATCCATCGGCTTTGTCCCACTTTGCGTGCTTCACACCTACGTTTTCGGCAGGTATCATCTCGCAGTTGAACATAGCTTCCTTAGTGCGATATTGTTTGTTATAGGCTTCAATCAGTCCTAAAATACCCTGTACATATTCTTTATAATCGTCGTTTGGTGTAATATCCAACCCCATAAATTCAGCCGATTCTACCAATCCGTTAATACCAATGGTTAGATATTGTCGGTCTATGTTTATGTATCCAGCATCGAATAGTGGCAGCATGTGGTGGCGCAGCAGGTCTTTCAGGTTTTCGTTATATGCCAATTGCACTTTGTGGCATAGGTCTATAATGTGCGAAAGGAACTCTTTGTAGTCTATTCCCTTATTTACAGCGTATTGCACACATCTATTTAGATTTATGGTGAGTACACTTTTTGATCCTGTAGATACGCCACCTGCACCCAAGGTATATGAGAAACCGTTGTCTTGAATCTCGTTTCTTAGACGGCAACACGAGCTTAACGAGTCGGCATTGTCGCTCATATATGTAAAGAAACTGTGTCCTTCGGCATACATTTGTGCGGCAAAGTCAGCCCATTCGGTATCGCGACATTCGCCATTTTCAGATAGAAGCGCCATTGTTTCCACAGGGAATGTTAGCACAGCCTTAGTTCTTTCTTGGTTAAACCACCTCATAAAGCGTTTCTGTAACCACGAAACACCTTCCCAATCGGGTTGCGAACCATCTGGGAAATAGAAGTTTTCGAAGAGCGATTTAAAGTAGAATTTATCGTAATAAGATATGTTCCAGAATACAGCCTGATAGTTTCGGGCACCAGTTGGCTGGTTTAGCGAGTATACAATCTGCTCAAAAAAGTCGGTAATAATCTTGTCTATGGTGCGTTGTTTCAGACTTAAATCTACCACTTTATCGGCATGTTGCCAATAGTCTTTACCATATTCTTTCTGTATAAAGTAGTTCATATACATCAAGAATTCGGGTGTTGCGCATGCACCAGCCAGCATACTCGAAACCATAAACACCATATTTATGAATCCGCCACAGAAGCTTTTAAGGTTGGTAGGGGCAGTAGAGTTACCTCCAATCGATGTTGTTCCACCGATAAGCCATGGATACATAGTGATAGAAGCACAGTAGTTGGCAAGGTTTGTCTCGTCGTTCTTATATATAAAGTGGTGTGTTAGCAAGTGTAAATACTCGTCAGAGAGTTCCTTTCCGTACATTTTTTTAATGCGGTCGGTAAGCAAACGGCGGTTCAATCTAATGAAACCTTGCTTTGGAAGCTCGCCTATTAGGGTGGCAATGTTCTTGTTTTCCACGTTAGCATTGGCATCAAACTTAGAGCCAGTGGCAGCATTCTCTGCATGACAATAGTCTGTTAGGAAGCGCATTTTCTCTAAAACCTCCCTATCTTCGGTGTGTTGGTGTCTATAAACTATAAAACTTTTTGCTACATTATAGTGTCCTTCCTTCATTAAAGCCTCTTCTACTTGATTCTGAATGTCCTCAACTTTAATGTCGTCGTGTATTTTTATGTTCGCTAAAACCTTTGAAACTGTACCAAGATCGGTAGGTTCGCCAACACTGTCGAATGCTTTTATAATGGCATTCATAATCTTGTCGAGTGAGAAACGGTCCTTTGAGCCGTCGCGTTTTGTGATTGTGAAATTCTTCATTTTACCTTTTCAGTATGTCTTTATATATTTTTATGTTATTGATTGAGTTGTTTTTGTTGTTCCTGTTGGTTACCTTAATGGTTGTTTTGGAAAACTTTTCTCGATGCAA
>ERZ773045.1142-NODE-1142-length-12298-cov-12.410602_pt1 | contig 12298 bp, 14 predicted proteins | sample MGYA00580635_ERZ773045 | MGnify/ENA primary metagenome ERZ773045 (study PRJEB29015, sample SAMEA2738115) | human oral metagenome | biome: human oral; feature: human-associated habitat; material: saliva | place: China | collected 2261 ...
TGCTCTAAGTCATTCTTAACTTGCTTGATATCTACCCCTTCTGGCACAGCATCCAGGAAAATCTTGAGCGTGCTCCAAAAACCTGGAATGGCTTTGGAGAGAATAAAGAAGGAAATAGCAAGAGACAAGAGGGGATCTAGGATATACCAGTCAGTAAATCGGAGGACAATGGCCATCAGGATGACGGTCAACCAACCCAAGGTGTCTTCCAAAAAGTGCAGGCTGAGAATAGATTCATTCTTGGTTTGTCCCTTACGAATGACCAGACTTGCTAAGACATTCACACTGATGGCAATGATTCCAAGCCAGAGAAGACCTTCTTCATTGACAGGTTGTGGGTGAAAGAGTTTGACCATATTTTCCAAAATCACCATGCCAGACCCTGTCATCAGAATCACAGCTGTTACCAAGGCACCTAATAAGCTAAAGCGTTTGTAGCCCAAGGTATAATGATTATCCTCCTCTCGATTAGAGATTGTTTCTAGAAAGGCTGAGATGCCAATGGCGATTGCATCCCCCAAGTCATGGACAGAGTCAGCGAGAACAGCACTGGAACCAAAGATTCCCCCTGCAATAAACTCAACAATGGCAAAGCTTAGATTTAATAAAAAAGCCAACCAAACCGCACATTTTGTCTTCATTATATTACTTCCTTTGTTATAATAGATTCATGAACATCATGTTCATTATCTATTATCCAATACTATCAACAGAAAGGATAGGGGCAAACCGTTCGCTGTGTACGTTACTGAACAGTTTGTTCATAGTGTCCATATGACTGCACAAGATCGTCGCATTACCAAGACTAGAAAAGCTATCTATCAAGCTTTCTTGTACTTACTTAACCAAAAAGATTATGAGGCCATCACCGTTCAGGAGATTATTGACTTGGCTGATGTGGGGCGTTCGACCTTTTACAGCCATTATGAGAGCAAGGAACTCTTGCTGGATGAGCTCTGCCAAAAGCTCTTTCACCACCTCTTTGAGCGTGCTCAATACCTCTCTCCCCAAGACTACCTGGCCCATATCTTTCAACATTTCAAGAAAAATCAAGACCATGTGACCAGTCTCTTGCTCTCCAAAAATGATTATTTTATCCGGCAACTGCGAAAAGAACTGGAACATGATGTCTACCCGATGGTAGCCGACGAACTGATTCAATCACACCCCAACATTCCTCACTCCTATCTCAAGCACCTGGTTGTCAGCCACTTTATCGAAACCCTCAGCTGGTGGCTAAAAAATGGAAAGTCCTATAACGAACAGGAAGTTGTCCAGTTTTATTTGGAGATACTGAAAGTTGGTTCAAACTAGAAAGAAGTTTTTTTAATGACCCTCACTCAATTTTATTTTCTCTTTCCAGCCTTATTCATGCTTCACGAACTTGAGGAAATCATATGGATGCCCTCCTTTGTCAAAAAACTATCAGCACAGTTTCCAGATATTCGATTCCTTTCTTATTACACCCCTTTTACTTTCAATGCCATTGTCTTGGAGCAGTTTCTGATCCTGCTTCTATCACTTTTTCTTAGCTACCAGTTTAGCAACTATACTATTTACGCAACCATTGTAATTGCTTATATCTACCATATTTTCGGACATCTGATTCAGACAATTGTCCTTCGAAAATATGTTCCTGGCTTGGTAACGGGCATTTTAACGAGCTTATTCTCCATCGCATTTCTAAAAATTGAAATTTCAGTCAAACTCTATGGTTACTCTTTTTTGACTTTACTGGTTATCGTTTTAAATCTTGTAGTATCATTTATGATTCTTAATAAAATCAGTCATAAAAAATAGCACTCAGACAATCATATCTTAGAAAGGAAACATCTATGTCACTTTATCTAATCTTTAGCATCATCACAGTCTTCTTAGCCCTTGCTTTTGCTCTTCTTCATTTATTGGCTTCTCTTACTGAAGTTAAAAAAGGGAATCACACTCTAGGAAATACATTTCTCCTTATCGGAAGCAGCCTTGCGACCTTCTCTCTCATCCTCTACTTCTTATTGCCGATTGTCGCACTATCTCTTTGGCTGATTGGTTGTGGGTTGATTTGCTACGGAGCCTATTGGAATGGCAAGCACAAAGAAAACTTCCATCCAGTCCACCATGTCATTCGGATTGGCATCGCTCTGGTGATTACGATTTTATTAGCTCTCATCTAAAAAAACTCAAGTTTTATCAATGAAAACTTGAGTTTTTTAGTAGTTACGAAATCAATAAGGAATTAAAAATCTTGCTTTTCTTTAAACAGTTTAGTCTTTTCTTGGCAGTAATCCATTAATTTCTGTGCTTTTTCAAATGAGTAGCCTTTTTCAGATACAGACTTGACTTTCTTTTCATCAAAATAGTAGCCTGTCAAGCCCCTGACTTCCTCTGATAAGGTGAGATAATAGCCTGTTTCGATTCCCTGATCTAGATCTTTCGAAAGAGACTTCATCAAGCGTCCAAAGAGAGACTTTTTCGTCTTTTCATCACTAGAATTATTCCCTAAGTTGGTTGAAATCAAGCCGGGATGATAGGCATTGATGGTGATGTTTGAACCTCTTAAAAAGAAATCTCTTGCTAGATAGCGTGTCATCCAAATGGTATAGAGTTTGGAATTATTATAGGCCAATCCTGGATTGTATTCTTTCTCAAATCCAAAGTCCAAATCCTTGACCTTGGCAAAATGATGCATATAGGAAGAGGTATTAATGACACGGCCGTCAGCCGATTTTTCTAACAAGGGGCTTAGCTCAGTTGTTAACAGATAGGGAACGAGAACGGATAACATAAAAGTCAACTCGATATTTTCAGCACTTGCTTTTCGTTCTTTTCCTGCATACAGTCCTGCATTGTTAAATAAGACATCGATCCTTTGAAAGTCTCGCTTGATTTCCTCTACAAATCGATAAACATCATCTAATTTTGAAAAATCTGCCAAGTAGCTTGAAACTCTGCCTCTCAGGGAAACAGCCCGAACCTCTTGAAGCGCCAATTCCAGTTTTTGAGGATTTCGTCCATGAAGAATGACCTGATGACCTTCACTAGCCAGTTTCTTTGCCAAATGCTTTCCAATGCCATCCGTAGCACCTGTTATTAGAATGGTTTTGACCATATTAGTCCTCCAAGAAAGTAATGACTTCTTTTGAAAACTCTTCTGCATATTGGAAGATCGAACCGTGACCAGCATTTGGATAGATGATGAGCTTACTATCTTTTATTTTCTCATGCATATCATAAGAATTTTCTGTTGGAACCTGCATATCCTTGTCCCCATTGACGATTAAGGTTGGTTGGGTGATAAATGTTAGGTCGTCTTGAGAATCTTTCCCCCAACGTTTAATAGCTTTGAGTTGTGTCAAGAAACCAGGCACACTCATGTCTTTGTCCGCAAATTCCTTGGTTCGCATTCCCATTCGTCCGAGAACTTTCAAAGCTTCGATTTTTCCTTGTTCATCATGGTTATAGAAGATATAGCGTTTAGGATCGATGCGCTCGAGTCCAGCTTTAAACATATAGTTAAATGTTTTCCCTGTAACCTTATCGACCTCTTTTCCACCTCGAGGTCCTGTTCCTGCTAAAATGAGACGGTTGACCAAATCAGGCTTGATTCGGATGTTTTCTTGGGCAATCATGCCTCCCATAGAAAGACCAAGGAGATTGATCTTATCGTAACCAAGGGCTTTTACAAAGTCAATTGTCTGCTCAGCCATTCCAGGAATGGTTGGCGCCACTTTGCCTTGACTGGCTCCCACACCAGGAAGGTCGACCACAATCACATGGTGTTTTTCAGCAATCAAGTCCAAGAGTTTTGGATCCCAGTTGTCGAGGGTTGCTGCCAAATGGACCAGCATCAGAAGAGGCAGTTTTGATTTTCCTTTGCTGAGTTCGCGATAGGCGATTTGATTTCCTTGGACAGTGATGTATTGATTTTTAGTTGTAAGATATGACATTGTCTTTTCCTTTTTATTTCTTAAAGTTGAGGACTGTTTTTCCACGTGAGCGACCATTAGCGACCTTGTCTAAGGCGCTATTCACTTCTTCAAATGGATAGACTGTATCGATAGATGGTTTGATTTCTAATTTGCTAAAGAGGTCAGCTACCTCTTGTAATTGAGTGCCATTGCTTTCTACAAAGATAAAATGGTAGTGAACGCCGTATTTGTCAGCCATCTTATCAAATTTGCGACCGGCTAAGCCAAGTAGGATCTGTTTCCATTTTGGCAGGTGCATCCGTTTGGCAAAGTCACCATTTGGCATAGCACGGAGGGACACAAGCTGACCACCTTTTTTCATGATAGACATTTGTTTTTCAGTCTCAGCGCCACCAAGGGTATCGAGGACATAATCAACCTGGCTAACCGTTTTTGTATAATCCTCTGTTTTGTAATCGATAAAACGATCTGCTCCTAGTTTCAATACTCGCTCAGCACTATCTCCAGCCCCATTGGTGATGACTGTCAAACCTTTGACCTTAGCAATCGGAATGGCCATACCGCCGACACCGCCTGTACCACCAGAGATAAAGATGGTTTTGCCAGCTTGAGCGCCCATGAGTTCTAGGGCTTGCATAATGGTTAAGGCAGTCAAAGGCACAGCAGCGGCTTCCTCGTCAGACAGATAGTCTGGAACCTTGGCTAAGGCTTGACTATCGACAGCTACGTATTCTGCAAAGGCACCGATGTGGTCGAGTGGGAGACGTCCAAAAACTCGGTCTCCGACTTTGAGATTTTTGACTTGTTTACCGGTCTCTTCAATGATACCGACTACTTCATTTCCCGCAGTTTGTGGGAGTTTATAAGGGACGATCATCTTGACTTCTCCTCGGGAAATCATGTTATCCAGAGGATTAACACCAGCTGCGGTGACTTTGACCAAAACTTCTTTGTCTGTGATACTTGGTTTTGCGACTTTTGTGATGTTCAGTGTGATATTCTTTTTGTTGTATGATGTATGTTGTGCGGCTTTCATTGTCTTCTCTTTTCTATTTTTTGGTTGTATCTAATTAAGATACAAGTATGGTCTTTTTAAAACTGATCTGCATGCAAATCAGTTTCGTTTTTGTTTGGCTTGTTGATATAGATTATCAATGACATTTTCTAAGGTTTGCTGGGCTAGTTCCTTCTCAAGTTGAGCTTCAGCACTAGCAAATAGTGGCGAAACTGCTCCTTGGATATGTTTTCCTACTGGGCAATCCGGATTGCTATTTTGGTGAACGGGAAATAAGCTGATGTGACTGACTTCTTGTGTGGCAAAATAAATTTCAAGTAAGGTGATGTCCTTTGGCGATTTACTAAGTTGGTAGCCCGTTTTTCCTTGCTGAGACTGGATTAGTCCAGCGTTTTTCAATAAGGCGATTACCTTTCGAATGTAACTCGCATTGGTGCCAACGCTAGTTGCTAGTGCTTGAGAACTTAAGGTATCCTTGCTCTCACTAATCATGGTTAGGATATGTAAGGCTACTGAAAATTTTGTATCCATAAAAACTCCTTTAGATAACTTGTATCCAATACAAGAACAAGTATAACACAAATAAAAAGAAAAGCAAGACTTTTGCTTCACTGTAAAAACACAAAAAAAGGACCCTACTGGATCCTCTTATTAATTGATAAACATAAGTATTAAGCTTTCTTTGCCGCCTTGCTCCATTGGTACCAACCAACTAGACTGTTGATAAGATAAATGAAGTATTTCCCTTGAATTTGAAGGCTTTCTCCCCACCAGAGGTAGATAGAGAAAATATTAGTGGCTGCCCAGAAAATCCATTGCTCACGATATACAGCTGTCATCAAGAGCTGACCAACACCGTTTGTCGCATCAGTAATAGAATCACGATAAGGACGATTAGCTCCAATTGACTGGTAAATAAGACCAAAAGCTAGCCACCAAAGTACACTAATTGAGAGGTACTTGGTCCATCCCACGGTATCCAACTTACGTGCAACAAATTCTTGTTGTTCTTTTTTGAATTGCGCTTGATAGATCCAAACTAAAAGACCAATCGGCTGCATGGCTGTGAAGTAAAGAGTTGTCAAAACTTCACCGTAAAAGCCTTTTTGTAAAGCAAGCACCAAATAAATGACGGAATTAATCAAACCAAAGAGGTAATTACTCGCACGACCTTCTGATACGAAAATCACACAGATAATACCTGTTAGGCTACAAATCATCCCAGTCCAGTCCACTATGCGACCCTCATAAAAGAGCTCCAACCACAGTGGGAAACTTCCTAAGAGTAAAAGGTAAATCCATGCTCCAAGACTACGATTAGCAAATAGGTCATCCCAGATAGCCTTTAGACTACCTGCAACCCCTAGCTTCTTCATCCCAGTAACCATACGACGGTAACCACCAGACATTTCATCAAGTGTCATCTGGATCTTAGCAAGTCTTCTTTGGATATAAGTATTCATTTTGTCTCCTTTTGTTTTTAAAGAGCCGTGTCAGGAATGACTTTCGGACGCAACGCTCTATAGAATAGTTAATAGAACTATTTAGTCTTTTCACAATACCAACCGTAGTCGACATAGGTTAATATAGTAAATTTACTATTTCTAAGTTCATACTCTATATGATACGCTTATTTTCAAAATTGTCAAGTCTTTTCTGAAAATTCTTCAAGAAATATGAAATAATTTAAAATGCCTAGCTAAGCTAGACATCTTTTGTTTCTATAATGACTTTAATCGTTATTGCTTATACTTCCTTTTTTAACAAGACAACATCTAGTCTGTCACATAAATCTCGCCACGGCTATAGAGGGTAGCTTTTCCTGCAAGGTAAATCCTGTCTCCTTCAAGACGACAAATAAGATGACCACTTCTCTTAGAGGCTTGATAAGCTCTAAATTCTTCTTGTCCTAACTTATTAGCCCATAAGGGAATGACATGACAATGCCCAGAACCACAAACTGGATCCTCCATGACTGATAATTTTGGTGCAAAACTACGTGTAACAGTATCATAGTTTTTACCTTTAGCTGTGATATTTAGGAGTAAGCCATCTAATGCTTTAACTTTATCGAAATCTGGGGTCGCAGCAATGACATCATTTTCATGAGGGAGGATACACACTAGATCTCTTCCAAGCCACGCTTCAAGAGGACGGACACCGATTGCTTCTTCCATCTCACTTGTAACTGGAACCTGACGCATAGCATATACTGGAAAATTCAGCTCATATAACTCTCCTTTTTGGGTTACCAATAGCTCCCCACTCTGTGTTGCAAAGGTCAGACTTTCAGCTTCTATTTCTTTAAATTGAAAGAGAACGAAGGCAGTTGCCAAGGTAGCATGACCGCACAAATCGATTTCTCCGCCGGGTGTAAACCATCGTAATTCGTAGTGATTGCCATTTTTAACCGTAAAAGCTGTCTCAGAGAGATTATTTTCTTTGGCAATATTCTGTAAGGTATTATCCGACAACCATTCGTCCAGAAGACAAACAGCAGCTGGGTTTCCTGTAAAAACGGTATCTGTAAAAGCATCAACGATAAATTGTGGGATGGTATATTGATTCATTGGCATAGGTAGCTCCTTAAATTTTTATCTTTATTATATCTGAAAATAGGATAGAAAACAGAAAAATGGTAACTAAAAAAGCAACTTGAAAAAGTTACTTTTTTGTGTAAAGTTTTCATTATTTCTTGATAAACCCTTCTTTGACCAAAAAGTCACGTGCTACTTGGTTAGCTGGTTTACCTTCTACGCCCACTTGGTAGTTGAGCTGACTCATTTGACTCTCCGTGATTTTACCAGCTAGTTTATTGAGAACTGCTTCCAATTCTGGATGTTTTTCCAGTAATTTAGCTTTCATGAGTGGGGCCCCTTGATATGGCGGGAAGAGTTGCTTGTCATCTTCTAGGACCACGAGGTCATAGCGAGCAAGCTCGGCATCTGTAGAGTAGGCATCTGTTATCTGGATATTACCGGACTGGATAGCCTGGTAGCGAAGGGCTGGCTCCATGGTGGAGACTTGAAGATTGAGTCCGTAGACCTTCTGTAAGCCTTTGTTCCCATCCTCTCGATCATTAAACTCTAGTGTAAATCCTGCCTTGAGTTGTCCTTCCACCTTTTTCAAATCTGAAATAGTCTTGAGGCCATACTCCTGGGCAATTTTCTTAGGCACCGCGACAGCATAGGTATTCTGATAAGCCATAGGTTTAAGTAGAACTAGATTATCTTGTTTCTTAATACCATCACGCGCTGCTCGATAGACTGCTTCTGGATCATGGCCGACTTGTGGTGCCGGCTTGAGCAGACTTTCGGTCACGGTCCCTGTAAACTCGGGATAGATCGCGATATCTCCTTTTTTCAGAGCTTCATAGAGGAAGGTGGTCTTACCAAAATTTGGTTTAACGGTCACTGTCATATCCGTATTTTCTTCAATCAAAATCTTGTACATATTGGCTAGAATTTCCGGTTCAGGACCTAACTTACCAGCGATGACGAGATTGTCTTTCTCCTTATGGGGAATGATGTTTGGAGCATAGCTAGCTCCCAAACCAAGGAACATCACAGCAAAGGCCGCAAAGATGGTCCGCATCTTGGCCTTTTCCATCCATTTGAGAAGAAGGTTAAAGGCAATGGCTAAAAAGGCAGAAGACAGAGCACCGATCAAAATCAGACTGGCATTATTGCGGTCAATCCCCAGAAGGATGAAGGAACCAAGCCCCCCTGCTCCAATCAAGGCAGCGAGGGTAGCCGTCCCGATAATCATTACAGCTGCTGTCCGAATCCCAGACATGATGACGGGCATGGCCAAGGGAATCTCAAACTTCCTGAGTCTTTCCCACTTGGTCATCCCAAAGGCGACACCTGCTTCTTCGAGACTAGGGTCAATCCCTTGCAAACCAGTGATGGTATTTTGAAGGATGGGGAAAATGGCGTAGATGACCAGAGCTGTCAAGGCCGGAAGCGTCCCAATCCCCATGATGGGAATGAAGAGCCCCAAAAGGGCCATGGAAGGAATGGTCTGGAAGATCCCAGCTACCTGTAGGACCCAGTTGCTGGCTCTCTTGCGTGTACTTAAATAAATAGCCAGAGGGACCGCCAAAAAAATCGCAAGGAGCAAGGTCAGTAACGACAGTTGCAAATGTTGCCCCAGTGCAGTAAGCCAGTCTCCAAAGCGTTCTTGAAAGGTTGCAAGTAGTTTAGACATGGTGTGCACCTCCAAATAAATCCGCAACAAAGTCGTTGACTGGCTGGGCTAGGATGGTTTTAGAATCCGCCACCTGCACAATCTCTCCTTCTTGTAGCACCGCAATCCGATCGCCTAATTTCAAGGCCTCGTCCGTATCATGAGTAACGAAGATAGTCGTCATACCAAATTCTTTGTGCAAGTCTTTGGTGAGAGCCTGTAGCTGTTTGCGAGAAATGGCATCCAAGGCTGAAAAGGGCTCGTCCATCAATAGAATCTTTGGTTCTCCAATGATGGCACGCACAATTCCAATCCGTTGTTGCTCCCCACCAGATAACTCACTTGGCTTGCGATTTGCATACTCTGCAGCAGGCAGACCTACCTTGTCCAAGAGTTCTTCTGTTTTAGAGGATATTTGGCTTTTAGTCCACCCTTTCATCTCTGGAATTAAAGCAATATTCTCAGCGACAGTTAGATTTGGAAATAGAGCAATAGCTTGAAGCACATAACCAGTAGAAAGACGTAACTCTCGTTCATCATAGTCCTTGATACGTTTTCCATCCATATAAATATTGCCATCTGTCGGCTCCAAAAGACGATTGATCATCTTTATCATGGTGGTTTTTCCAGATCCTGAAGGTCCCACAAGGACCAAAAATTCTCCATCTTCAATACGGAGATTGACATCTTTTAAAATGTCTGTATCCGTGTAGCGCAAGGCTACATGTTTGTATTCAATCATATTCTTCCTCAATAAGTTTTCTGTCTCTAAGAATATCCAATAAGCTACTTGCTGGATGCCCTAGGACTTTTTCGACATCTGTAGAAACCCCAGCTTGTTCACCAGCTTTAATCGCTGTATAGGTGCTGACCCAGGCATCGTACTCCCATGTTTGTGCTGGCCATTTTTTCCGTGACTCATAGGCTTCTTCTACTGATTCATCCACATACGCGATGGTCTTACCGGTCTCTTTTGAGAGAAGCACTACGATTTTTTCCATGGAAAGATCCTCTGGTCCTGTCAGATTCAAGCTTTGATTTTCCCACTCCTTAGGATTTAAAAGAATTTCTGCTGCAACCTTAGATGTATCCTTACGAACAACAGCTGACACCAGGCCACTGCCAGCCGGACCACGAATTTCTCCATTTTCAAGCGCAAGATCAATCAGGAAGTCCAAGTAAAAATTATCTCTCAAAAAAGTGTAGGTGAACCCTAACTCCTTGATATAGGCTTCCGTCTGGGCATGATCTCGAGACAAGGTGAAAGTTGCCTTCTCATCTGCCCCATAAAAGGAGGTATAGACGATATGCTCTACTCCTGCTAGCTTTGCAGCATCTAAAAAGTCCTTGTGTTCCTTGACACGCTCTGGATTTTCCCGAGCAGAAACCATCAACAAGATATCAATACCCTTCAAGGCCTCAACCACCTCTGGTGTATTGGCATACACTATTTTACGAATTTCCGCTGACGCATAGATCTTTGCACGCTCTGGGCTTCGTGCTAAATGGACGGAAGCAATTCCTTTTTGATCTATAAGATTCGCCACATAGGAACCTAATTTCCCTGTTACCCCTGTAATACCAATCATAACTGTTACTCCCTTTCCCTACATGTCATTCTCTTTAGCTTTTAGATTTGTGATAATCCGCTCTTGATACTCCTCAAATTCTCGGATTTCTTGATTCGAAAATCCTTGGTAGAAAATCTCTCCCAATTCTTTACTGACACGATCCCCAATTTCCTTTTGTGCCCAACCGAGGTCTGTCAAAGAAATATATTTTTTCCTTTTATCCTGCGTACAAGGTTGAATCGTAACCAAGCCTTGTTCTTCCAATTTCTTAACCATGCTGGTCAATGTATTATTGGCTAGACCCGTCGCAAGAGCGATATCGGTCGCAGTAGCGCACCCCAACTCTTGCTTCCACAAAATCGTTAAAATTTTCCCCTGTTCACTTCGGTATTGGGCATCTGGTTCCTTGCTCAAGAGTTTTTGAAAAAGTCGCCCGTTCAACAAGCGAATCTGTAGAGCTTGGTAGCCCCCTAACATCTTGTCCATTTTGTCTCCTTTACTTCTATATCGAACTTTCTGAATTTATTGTAAGACTTTTCATTACATCCGTCAACTATTTCGATATAGAAATAACAAAAACTTCCTACTAAAAAGTAGAAAGCCATCATTTTTATAAAATTAAACAGGAATCACATCAGAAGCATTCCTCTTAAAGAAAGTGCTATGAGCCAGATAAGGACCGTACTTAGAATTTTGACTATAAACCAACCATAAAGGAATAATAAAACTTTTTATAAAGTAGAGTAAGCAAAAAAGTAAAAAAGAACTAAAACTAAGATCCTTTAACTCAAGAAAGTAAAGATAATAAAAAAGCGACGAATTTAATAGAATATTTAAACCCGTAGCAAAACTAGCTGATAATATATTCGTCTTAATCTGAGGGTTAAAGAGTTTGACAGCAAATAAAGCCAATAAAGAAATATTATCGATACATATTGGCTTGTAATCATGACGATAAAAAACTAAACATTTATTGTTATAAAAAACAAGCCCTCTGCTAAAATTACTCGCTTTGTTAATCCAAACATGGGAAACTCCACTGATATCACTCCAAGGAACAAATAAAGCTAATCTTCTAAGATAAATCCCATCCTGTGAAATATAAAATTTCCAAGGAAAAAGAAAATTTATGCCAATGCCAACTAAAATTAATAAAAGAAGGAAATACACTAACTGTGTTTGATCAAAACTAAAAGCGTAATCATAAAATGTTATCGTTTGAAATCCTCGACCAACAATTTGATTAAAACCTAGAAAAAACAAAACAATTATAAATAAAACATATCTATAAAAAATACTACGAAACTTTACACCTTTAGTCATAGATCATATTCTCCTAAATTATACTATCATCAAATAATGCTTTATAATTTTATGTAACCCTAGTATACCATTAAATACTCAAAGAATATAAAAATGATAGAAAGAGATATTAAAAATAGAGCCTAGCTAAAAACTAAACTCTTTTTCTTTTATTCTTCTTCAACCAAGCGTTTAAACTCTGCTTGGATTTCTGTATTTTCTGTTGGTTTTAAGTACATGACCCCACCATTAGTAGTCGGTGAATGAAAGACAATTGCTTCTCCTGTATTGCTTATCGC
>ERZ773045.1143-NODE-1143-length-12285-cov-10.647588_pt1 | contig 12285 bp, 24 predicted proteins | sample MGYA00580635_ERZ773045 | MGnify/ENA primary metagenome ERZ773045 (study PRJEB29015, sample SAMEA2738115) | human oral metagenome | biome: human oral; feature: human-associated habitat; material: saliva | place: China | collected 2261 ...
GTCGTATTCTTCCTCTCTGAGACTGTTTAGTTGACGGTCAAAGATAGCAAATTTTGGTGTCATTCTTTCTCCTCTTTCTTTGTATCTTCTTTTTCTAAACTATCAGCCAAATGCTTTATTGTCAAAGTTGCACCAAGTCTAATAAGTTCATCATGCGAAAGATTCTTCAAATCTTCTTTTGTTAATTCCTTGTTGCTCATTTTTCTTCCTCCTCGTAAAATTCAACCTTTGCAAAGTTTTTAGGATTTATCGTGATGATAGTTTCAGTAGGCTCAATCTGCTGTAATTGCATAAAACTGATATTCCCATAATCTAGGTTTTCAAGACACCCTTTTATTTGTTTGATACTTTCTTTTACCTTGATTTCTTCTTCAAAGTAAGGATTTTTCAATACTATCCTTGTCATGTTGTTCTCCTGTTATTGTTCCTTAGATATTTTCTTCCCAATGGTTAGTAATATCTTCCAAAAAGCATTTCAATTCTCTGCGCTCTACTGGTCTCCCTGTTTGGAGTGATTCCACAATCTCAGCAGATTCACTAATAAACTCATTAAGAGCAAAATCATCTGTCTCCTTTGCCTTTTTAGCAAGTAGATTGTATCGGTGGAGCGCTTGTTCTGTGCTTAGTAACGTGTCAATGCTTACTGTAGTCATTGTTTCTTCCCTTTCTATTCTTCTACAAAACCATAATCTCTGATTTCTTCTTCATCTTCGATAGAGGTATAGCGTTTATTCGTAGTTTCGTGCTTATTATTGATAATGTTATCCCAATTATCTTCATCATTTAATTTTTTGATCGTGTATAAGCTGTGAATGTTATGCCCTTTGTTCAAGCGTTTAATTTTTGCCAAGACATAATCTTCTACGATAGCAAAGTATCTTCCGTTTTCGATTAAGTAGTAGTCCATAGTTAAAACTCCGTTTCTTATTTATGTTTATATTATACACCTCTTTTAATTCCCTGTCAACGCTTTTTATTATTTTTTTATGTTTTTGTATTATATTTTTGTGTTGCGCGTGATTTTTGCTATTTCCTATCCCTTTTCCCTATGTATCAGATAAACAAAGTGTAGATATGCTCGTTTTTGCCCTCTCTCGTCCTCTCTCTTGCGTTCTATCTATCTATCCGTCCATTTATGCCCCAAAATATCAAACAAGCGTAGAGCGTCTAAAATTGCCCTTAGAATTGATTGGAAGAAAATAAATAAAAAGCTAGACTTTCGACTAGCTTTTTTTACTTAATTAAATTGTTTGTAAGGTTTATTAAAAGCATTTAAAATTTCTTCTGGTGTTTCAGAATAAGATTTGACCTCTTTTAAATCCCCTTTGACAATAATTCTCTCTATTGCGTCCTTATCTTCACAAGTTACTAGCGTGATTTCATTCACGCCCTCACGATCCTCAATTTCATCTATTCTTTCAGGCGTTACTTTCTTAACCTCTCTGATTTCATAGGTATATACCTTATCCTTATCTGTCAGATAGATTTTCATGCCCTTTTTAGCATTTGCTAAAGGAGAAAAGAGTAGTTGACCTGCATTTTCGCCTTGGAAGATATGATGACTAGCAAGGGAATAGTTCCCCTCTCCCATTTTTTGGTCTGGCTTCATAGTTCCTGCACCATAAAGTAGGTTCACATTATCAACCCCTTTAAAAATAGGCAAGTTTATTTCTAACTCAGGAATAGCAATCCCACCTATAACTGGAAGCTGTTGGGAGTTCCATTGAGAAGCTAAAACTGCCTCTGACGAAACAGAATTAACAGAAGAAAAATCAAAGTTCCCTTCTTTCTCTTTGTTATCCTCTATGCTCTCTTTCGTCACTTGGTTAACCTGATATTTATTAGTGTTCCAAACAATCATCATATCACGGATTTTTGAATTAAAAATCAAAGCTAGGGATATAAGAATTAGAAATACAGCTAAAGTCTTTCTAAGTATATTTCTTCGTGATCTATTTTTTAGAGATTCTTCACTCTCTATTGTTTCTTTTTTCTCTTTATCAGTCATATCTTCTACCTTCTATTGTCTTTTTGTAATTTCTTCTGCTGTCTTACCAAAATAGCTTAATTTCATATTCAACAATATCAGAAATTCATAAGGAGCATTGAACATAATTTCAAAGCCTCTCTGCTTGCGTGTATCGAACCATGACATAGTTTCTTTATCAAAGTCTTTTCGCTGTTGCAAGGCTTTAAAGTCCTCTTTATAGACGACAAACTCGTCTCCTAGTCCCAAAATATCATTTACAATCTTTTCAAAGCGATTTTTTCGATAGTTTTTAATCTTATGCCAAATATAGCGTTTTTTGTTAGATAGCTTGATATAGTTGTTAGTTCTTACCCACGGACGAACACCAGTTTTAGGAACACCGTTTTCCTCGTAATTATCAGGGTTATTCACTCGTCTGGATTCTTCCATCATGGTATCTATTTCAGATAGTACGGTTGAATAGCCATTGTCATTAGATAAGTCAAAGCGCAACTCTTTATTTATAAAGTCATTTTTAGCCACAATCTCTAACTTATCAATATCTAAGGAAATAACAACTTTCCCCTTTGCAGGTAAACTTTCTCTCGTACCATAAGGAACACCGTCAAACACCATCAAGGCATAATACTTCCATGTATTATCTTTGAGTAGTACACGTTTAATAGCATACAAGGCTAGTTTCTGCATTTCAAGAGCGTAAGATAGTCTGATTTCGTCATCTTTCCTAAACTTCCAAGGAAGCGTGATTCTAGTCCCACGTTTCCCAAAAGAAATACCGTCCATTGAGATATTCTGGTTACACTTTCTGTACCAGATTGTTGTAAATTCCTTTTCTTTAGGAACTCTTATAAAATTATCGCTATCTTTTTGACTTCTGCGCTTCAAATATCCCTGTTTAGTTGCTTGCGCCATGTTCTCAAAGCTAGACCAGTTTATAATACCATCTTTTGCATAGCGCTCATACATCACACTAGCCTGCCCTAAGTTTTTGTAGTCAACAAATTTCCCACTCCCTAACCCAAAGGCATTGTTAAGAGCAATCCAACCCTTTTTAAGTTCTTCTGACTTCTCTTTATACTCAGCTTTCAATTCCTCTTTAAGTTCTTTATCCTTAGTATCTTTGATTTTTTCTTGCAACTCATTTAGCAGTTTAGTTTCTTCTGCAAGATATTTATAGTCATCACACGATTTTCTTCGATACTCTTGACGGTTAAAATAATTTACCATTTCACGCTTCAATTTATAAGCGTGTTTATAGATTTTTTCTAGGTACTCTGTATATCCTGTTGGATCAATCTGTACTTTTAGTGTATAGGTCATTGTTTTCTCCTGTTTCTTAATCTCTTTATGTTTATATTATACACTCTTTCAATATTTTGTCAATACTTTTTACTTTCTTTCTGTTTTTGATAAAAAGAAAGCTCCTAAAGGCAAGTACACTACGCTATACGTTCCTTTAGGAGTGGTCTATTTAATGTTATTCATTTATTTTATATCTGAGTTGTTCTTAACTGTACTTGTAATGCTACCCACTTGTTTTGCTATCGTGTTAGATAGACTGGTTCTAAAACTTTTTTCAAGAAATTGTCAATCTCTCGAATTTTGCTACTGTGTTAAACGAACTGGTTCTAAAACTTCACTAGAATTTTATAGTTTGCTAACCAAGTTTTGCTACTGTGTTAAATTGACTGGTTGCAAAACTGTATTATCATTTTGCTACCGTGTTAAATTGACTAGCGACAAAACAATAGCAGTAGAAATTGAATTAAACTACAAGTTTTGCTACCGTGTCAAACAAAAAGCAGAGAGCAAAAAGTTTTGCTACCGTATCAACACGAACTATAGCCCTACCTTCTTACCGTAGTTTTCAGCTAGACTATAGTTGTTCTGGTTTTACCCAAGGAACGCAAATATCCCTATGCTTATATTATACACCTTATTTATGTTTTGTCAACTCTTTAATGTTTTTCCTCTTTTCTAGCTTCTTCCAAATAAAATAGGTAAGTTGAGTTCCCTTGGTGTCGGTTGATTTCCTTTTCTACTGCAAATGAAACAGTCTCAACTAAGGACTTACAGCCAAGATAATTTTTCAAGGCAATAAGATGATTATATTCATCTTGCGTGAGTGTTATTCTTACAGATTTTTTCATTCTTTCTGCCCCTTCTGTAATGCAGATGGCAATTCTTTGCTTACCTCACTCATGACACCTTCTCTGTCCGTAGGCAATGTAGCAAAGCGTAACCCTGATAGTCCTGCTTCAACAAAAATCATTTCCTTGAATACAGCTTCGCAAATAGCAATCATTTTCTGCTCTATCAAATAAGCGTCAAGATCGTCTCCGTTATCCAATTCTTCCAAATCACACTCTGCCAAGTCACAAGCCTTGTAGTATAGGTTTTCTGCAAACTTTCGTCTTAATTCTTCCATTGGTTTTGCTCCTTTATTTTTTAAATGCCTCAATCAATAATTTTTGTTTTTCTGTATTTTCTACATTGTTTACGTAATCAATAACAAAGTTATAGATTTCTTCCTCAGTTTTTTTGTTACAACCAAATAAAACAACCTCTCCTTCTATTGGCGACATAGCAAGAGTTTGTCCGTCTAATGTTCGACGCTTTAAAAGTAAGAGTTCATAATAGTTATCCCATTTTTTTAATTTCAATTCTTGTTCAGGGCAAGTATCTCTAAATGAATACTTACAGGTCAGGACTTTCCCAAACTCAATCACAACCCCATTAACTCCGTCTCTGTGAACCGAGTTTGCCTCATACTCTTTCTTCCACGCATTTCCGATTTTTTCTATAATTTTTACAAAAGCCACTATTACACCTCTTTCTACTCCTTTTAGTTTTCGATTTTGTACCCAAATTGGTGCATATTGACAAGAGTTACAATAGCTTTATTTTTGTGACTTTGAAAAAACCATTTTTTGAAATTATCCCACTCATTTTCTTCCCAATTAACAAGGTACTCCCAAATACTTTCATCAAAGTTAGCTTTGTGTTCTTCGTACCAATCAGCCACAAACTGAGGTACTATTGGCTTTGTCATGTTTATTTCACTCTCTCTTTTCTAGTCCTTTGTTATATCAGTCCACTTCATCAGTTTTGAACCTACCTCTGCACTTTGTAAGAAAAGCGCAAGCACTTCTAATTTACGACTTTCCTTAATATAGTCAACGTACCCATCAGGAAGCTCGTCAATTATCTCACTCGCTGTTTTAAGCAAGGCGTTAAGTAGAGGTAGTGCTTGTCCTACACTCCCCTCTAGTAACATTCTACTTTCTGAGGTAAATCCATCTCCTTCGTCAATCGCTTCAATGATAATCAAACCGTGTGTTTCATCTTCATCTAACCCCATCACTCGTTTAGTTACTTCTTTGATTGCTTGTAGTTTTGCAACGCTATTGCTTCTGTTTTTGTTGTGTTCATCTTGGTTCATAATGATACCCCTTTTCTATTTTATGTTTATATTATACACTCTTTTTTAAAAAGTGTCAAGACTTTTTCGCTTTCTGAGATTATTTTTTATCAATATCCACCCTTTTTCTCACTCTGCACACTCTTTTATATCCTAACGTCCACTATTTACCCTCTCTCGTCCTCATTTTCACACTTTATCTATATCAAGGTCTATTTCTACCCCTTTTTCTTAAAATCGCTTATATCGGCTAAAAATGCCCTTTAAAACGATTAGAGAAAAATAAAAAAATAGCTAGGATTTTCTCCTAACTATTTAACTCCTAAATCCTCCCAATGTTTTTCCATTCTTTTTTCTTCTGCTTCTGCGATCTTTTTATAAACTTCGGTCTGTCTGCCTTTTTCAGTAGGCAACCACCCCTGAATAAAGTAACAATTCTCTAAGTAAGATTGCTCTAAATAACCATCACTATAGTCTCGTTGTATATGCCTTACATACTTAATCAGGTCATTGTCTTTTAATTCCTTAATCTGCTTCCTGTACTGATATAGATTTAAGCCTGTTCTTTCAAGAATAGTTCTTCTAAGCATTGGCGAACCATAACTAAAGGTATAAGCTGTTTCCCACTTTGCGATACATTCAAAAACTGCGTTCATAACACACCTCTGCTATTTTGTAGCCTTAAAAGTTCCGTCTGCGTAGTTGATTTCAAAACCGTTAGCAGTATTAAAGACGATAACTTTTTCATCAATCTTACCGTCTGACGATAGCATAGAGACAATAACAGTCCGTGGTACTAGTTCGTTACCCTCATAGACTGGCTTTGCTCCGTAGTAGAGCGTTCCGTCATGGTTTGCTTCCAACCACTCCTGCGCCTTAATCTCGCTATAGCGCATACCACCTTTAGCGTCCTCTCCCACGTTTTGAGTTCGTGTTCCTGTAACTACGTTTTGACGGATAGCGTCTCCCCCTAAAGCGTCTCCAATCAAGTGACTACGATTCCAAAAGAACCCTTTGTAGTGCTTACCGTTAGAATAAGGGATTTTCACTTTATCCTGAACGCCCCAACCACTTGGATCAGCGTCCTTAGAAAACTTCTGGCGCACTCCGTAAGAGCCTTCTACGTTCTTAAACGTTAGTGAGCCTTTAGCTTCTGTGGTACGTCCTAGCTTGTCTAACTCTCCATACTGGATTTTACCTGCTTCTGGAAAGTCTGATTTATTGATACCACTCTTACCATCTACTGTGTAGTAATTAGGGTACTTGTCAATACTCCAAGTTTGGACTGCTCCCTTTTCTACCTGCGCTACTTCCGTTGTCTGACTGTCTTTCTTGTCAGCAATCTTATGAACGTCCTTACAACCGACCAATAGCAACATTGCTGTTGTCAAGGTCAACACTTTAAAAATATTTTTCTTTTTCATCTTTCCCTAACCTCACTTACAACAATGGTGTAGTGCCACATTCCACATACTGCCAACCACGTTGTTTAGCAATCTTTTGAAATTCCTTGTCAAAGTCAAACAATGAGTAGTCCTCACGTTCAAGCTCATAGACGAATGGTTTTCCGTCCTTAATCATGGTTGCATAGCATATTGTAGTACGCATTTTAAACCCTGCCTTCTTTTTTGATTATGTTTATATTATACACTCTTTTATATCCCCTGTCAACTATTCTCCGAAAAAACTTGTCAGGAGAACCTTATTAGTGTTATAATAGCTTCGTACTATTCTTTGAACTTTCTTACAAGTTCTCCACCCCTCTTTAGACGAATTGAGGGGTTTGTTTACTAGTTTTCTCATACAAAAAGCCACTACTTAATCGTAGGGGCTTTTATTTTATCTTTGCCACGGTAAACTTCCGTCTTTAGCCTTTTCTGTTCTTTGTTGGTTCTTTAGTTCCTCATTCAAGCGTAATAACTCTTTGAATGACCTATAAGCCTTGAAAACGAAATGAATAGGAACTACAATCCCACCTAATAAGATCGCTACAGCAAACAACCGACTAACCATAAATCTTTCCCTTTCTACTCAATCAGGCTTTTCAAAAAGTCAAGCGCCCACGCCTGCCAATTATGGATAACTGTCATAACAGATATATTTTCTACAACAGCTACCACAACAGCAGATAGATAAACAGAAAGTAGTAGAGACGCAAGTACAATGATAGTAACTACTAGCTTGCTATTTTCTTCTTTCATCTTCTAGCCCTCGCTTCTTCAATGAGCCTAAAACCTTGCGATTTTATCAAGTTTCTTCTTGCTCTCGCCCTCGATATACTGCGCTAGTGTCAATGCAGGGTATTCAAGGTGCTTAATTGTCTTACAGTAGTCACACTCCCCACAATGAGTAGGGGGTACTAAACCACTAACAACTTCCTTAACACGGTTGATATGAGCGTAAAAGACTGCTTCGCCAATTTCAAGAATTTCATCATCAAAGACAATGATTTCTTTATCAGGGATTTCCTCTTTTGAGACTGCGACCATGTAAGGCGTAAAGAACGGACAATCCATTTGCTCTAGGAGTTTCTGGTAGATAAACATTTGCAAGTGATACTTGTACTCATAGACGTTATAAACCATCTGTGGTACTCGTTGGTGCAAAGTAGGCGACCATGTTTCCTGCGCAATGCTACGCATGGTTTTCAGGTCAACAAAATATCGCTGTGTCAAATTGATACTGTCAACCTTACCCTTGAAAGCCAATCCTTCAAGCTCTCCTGTCAGGATCATTTCCTTTTCTACCCAATCGCCTTCTTTGCCTTCGTAGTATTCTTGGAAAACTGGTTCTTCTTTCAGGGCTTGGATAACTTTATCAGCATTGATAAAGTCAGACTTTTTCTCCCTTGTAACAAAGATATTGTTAGCTCTTGCAAAAGCTCGCAAGTCATCAACTTTCAGCTTTTTATCATAAGGTATGCCTGCTTCTTCAAGGGCGCTTACGACATCAGCATTAGTTGGTTCTTTGTAGATATAGCTGTAGTATGCTTCAAGGAACTTCTGGTGTTCCTCTGGCGCTTCAAAATAGCTATGGACGTAGTTCCCCACCACTAACTGAATAGGTGTCTTTTCTTCTTCCCAAGCTCCATTGTCAATAGCAAGGGCTTTAGCTTCGCAATCAATGTAATTTTTGAAGCGTGACGTACTCATGTAGTAATTGTCGTCATAGTAAGTGTCTGGTGTCAGAATTGGTTTATCCATTTTCTTTTTCTTCTAAAAGGTTCAAGTATGAATCGTAACCTTTTTCCTTCCTGCTTATTTTTGTTAGTAGTTCATTTGCCTTATCTTTTTCTGACTGGTAAGAATAAAGCTCCTGACCGTTTTTTTCTAGGCGTAGAATAAGACTATCGCCCCACTCTAGGCAAACTTTACTTTGCTTGTCGTTAATATCCGTCAAGGTCAGCACTCGTCCACCTGTTCCTACAAGCATACCCATTAGCCAATCTTCGACTTTATAGCGTGCATTGTCGCCATCAATCATATAAGTTGCTACTTCTGTCTTTCCGTCCTGTAAGTGTAGATAGACTAGGCTGTTTTGCTTCCTAAAGTGCAAGCGCCCACCCAAGCTATAGGTTTTTGAGATTAGGTTCAAAGGACTTATCTTCAAGTGATTAGAGAATTTTTCTAACACATCAAGCGATAGATGGATATTATCCTCTCCTACTGCCCTGTAATAAGCCTTACCCATTGACCGATAGACTTTCTTCCGTGAGTAATGTTTGCGCCCTTTAGGGTTCATGTAGTAAGAATCAATCTGCTTCCAAAAATTGTTGATCGCTTCTCTTTCTGTTTCTGGATAGATAAGGACTTTGCCTGTATTTTCTCCGAACGCATAGGACAAGTCTCTGTTTAAAGCCTTGCATAACTCGATAATTCTTCCAACCGTACAGTTTGGTTTTACTGAGAATAAAGTTGTAAGAGCTGTATGACTGATACCTGTCAGTTTTGATAAGTCACGATAGGTCAGCCCCTTCTCCTCTTTTGCCTTCTTCAATCGTTCCCAAACATCATAACGTAGTTTCATATAATGCCTCCTTAAAATACCTTAAAGGAAAGCCCTTGGACTGTTTAAAGCCAAGGGTTTTCTTTAATTAAAATGGTAAATCATCATCTGAAATATCCATTGGATTGGTTTGTCCGAAAGGATTTTCTTGTCTTGAAAAGTCAGGTGTAGGCTGTGACGCTTGATTGTTTGGTGCAGAATATCCACCGTGTCCTTGTCCTTGCCCTTGACCTTCACGAACTGAGCGACTTTCTAGTAGTTGGAAACTTTCAGCAACAACTTCTGTTACATAAACACGTTGTCCTTGTTGGTTATCGTAGCTTCGTGTTTGAATACGACCAATAATTCCAATCTGCGCTCCTTTTTTAGCCCAATTTGCAAGGTTTTCAGCTTGTTGTCGCCAAATAACCACATTGATAAAGTCAGCTTCGTGTTCGCCATTTTGGTTCTTAAATGGACGATTGACTGCAAGAGTAAGAGTTGCTACTGCAACATTGGAAGGTGTATAACGCAATTCTGCGTCTCTTGTCATACGTCCTACTAGGACTACATTGTTAATTGACATTATTTATTCTCCTTTGTTTTCTGCCATTTTTGCTGTTGCATTTTTCCCAAAAGTCATAACTTCCTTGTAGGCTTCTTTTGGATTGTTGTGAGCCATTTCAACCCACTTCTCAATCTGTTCTTGACTAGGGGCAAACTCCCCAAGCGTCTTAGCGTGTTCAATGAGGTTCAAAGTGATTTGAACTCCGTTAGTGTGTTGTTCAGCAACTTCACTATCTGTTTGGTGTTGATACTCATTGTTATTTGCACTATCTGGATCTACACCGTCAAATACCATGAAGATATTTTCAAGCAAGGTTTTCTTCGCTTGCGTTGTAGCCGAACGTGTAACTTGGCTGTCGTCCATTTTTGGTTTGGTAACTGGCTCACGAATTTCTGCCACTTCTTCAAAGGTCTGTCCTTTGTAACTTACCTTGAAACTAGCTTGAACGTAGTAACGTTCTCCCTTTTGTTCAATAGTTGTTGAAAAGCGCCCAAACGCTCCGTGTTCAATCAATGCAGAACGAATTTGTTTCAGCATATTGTCAATAGTGTAGTAACGAAAGCCACCGAAACCATTTTCAATATCCTTCTCAACTTTGAGTTGAGATTGGACGTGGATCAAGAGCGCTTCGATTGTTTCAAACTCTTGTTTGTCATCTTTCTTCATCTTCGTTACCTTAGACGGTTCTTTCTTTGTTGCAGACGACTTTTTAGTAGTCGTAGTGGTTGTTGCGTTTTTTGTAGTCTTTGCGACTGCTTCCATTAGGTTTTCCCCCTTAATTTCTTTATGATTATATTATACACCTATCCCTATATTTTGTCAATAATTTTTATCTATTTTTTTAAAAAAAGTCCTAACTTTTTGGTAGGACTTTTGCTTATTCTATTTAGTCTTTATAGATGAGCTCGCCAAAATCTCTCTCAGCCTGCTTAATCAATTCTTTCTTGACTAGTAGAGCTTCTGCAAGGATTTTAGCCCTCTGTCTATAGTGTTTACCATGCCTTCTGAGATATACCCTGTATCCGTCTCCGTTTTCAGCCTTTGCTATGTTCCTTATCCCTGTTTGGGAGTTAGACATAGCCTTGTCTTTACTCGTTCTGCTCTCATAGCCCTTGCTCTGGTCTAGGTTTACAGAATGAATTTTCCCTGATAAGGAGCGTAAATGCCCACAAGACTTCACTTCCTCTCCTAAAACACGACTTAATCTTTTTACGACCTGCTTTCCACAACTGCATAGGCAAGTACAGTTTCTTTGGTGTCGTAGCTCTTTTAAAGGTTCTGTATAACTAAGTATAGTCAACTCGCCTACTTGCTTTCCGATAACCCAATCAAAGTCCTTCATCAGCAAATACCTTTTAACCCTTTGAAATAATACCGTCTAAGGATTGGATCATTCTCCACTTCTTCCTGAGTGAATACAGCTCTGCTACCTTCTTCTGCAATAAAGGTAATATCATCACAACTAAGAACTGAGTAGTAGATATATCCCACAATAACCCTTTTAGCAACATAGGTGTACTTCATGAGCTTAGAAGGAAGGTCAATCAGCAAAACCCCAAACTGCTCTGTGTTGTCTGATATAACCAGTTCTTCCCCAAATAGTCCAAGGACATTATTTACTTGCTCTAGGAAGGTCTGCTCTCCTATATCATAGGTTTTGACCTTTGTTCTGCTAAAGGTCTGCATACCATCAGGGGTAAGGACTGTTTCTGTGACTTCGACCTGTCTTTTCCCTTCTGTATAGCCAAAGGGAAGAAAGAACTGGACTTCTTCCCAACTGTCAAAGTGGTAGTAATGCTTTTTCCCAAAAAAGTCTCCTACCACGTCTGTTACTTTTAGCTTGTACTTTTCATTGAACTTATCAATATTCATCAGTCATTTTCCTTCTCAATGAGGATATAATACTCTTTATCTTTCCAAGTGAACTTATCACGTTCAAATCCCCTTCTTTCAAGATTTTTGAAAGAGTAATCAACTTCACTGTTGTATTCTAGCAATGGAACAAAATACCTCATGTTCCCCTTGACGATTTCAACCCCTTCTATATCTGCTTCTAAGAAAAGATAGATTCTTGCTGTATCGTCCATTTCAATATCATCATCTGGCACGCTATCAAGGTCAATTCCTTTTTGTTTCAGGTAATGCTCCAAAGCATTGAAACACTCCCACTTTTCTCTAGTAAACATGGTTTATTCCACTTCTAGCCAAAGATGGCAATTTTGTAGTTTTTCAGCAAGTAGTAAGCTACAAAGATAAGGGCAATCGTAATGATCCATTTTACAACCGTATCTACAGCTTTAAACACCCAAGCTAAAAACATTG
>ERZ773045.1148-NODE-1148-length-12252-cov-3.050668_pt1 | contig 12252 bp, 17 predicted proteins | sample MGYA00580635_ERZ773045 | MGnify/ENA primary metagenome ERZ773045 (study PRJEB29015, sample SAMEA2738115) | human oral metagenome | biome: human oral; feature: human-associated habitat; material: saliva | place: China | collected 2261 ...
GCAAGCAATCGCGACACGGGTATCAACAGGAGACGAATGTAGCATCCTGATTGAAGACGGGTATAGCGTGAAGCCGGAAAAATTTGTTTCTGCTGCTCAAAACGGTTTAGTAAGTGGGGCAGCAAACGCTGCAGCATCGGCTACATGGCAAGGTGGATTTTAAAAATTAAAAAACTAGAAAAGAAGGAAAAAATCATGAAAAAAACAGAAAAATTTATCGTCATTCGTAGCACAGAATCAGGTCAATTCTTAGTAAAATATGAAAGCAAACCCGGCGCGTTCACTTATAGCTCAACGTGGAGTGAAGGCTTGCAAGATGCTGCAACAAACGCGATCGAATCACTAGAGCGTAACGAAGGCAAAGTAGAAAAAGTGGCCGAAGCACTCGGAGGCGAAGTGCTTATCGTAAATGCAACGTATGAACTTGAAACGTTGGACGGCAAAGAGCCGATCGATCTCACGGAAGAGATCGAAAAGGCAAAGCGCCAACATTTCGAAAACTTTCTTCGTGGGCTCTTGAGTGACAACGACGAGGGGGAATAAAAAAATGCAAATTACAAGAGGAAGGAAGGCGCGGGCTCAAAAAGTCGTGATCTATGGCCCGGAAGGGATCGGAAAGTCTAGCTTTGCAAGTCAATTCCCGGATCCGGTATTCATTGATACGGAAGGATCAACCGATAATATGGACGTAGCCCGTATGGATAAGCCCACTAGTTGGGCAATGCTCAAGAATGAGATCTCGTTTATCAAAGCGAACCCGGGCGCGTGTAAGACGCTAGTCATTGATACGATCGACTGGGCCGAACAGCTCGCGGTCGATTATGTATGCGCACAGCACCAAAAGAACGGGATCGAAGATTTTGGCTGGGGAAAGGGCTATACATACGTTCAGGAAGAAATCGGGCGTCTATTAAATAGCTTGTCCGAGCTTGTGGACAACGGGATCAATGTCATTCTAACCGCCCACGCACAAATCAAAAAATTCGAACAGCCGGACGAGTTGGGATCATACGATAGATATGAGTTGAAGCTCGGGCAAAAATCAAGCTCGAAAACAGCTCCGCTCGTTAAGGAGTGGGCCGATATGGTACTCTTTGCGAATTATAAGACAATCGTCATGACAACTGACACGGGCAAGAAAAAGGCTCAAGGGGGCGAGCGTGTCATGTACACGAATCACCGACCGGCATGGGACGCAAAAAACCGGCACGGCTTACCCGATCAATTACCTTTCAATTATGAGAGTATCGCGCATATTTTCAACGTGCAACCGGAACCACAACCGCAACCGGAACAACCAGCGCCAGAGCCTCAACCAGAGGTGCAACCAGCACCGACAAATGATATCAAGGATCAGTTAGTCGAGATCGGTCAAGAGGTATCTCAAGAAATGGGACGCGCACCGCAACCGCAACCGAAACCACAAGCACAAACAAGTGGGCTATTACCACAAGCATTGATCGACTTAATGGCACCGAACAACGTGACAGAAAGCGAATTGCAAGATGTTGCTTATATCCGCGGACACTTTCCGATGGGAACACCGATCGAAAACTTTCCGAGCAATTATTGGGATATGATCGTAGCGAATTGGGACGCGACGCTGGACGTCATTCAAAACCAAGTACGGAAAGACCCTGAATTACCATTTAACACTAATAATTTATAAACCTAAAGGAGAAATTTCATCATGACACAACAACAATATAACAACTACGACCGTGAGTTTGGCTGGGACGATACAATCGAAAAGGATTCGGAATTCGTCTTACTACCAGATGGCCTATACTATTTCACAGTCGCAAGTTATGAACGCGGACGTCACACACCAAACCCCCAAAATCCCGGCAAGTTGCCAGCTTGCCCTAAAGCTACGGTTCATTTAAAAATCGTGGCGAATGAAGGTGAAACAGAATTGCGTCACAATCTCTTCTTACACAGCTCGACCGAAGGTATGCTTTCCGCGTTCTTTGGTGCAATTGGACAAAAACGTAAAGGCGAACCGCTTCGCATGGATTGGAACGCGATTATCGGTAAAGTCGGAGTTTGTAAAGTCGGAACTCGTGAGTACAACGGCAATAAGTACAACGAAGTAAAAAGCATGATTTACGCCGAAGACGTGGACTATACGAAGGTATTAAACGCGCAACCAGGACAATATCAACAGCAACCAGCCCCAGCATACCAACAACCAGCACAAGGTCAAGGATATCAACAACAACCAACGCAAGGATATAATCCGGGTCAATTCTAGGAGGGCGTGAATGAAACTACGGCCTTATCAACAGGAGGCGCGTGAAGCCGTTCAGAGGGAATGGACAGAGGGGCGAAAACGTACTCTTCTAGTCCTCCCGACTGGGACGGGGAAAACGGTCGTCTTTTCAAAAATTATTGAAGATCAAGTCCGAGAGGGTAAGCGCGTCCTCGTACTTGCTCACCGCTCCGAATTACTAGACCAAGCAAGCGACAAATTAAAGACCGCGACGGGCCTCGGTACAGCCTTAGAAAAGGCTGAAAGCACGTCAATCGGCTCTTGGTACCGTGTGGTCGTGGGATCAGTTCAAACCATGCAACGTGAGAAGCGTTTAAGTCAATTCCCGCCCGATTGGTTCGATGTGATCGTGGTTGATGAAGCGCACCACGCTATATCAGATGGTTATCAAAAAGTATTAGGCTATTTCAAAGAAGCGCAAGTGCTCGGAGTTACAGCTACGCCAGACCGTGGCGATATGAAAAACCTCGGATTGTACTTTGATAGTTTGGCTTACGAATACTCACTCATGCAAGCGATAAAAGAAGGCTATCTATCCAAGATTAAGGCCTTAACAATTCCAATCGATCTTGATCTCTCAAGCGTCTCGATGTCCGCGGGAGATTTTAAGGCGAGCGATGTCGGAACGGCACTTGATCCGTATCTCGTACAGATCGCGGACGAAATGGCCAAGTATTGCAAGGATAGAAAAACAGTCGTCTTTCTTCCGCTAGTCAAAACAAGCCAAAAATTCCGCGATATCTTAAACGAGCGAGGCTTTAAGGTAGCCGAAGTGAACGGCGAATCAAAAGATCGGGCTGAAATACTCGAAGACTTTGAAAAGGGCCGTTACAACGTCTTGTGTAACTCGATGTTACTCACGGAGGGCTGGGATTGTCCATCGGTCGATTGTGTGGTCGTGTTAAGGCCGACAAAAGTCCGGGCGCTCTATTCGCAGATGGTTGGACGTGGAACGCGTCTATTCCCGGGAAAAGAAGAGCTTCTTCTACTCGATTTTCTATGGCACACCGAGCGTCACGAGCTTTGTCGTCCAGCTCACTTAATTTGTGAGAGCCCGGACGTAGCGAAGAAGATGGTCGAAAACATGGAAGAAGAGACGGGCGTCGTGCTTGATCTTGAGGCCATGGAAGCCAAGAGCGCGGAAGATGTTGTCGCAGAACGTGAAGAAGCACTTGCAAAACAGCTCGCAGAAATGCGGAAACGCAAGAGGAAACTCGTCGATCCGCTTCAATTTGAAATGTCTATCCATGCCGGGGATCTTTCAAATTATGTTCCTAACTTTGGTTGGGAAATGGCCCCGCCGTCTGAAAAACAACTCAAGGCCCTCGAAAAGTACGGGATCTATACCGAGGAAGTGGGCAATGCCGGAAAAGCAAATCTCTTACTTGATCGTTTGAATAAACGACGGAATGAAGGGCTTTCGACACCGAAGCAGATCCGCTTCCTTGAAAGTCGAGGCTTCCGGAACGTTGGAATGTGGACTTTTGAGAGCGCAAGAAACATGATTGATCGTATCGCAGCTAACGGGTGGAGAATACCACACGGGATCAGAGCGAGCGAATACTTACCAAATTAAAAAAGGAGTAAAAGAAAATGAAAACGAACAAATTGACACTTTTAACAGTCGCGACTATTGCGACAGCTACAATCGGAATTAAGGGAGTAAATGCCGATGAATCTGATCGAGGAATCACGCCAGAGACAACAACAATTACAACAAACCAAGGCGGAGAAACAAGCGGAACTGAATCAACTGTTCCAGCAAAGGAAGCAAATCAACCAGCAGATTCTAACAATAACGCGAGATCTGGAAGCGTTGAAGTTGAGAATAACGAACGAGCTGGACTTCCAACAACTTTTAAAAAGGACGGGGATCAAATTCGAGTAGAAAACCCCGAAGTCGTGGTCGATCAGCCAAACGGCAACGGAAAGTACCAGTCATTCACGGTCGAGTATAAAGACGTGCACTTTCCAGATGATCTCGAGATCAACGAAGGCGACAAAGTCACTTTTAAATTGCCGGAAGAAATTAATTTTCAGACTAATTACGAGTTCGATGTGAAGAACCCGGAAAATGCCGTAGTCGGTAAGGCTTCAACAGATGTCACAACTCAAACCGTTACAACGGTATTTAACAATTATTTTAAAGATCACCCACTTAACAAACAAATGTCATTGAAGCTGGACGCAAAATGGACCAATAAGGTCGAAAGCGGGAAGCCCGTTACCGTGAATTTTGACGGAACTTTAGTAACGGCCAATATCGGTAAAGAACAAGTGATCGGTAAAGATGAATTGATCTCGAAATGGGGATCTCAAGACGAAAACGATCCAAGCATTATTAATTGGACAATTCGCCTTAATTACGCGAGAAAGGTTTTGAACTACGTCAAAATCATCGATGAAATGAGTGAAAATCAAAAGCTAGTCGATGATTATTTTGAAATCAAGAATATTGAGAGCGTGGATCCGTGGATCGACAAGGGGTCCGCAATGGATCTTGTCAAGTCAATTAGTAAGTCAGATCACGGCTTCGAAATCAAGATGGATCGTCTTGATCGTATGATCTATTTAAACTATAAGACTAAACTAACAAGCGCAGTTAAAGACAGCGTAAACCCAACGAATAAAGTTGAACTTAAAGCCGAAGATTCGGGCTCCGTTTCTTATAGTTATGTCCAACTCGTGGGGGGGCGTGGTGACGCGTCCGGCGAGAATAAACCAGTCTGGGAAATACCGGGCGAAGCGCCGAAATATGAATTGCCTGAATGGCAAGGAGGGACAACGCCTTTCGACGCTCCGATTTTGGAAAAACCGGAATGGCACGGTGGAACCGTTCCGTTTGACGCGCCTGTTTTAGACAAGCCGGAAAAAATTATTGAAATTCCGGAACCAAAACAGGACGAGCCAAAAGAGGAACCCAAACAGGATCCGAAACCAAAACAAGACAAGCCAAACACACCAGCGCCAAAAACTAAAGAAGAGCCAAAAGAAGCTCCAAAAGTCGAAGGCGTGAAGATCGTCAAAGAAAAAGAAGAATCTGAAAAACCAATTAAAGCATATAGCGCACCAGCTACGCTTCCAAATACCGGAACAGAATTCGGAATCGCAATTAGTCTTCTCGGACTTGCTGGATTAAGCCTCGGAATGGTCGCACTTAAAAAGAAGGAAAACTAAAATGAAGGAGGGAGAAAATGAGCGTCGAGTTTAGAAAGATCGAGTATAAAGACACTAAAGAGATCTTGCTTTTAAAACACTACGCGCACCGTCTCCCTTCTATTTCTTTTTCTTTCGGGCTTTTCTATGAGGGTATTCTTCGGGGAGTTATCACTTTCGGAAAGCCAGCCAGCAACAGCTTGTGCGTGGGAGTGGCCGGAAAAGAATTTAGCAAGGACGTTATCGAGTTGAATCGTTTATATATCGATGATGAAATCAGTCAAACGTTTAAAAACGTAACCTCGAGATTTGTTGCTTATGCTTTGAAGCAGTTAAAACGCGAAAACAAGATCATAGTATCTTATGCGGATAGCGGAATGAACCATAACGGCTATATATACCAAGCTACGAACTTTCTATATACCGGCGCGACAAAACCGCGGACAGATATATTCTCCGGTTTTGGTAAGCATAGTCGACACTATGATAAAGACGAGGAACAGAAATACCGAGTGTTTAGATCCAGTAAACATAGATATATATATATCGCTGGTGATAAGCGATTCAAGGCGAAAGTTCTTCGGGCCTTGAGATACAAGATCGAAGATTATCCGAAAGGCGAGGCTAGACGTTACAAAGTCGGGGACGGCTTAGAAAGGAAGTATAAGCGATTGTCAGACAATGCAATTTTGACAGAAAAAGAACTAAAAAAAGAAATAGGAGGGAATGAATGACTGAAAGAGAATTCGACCTTTTACCATTGTTGGACCATATCGACCCTGCGATCTTATCTTATCAAGAATGGATCAACGTCGGTATGGCTCTAAAGCATGAAGGCTATACGGCGTCGGATTGGGATAATTGGTCGCTGAAAGATCCAGCAAGATATCGGAAATTTGAATGTTTTAAAAAATGGGACACTTTCAACGAGGAAGCTGGGGCTATCGTAACAGGTGGAACAATTGTACAGCTTGCAAAAGATCATGGCTGGGTAAACCCTTACTCGAACGATAGCGAGGGAGCGCACGAGCTGGATTGGAACGATACGATCGACAGAGATTATCGTATCATCGACAAGAGTTGGATCGAGGGGAAAGAGATTCACGAGCCGGCAATTTGGAACCCAACGCAAGAGATTATTAAATATCTCGAGGCCTTATTCGAATCGTCTGAGAATGTCGGTTACGTTACGGAAAGCTATCCAAAAGTAAACGACGAGACGGGCGAGATCGAGAAATGGCTTCCGACGAAGGGAGCTTATGACCGAACCGCGGGACAACTGATCGAGCAACTTTCCAAGTGTAACGGCGATATCGGGGCGGTCCTCGGTGACTATCACAAGGAAGCGGGCGCGTGGATCCGATTCAATCCGTTAGATGGCAAGGGAGCTAAAAACGAGAACGTAACAGATTATCGGTACGCACTTGTCGAATCGGACAGTATGAGCGTTGAGAAACAAAATGCGATTTATAAGGAATTGGAACTCCCGATCGTTGCCCTTGTTTATAGTGGTAACAAATCCTTACACGCTATCGTAAAGGTGGACGCGGGCAATTACGAGGAATATAGAAAGCGCGTCGACTATTTATATAAGATATGCCAGAAGAACGGGATCTCGGTCGATACACAAAACCGCAATCCGTCGCGCTTGTCACGTATGCCGGGGTTCGAGCGTAACGGCCAGAAGCAATTCTTAGTTGATACGAATATCGGTAAGCGTAACTGGGAAGAGTGGTACCAGTATATCGAGGACTTAAACGACGATCTTCCAGATCCGGAAGGGCTGGGCGATAGCTGGGATAACCTCCCAGAGCTCGCACCCGAGCTGATTGAAGGGGTCCTTCGCCAAGGGCATAAAATGCTAATCGCTGGACCGTCAAAAGCCGGTAAGTCGTTTAGTTTGATTGAAATGTCAATCGCTATCGCGGAGGGTAAGAAATGGCTCAAATGGAACTGTACACAAGGAAAGGTCCTATATGTCAATCTTGAATTGGATCGTGCGTCATGTCTTCATCGGTTCCGCGATGTTTACGAGGCAATGGGGCTTCAACCGAACAATCTCCAAAATATTGATATCTGGAACCTTCGCGGAAAGACTGTACCGATGGACAAGCTCGCGCCGAAATTGATCCGCCGATCGCTCAAAAAGAACTATATAGCGGTGATTATTGACCCAATATATAAAGTTCTTACGGGTGACGAAAACAGCGCGGATCAGATGGCGCACTTTACAAATCAGTTCGACAAAGTAGCGACAGAGCTGGGCTGTTCCGTGATCTATTGCCATCACCACTCAAAGGGGGCTCAAGGGGGCAAAAAATCAATGGACCGGGCCAGTGGATCGGGAGTATTCGCTCGAGATCCGGACGCGTTGATCGACTTGGTAGAATTGGACGTCACGGAAGAATTACTCGTACAGCGTATCAACCATACAGCGTGTCGAATTTACAAGGAAGCTATTCGAGCTTGTAACCTTGAATATTATCAAGAAGAAGTTACACTTGACGATCTCCAAAGCGCGAGCATTATGCGAACACACTTCGAAAAAGCAGTTCCGAATATACTCGATCGGAAGCCGTGGACTGAGAAGATTGAGGAAGCCCGTCGAGCGATTGAAATATCGACAGCGTGGCGCGTGGAAGGTACGCTTCGGGAGTTCGCCAAGTTCAAACCGATCAATATGTGGTTTTCTTACCCAGTGCATTTTCTGGACGATTCGGGCGTACTTGCTGATATCCAGCTCGAGGACAATAAGCCTATATGGCAAAAAGGACAAGAGGGCAGAAAGTCAAAAGAGCAGAATCAGAAAGAACGAAACGAGAAACTTGAGACAGCCTATTACGCACTTTTCGATGGTTCGCCAGTAACCGTAAATGAATTAAAAGAATATCTCGGACTGAAATCTAACAAGTCGATCGAGAATTATATTCGCGAACATGAAGGTTTTGATATTAAAAAAGGTATTGTTTTTCCTATAAAAGAAAAGGAAAAAGTCTAGTATTTTTCCGGAAAAATACAGCCTATACCCTTTTCAAGGGTATTAAAAGGACTTTTCCTTCGTAAAGTCAAAGAGAAAAGGAAAAGGGGCTTTTAGCTTCGCCCCTTTATCCTTTATCTCATCTTTGACAAAAGCGCGAATGGAAAAGCTAAAATAAAAACTTAAATAAAAAAGTATAAAAAAAGAGGTGGCGAAAAATGATTGAGTTCTTTTTGCCGATGAAAAAAATTCCGACGACAACGCACCAGCAGAAAAAAGTAAACGTGAGAAATGGTAAGCCGATTTTTTACGAACCCGAGGAGCTGAAAAACGCACGGGCGAAATTTGAGAGCTTACTTGCGCGTCACGTTCCCCCAGATGAACTAAAAGGGCCAGTACGTCTCACGGTTAAGTGGTGCTTCCCAATGATAAAGGGAGTACGCACAGGCCAGTATAAGACGACAAAGCCGGACACGGACAACTTACAGAAATTATTTAAAGACTGTATGACGAAGCTCGGTTTTTGGAAAGACGACGCAGAGGTCGCAAGCGAGATCATCGAAAAGTTTTGGTCCGAGGTCGTTGGGATCTATGTAAAAATTGAGGAATGGGACGATGAATTATATACATTTCTATAGCGTGGAGATCCCGGAATTTATGGCCCAAAGTAACCAGATGGCGCAGATGGCCGGATTCGGTTCGGAGCGTTATTGGTTCTGGGTCGTAGGGGCGATTTCTAGGATCTGTAAAAAATATAACGATAATGAATTGGTCGTCAGACAGTTCGGGCTATTGTTTGAATGGCTCGAGGAACAAGCGGAAAGGGCGAAAGCATGAAGGAAAAAACGTACTACGAAGTCTTGGAAGAGATGGAGCGGAAAAATAGCTCGCAATATGAAATATTGCTCGAGCTGGGCGAGATCTGTTTTTCTTTGATCGAGAAAATGGATCGCGGGGGCAGTCCAAATCATTCCGGAAAAAACGTCACAATTAATGGCAAAACTTACCGGATCACGATTGAGGAAACGAAATATGGAATTGATAAATTATGATAACGATCAACGTCAACGATTCCCTGAAAATTTAAGACGCTTTCGGACAAAAAAAGGCTTATCGATGAATAAGCTCGCCCAACAGTTGGGGTGGGCACACAATACAATCGCGAGTTGGGAATTGGGTGAACGTATGCCTAGTCAATATGCGGTTGAAGATTTATGTGCGTTTTTCGGGGTAACTGAAACGGATCTTTTCGGCTCGCCAGTCAAGCTCCGAACGTTTGCGTATTACCGCCGGGGAAAATTTGTTGCCTCGGGGACGTTACAAGAGATCGCAGATCAAACGAAATTGAAAGTCGAGAGCTTGCGTTGCTTGCTTTCAAGGCAAGAAAATTTCTATCCAAAACGACCGACTTTCCTTTTGGAGATCGAGGGTGATGAAACGCGATATACCGTCGAGTTTACACAAACGTTCACACTCGAAGAGTTGGATCATTACGGGCTCGGGTGGCTTCGAAGTAGCCCGATCGCAGAATTGAAAGTAGAATTAAAAGAGGTGACAGAATGAACGAAATCGGAGAAAAATTTTTATTGCACGGCTTTTTAGATGGCTATTCTTATAAGACTGACGGAACGAATAATGCGATTTTAGCATTAGAGACCGGCGAAAGAATTGAGGTCCCGATCGGTTGTCTTTTGAAAGTGGACGAATTGAATCGGCTAGTTAGACAAAATGAAATAAAACTAGCGAAGAAAGTTGCACTTCCTGAATTCGTTAATAAATGGCTCGAGTATTGCAAAAATACCGGCGTTACTTTAACTAGAGCGTTGTTTGTCTACGACGTAGACTTTTACAATTACGCGAATCAAAAAGATTTTACTAGATTGAAAGATTTTCTAATCGTAGAAAAAAATCAAGAGCTATTTGCTCTAGCTTGGATTTTCGGTTGTACAGTCAAAGAAAAGCGGTACCTTGTAAAAGTTCGTGGAATCTCAGAATATAGCGCTTATCTTAATTGTGATATTGCTACGAACATATGGTTTATGTCTAGCGAAAACGATTATCCGGATAAAATGAGAACACATCATACTCGACCAGAATTGGAAAAAGCCGGCTTAGGGAACGTATTTGATAACCCGTCATTTGAAGTGAAGGAAGTAGAAGAATGAATAAACAAGAATTGATAGATTATTGTAATGCCATAAAAGAAAATAAAAGTCAAATTATAAATTGTATTGATGTAAACGAAATTATCAAAAAAATTGAACAACTAGACGAACCGCAGAAAATAACAATCCCGCAAGTGGCCGCCGATTGGATTGAATGGACAAAAAAAGACGGCCTAGATTTACAAGACGCGATGAACTTGATAGCTGGTGAACAAAACGAAAAAATTTTGAGATGGTTCTATCACGAAAACAACCAAGAGACTTTCGCCCGCGCTTGGCTTGATGGCTACACAGTCGAGAAAGAAAAGAAATATACGGTTAAGATAAAAGGAAAGATTGAAGAAAACCTTTTAGTTTACGGTTGGGGTATAAAAAGATATTTTTTCGCAAGAACCTACGACAGCTCAAAACGAGGGGAACACAACCGAAAAGAATTGGAAGAAGATGGATTTGGTTGGGTGTTTGATTGTCCGGGGATTGAGATTAAGGAGGTGGAATGATGATTCCAAAATTTAGAGCGTGGTCTACGGATAAAAAGATTATGGCAGAAGTCAGAACACTACGATTTACCGATGAATTAGTAGAGACAGACAAGTTTGTTGAGCGAAGCATCGAGGGAGTAAAACTCATGCAATCAACAGGTTTGCTTGATAAGAATGGCAAGGAGATTTTTGAAGGTGATATACTGAAAGTCGCTAATAATGATTCGAGTTGGTTTGAAGTTGTTAAATACGATCACGATAAGGCTATGTTTATTTCCAAGGAAGTAAATTTGAAGTATGAAGTACCTGAAACCCCTCTGCACGACTTATTCAGTCCATACCTCTTCAAAGTCGAAGTCATTGGGAATATTTGGGAGAGCCACGACTTATTGGGGGTTGAATGATGGACCTTGGGAGGATGGTGATTTAATTGACGGTAAAAAGGCAAATGAAAATTAATTTTGGAGGTAACAGAGTGAGACCAAACAGATTTCCTTACACAAAGAACCAATGGGAAGAAAAAATAACGCTGGTATGTTTTGGTGATAATAGTCGTCTTGAATTAAAAGCTAAAAGAAATCGAGTGACGGGGGAAACAAGACAATGTCACTAAATAAAGCAAGGAAACGATTGATTAGAAAGTATCGTGGATTATACAACAGCCGTCTTTTAGGTTTGAAAATAAAAACGGCTGATGATAAGAAATGGTCAATACTTTCTCCAACAGTCGAAGATTTTGATGCAAACGGTATGATTTTGGGAACAGGAGTTATTGATGCAAGTTTCTTGTCTGGCGCTGGTATTTCTCTAGAGGATAAGGAAATAACAATCAGTTTTGGGCTTTCAAAAAAAGGAAATAGAAAATTGAGAGAAGCTTTGAGGGGGTATTAATGGATATACAAAATTTTATCTATTTACTATTCGCAGCAGCATGGATTGTCGGCCTTATTTGGGCTGGACTAGTAGTTTTTTACTCGAAGACAACAAAGAGGAAAAAGAAATGAACAAAGAAAAGGTGTACGCCTTGTACAAGGGCGATGATTTGCTTGAAATTGGTACAAAGAAAGAACTTGCTGAAAAGTTTGGTGTGAAGGCCAAGACTATCGCTTTCTACAATACACCAGCGTATCAAAAAAGAACTAGTTCAGAAAAAGGCAGACGACTGGTAATGCTAGACTAGAAAGGAAAAATAATGAAAAA
>ERZ773045.1150-NODE-1150-length-12232-cov-16.046892_pt1 | contig 12232 bp, 8 predicted proteins | sample MGYA00580635_ERZ773045 | MGnify/ENA primary metagenome ERZ773045 (study PRJEB29015, sample SAMEA2738115) | human oral metagenome | biome: human oral; feature: human-associated habitat; material: saliva | place: China | collected 2261 ...
TCCGTTCGTGCGTGGCGAGCCATTTTGAGGTGTCGGTGGAGCACTCGACCTTCCAGCTGGAGACCGCCGAGCTGGGTGGCCAGGAGCCGCAGTCGGTCCGCCACCCCTAGCTGCTTTACGTCCCCGGCACCCAGAACCCGGTCGTGCGCGCAGCCGCCGCGCGTTAGCCTACGCTGTCCACTCCGTCGTCATCCGCGGCAGTAGTTGGTAGCTTTTGGCGGCAAAAGATACACTCGTAGATGGGGTATGCCCGGGTCCTCCGGCGCATCCGGGAACGTACCCCGAACACCGAATCAGCATCACGGAGGAGACCATGCATTCACCCATCGCCACGTACCTCACCGAGTCCCTGACGACGGTCGTCTCCGATACCTCCGGGGAGCTGGCAAACTACATTCCCGAGCTGGCCGCCGTGGACCCGGATAAGCTGGCCGCGTCCATCGTGATGGTGGACGGCGAGCAGTACGCCGCCGGTGACAGCGACGTGGAGTTCACGATCCAGTCGATTTCCAAGCCCTTCGTGTACGCGCTGGCCCTGGCCGACCGCGGCTTTGATGATGTGCTGGCGAAGGTCGGCGTTGAGCCCTCGGGCGAGCCCTTCAACGAGCTGTCCCTTGAAGACGGCTCGGGCAAGCCGCTGAACCCCATGATTAACGCCGGCGCTATCACCACCCATTCGCTGGTGGGTCCTCCGGGGGCCACGCAGGGTGAGCGCATGGAGCGCGTCATTTCGGGTCTGTCGGCCTTTGCGGGCCGCCGCCTGTCGGTGAATGAGCGTGTGTACGAGTCTGAGCTGGAGCACGCGCACCGCAACTACGCGATTGCGCACATGCTGCGCGGCCACGGCATCCTGACGGGCGACCCGGAGGTGTCGGTGCAGGGGTACACGCGCCAGTGCTCGCTCATGGTCACTGTCAAGGACCTGGCGCTGATGGCCGCCACCCTCGCGAACTACGGCGTGCACCCGGTGACGGGGGAGCAGGTTGTGCCGAAGGGCGTGGTGCGTCAGGTGCTGAGCGTCATGTTCACGTGCGGCATGTACAACTCCGCGGGCGACTGGGCAACCCAGGTGGGCGTTCCGGCGAAGAGCGGCGTGGGCGGCGGCATCATCGGTGCGGTTCCGGGTCAGCTGGGTGTGGCGACGTTCTCTCCGCGCCTGGATAAGCACGGCAATAGCGTGCGCGGCGTGGAGCTCTTCGAGAAGTTCTCCGAAGACATGGGCATGCATGTGATGAACGTGCCGACGGTGGCGCGCTCGGCCTTGCGCGCGGACTACCAGATTGGGTCCGGACCCGAGGCCATGCGCCTGATTCAGCTGCAGGGCCGTATTCGCTTCGCGGGTGTGGAGCGCGTGATCCGCGAGATTGTGGACGCCCCGATGGAGGGCTCGAAGGTCGCCCTGGACGTGACGCGCGTGTACGCGGTGGATGAGGTGGCGCAGAATATGCTCCTGGAGCTGATGCGTCGCCTGACCGCAGACGGCTACCGGGTGTACCTGATTGATAACGACGACACGATTACCGATACGGATGCGCTGCGCCGCATGAACGTGACGATCCTGTCGGGCCCCGAGGGTTCCTCTCCCTCGCAGCTGGTGGGGGAGGACTCCGTGGTTGAGCTGTCGGGTAGCGCCGCGGCTTCTGCACCAGTGGAGGGTGCGTCGGTTAAGCCTTCGGGTGAGCTGGAGGGCGAGTCCGGGGCCTAGTCGGTGCTTCGGCGTGGCCGTGCCGCGCGGCTGGATATACTGGTGGTATGAAGAAGCTTTCTCAGAATCCCGTTGTTCGGCAGGCTCACCGTTTTCGCGAGGCTCTCCTGTACCCGGCGTATTTCGTGTTTTCGCTGCTGTCGCTGAGGTGGGTGCGTCGCCGTCACCCGCGCGCGGCGGGTGTGCTGTCTGCGGCGCTGTGGGTTGAACTGGTGATGCGTGGGATTAAGCAGCTGGTGCGTCTTCTGGTGCCGGTTCTTCGGGATGCCGAGGCGCGCCGCGCCCGCACCTACCAGCCCCGCTAACCCTGCTTCCGCAGGTTCTTACCCCGCGCGGACTCTAGGCTGATACGACGAAGCCCCCTCGTACTAGAAATAGTACGAGGGGGCTTCGCCGCATCTAGGGGAGGGCACCAGCCGGAGGCGCTAGTCGTCCTCGTGGGAAAACTCGTTGATAATCTCGGGGGTCTGCAGAGCAAACTCATCGGGTTCCGCAGTCTCGGGTGAGAAATCTAGGTAGTAGTTACCCTCAGAGGTTCGGGTGATGGTGACGTAGGTGCGACCGTAATCGAGTAGCTCGCGAATGCCGACCTTGGTGCCTTCGTCGAGTCCCATGCGCTTTCGAATATACGAGCCAAGCTCGGAGTTCGGGATGGTCGACATGTCCTTACCGCAGCGGTCAGAACCGCTGGCAACGCGCATGATGAGGTCTTCACCGTCATCGCAGTGCACCACAATGGGCGTGTTCTTCACTGGGAAGAAGTTTGACTGCCCAATGTTTGCGGGAACCGCGAAGTAGGCCTCATCCTTATTAGCTCGGATATCTCGCAGGCCCCAGTTAATGCCGGAACCGCAGTTGTACGAAGAGCCCTTACCCGCGTGACTGTACAGGTACAGCTTGATGGAGGAGAAGTCCTTCAAGCGTTCCTCACGTTCCGTCTCAGGTTCGGGGAGCGGAGGAACCGGAGGCAGAGACTTATTCGCCAGGACGTCGGAAGGCGCTTCAGGGAAGGTGAAGAGAGAATCAACCACAGGGTCGGTGCAACTCAGCGAAGCACCGAATAGCGTATCGATATAGTTCTCCGCATACTCCACCGACACCGGCACAAGAATGTTCTCCTGCTGGCATTCCGAAGCGTCTCGACCGATATTGAGGCCGTCCGTCGAAAGGTTAGCTGAGCCAGCGTAGGCAATATCGAAAGAGCCGTTCTGTGCCCAAGCGTAGAGCTTGGTATGAACCAGGGGAGAGACGCGAGGATCCGGGTAACGAATATCCAGGTACCCGTGACTAGCCTTGACCCATCCCTTGAGGATTTCGTGAGTCGTAATGCTTACCGCACCGTCTCGCGCCATGCCAACCAGAAGATGAACCTTAGGCGTGGAGGAGGTCGGGGTAAACTTGCTCATCTCTCCCCAATGACCGGATTCCTTGGAACGTCGTCCGGGGGTGAAGTCAGCCTGGTACAGCGCACTGAGAATGGTAGTTCGCGAGATATACCCGGTGACCGCCCACAGCTCATGTCCGGCGCAATCATCCTTAGGATACGGCGATTGGAGAACAAGCTCGGCGAGGTTGTCGCCCATGAGTGACGAGTAAAATTCCATGGGAATACGTCCTCCTTTTACCTAGAAAAGAGTGCCTTCTTTCTTCTCAAGTTCACGAATGCGCTTATCTACATCAATATTTGGTTCAATACCGTCGTAGTCATTCTCCATAAGCGTATTGAATAGAGCTTCGAATATGACCTGCGCACCGTCCGGGGGAACCGCCATGCCAATCTGGCGGCGTACATTCTCCTTGTTACCGATGAACTTGTACCAGTCAGGGAACGTCTGCAGGCGTGCGCGCTCGCGGTTGGTGAGGGCGCGGGGCTCTTCCCAATGGTAGATGTGCGTGCCGCCGCCGCCGGATCCGGTGACAGTGTATGCGGGCTTATTGGGGTCCAGCCGCTTATAAATCTGGCTGAGCTTAGCGCCACGCACATTGAGGCGCAGTTCCTCAGGCATATCGGTAGCGTTGAAAGCGTTCTCGCCGGGTTTAATGTAAGCGAGGCGCTGCTTCACCACCTCAGACTGGCGAGTGAGCTCATTGTTGGTTGCCCACTCGGGGATAGGAGGCTCGGTAAGCGCCTGCTTAGCGGTGCGCATCATCGAAGGTTCGGGAGTGGTGGGTTTCGGAACCTTGAATTCTTTGCCGCTGGCAATAAGGTCATTACGTAGGCCTACGATAATGATTCGGTGTCGAGCCTGGGGGAGACCGTACTCCTCAAAACGGTATTTATGAGCGACAACGGTGTACCCCGCACGCTGCATTTCTCGTAGGATGTAGGGAAATGCGGTACCTGCATTAGCGCCAGAAAGACCACCCACGTTTTCCGCCACAAACCATTCAGGTTTATGGCTCTTGAGCACGTGGATTCCATAGGTATAGAGAGGACCGTATTTACCCTCTAGGCCTTTCTGCTTTCCTACGAGGCTGAAGTCATTGCAGGGAAAACCGAACGCAAAGCCATCAATCGGAGGCAGGGTGTCGGTATCAAGCTCGCGGACATCACCGACGTACACGGTCTCTTCAGACGCACCGGGGGTGTTTTCGCGGTAGGTATCTGCAGTCGTGGGGTCGTAGTCATTAGCCCAGGCGTGCTCAATTTCGATGCCCGGAACCTTATCAGCTGCGTTGTGCGCGCCCAAGGCAATGCCGCCGGGACCGCAGAAGAGTTCACCCATTTTGTAGGTTTTGGGTGAGGATGATGTGTGCTTCTCAGCCATAAGGTTCTCCGAGTGTAGAAAGTATCAAGTACCTATGCGTGCTCGCAGGGTGTTGAGGTGTACCTGAAAATTTTAAATAAAAACGCTAATTTTAGCAGCTTTGCCCGTATCTTGGATTCAGCGACGGGCTTGGCAGGACATAGTTAGGGCGCCGCGTGTGCAATAAAGAGCCGATTAGCCATGCTTGTACATACTACGGCTCGTAGGAATGACGAAAACCTGTGCTGACGTGTGAGAACGAGTGATAAACTCACAGAGGAAGCTAACCATTGGCTCCTGTAATCACTCACATCTCTATTTTTCAATGAGGAGAACTATGGTAGAGGAAATTTCCCAGCCGGAACAGCAGATTTATGATGCTGCTTCGAGAGGACGTATCTCGTATGAAGAAGCATGTCGTCAGACCATTGATGGCCTGATTGTTGCGGGCATCTCTGAAGAAGTGATTGCCCCCGTCTACGAGAATGCTCTCAAGAAGATTCAGGAACGCGAGGCTGCGAACGCCAAGGGTGAATTCGACGAGGCTGCTACGTCTAAGCAGGATTACCACCACTGGTACGACGCCGCTAAGCCTGATACCCGCGCCTGGTCGTACCTGCGCGAGAAGCTCACTTCAAAGATTGGTGAAGAGGGTGCCTCGACTGTCCACCAGGAATCCGGTAAGGTTGTCGGTCTTCTTGCCGATCCCGCTACGAAGAATCTGACCCACAAGGGCCTTGTTGTCGGCTACGTGCAGTCCGGTAAGACCGCAAACTTCTCCGCAGTTATTACCAAGGCGGTTGATGAGGGTTACCGATTCATCATTGTGTTGGCGGGTATGTACAACAACCTGCGCCGCCAGACTCAGGAACGCCTAAATGCCGATGTCGTGGCCTCCCTACAAGACGCCGATAAGAGCGTTTACCCTCTGACCAATATCGAGGGCGATATCTCTCCGAATGCTGATCTTCTGCTAACGGGTCTGCGCACCAAGAACAACGTTATTTTTGCTGTGGTGAAGAAGAACCCCAGCCGTCTGAAGAATCTGCTGAAGCAGATGGAAGCCGCGAACCGAGAAGGTCTGCTGGACGACGCTCCCGTGCTTATCATCGACGATGAGTCGGACCAGGCAACCCCCAATACCGCGAAGGAAGACCAGACATGTTCCGGTATTAACCTGCGCATTCGTAAAATTTGGGATCAGGTTCAGCAGGGATCCTACGTAGCGTACACCGCGACTCCCTTCGCCAACGTCCTGATGGACCCCAACGATGATGAACGCTACACCGAGTATGTAGACTCTGACGATCCTGAGAATCCTGAAGGAAAGACCGTCGAACACTATCCGGGTATGTATCCCTCCGATTTCATCTACGCTTTGGAACGCCCGAAGGGCTACATTGGTGCATCTCGTATTTTTGGTACCCCCCTGTGGGCTACCGAGGATGAGGACGGTGTACTTGATGACGGTGCAAACATTGATGCGTTGCGCGATATCGATGAGTGGGAAGCTGAAATCCTGCGTCCTCCGACTCCGAAGGAGGAACGCGCCGGTAAGAGGTACGAGCCGGAGATGGTTCCCAGTCTGAAAGACGCAGTGCACTGGTTTATGATTGCCACTGCTCTTCGCCGCCTTCGTACGGGCAAGAAGCAGCACAGCTCGATGCTGATTCACTTCTCGTACAGGGTACAGACTCACTTCGAGGCTGCGGATGTCGTTAAGGAGTACATCGACGAGCTGAAGAAGGCCTACGATACGCCTGAGCTGAACGAGGCAATGCAGGACCTGTACGAACGAGAGGTTACTCGTATGCAGGCTATCCGCCCCGATGAGTCGTACCCCGCGTGGGATGAGCTGAAGCTTGCTGTAGGCCAGGCTATTCGCGAGACCAAGTGCGTTGTGGATAATGGCTCCTCGGAAGAACGACTGGAATACGACGACGCAGCGCCGGCTACCTATGTAGTTATTGGTGGCAATACCCTTGCCCGCGGTTTGACTCTCGAGGGTCTCATCAGCTCCTACTACCTCAGGACGAGCAAAACCTATGACGCTCTTCTGCAGATGGGTCGTTGGTTCGGTTTCCGTCCTCGATACGATGATTTGATTCGTCTGTGGACCACCAGGGACCTTCAGGATGACTATCGTCACCTTGCCGGTGTTGAGGATGAAATCCGTGAAGAGATCCGCATTGTGGGTAGCACCCCCAAGAGTGTTGGTGTGAAGATTCGTACTCACCCTGGTTCGTTGCAGGTTACCACCCGAAACAAGATGTACCACGCTACGACCCTCAGCGTTGATTACAGTGGTAAGCTCCACCAGCTGACTCGTTTCGAGGAGAAGAACGTCGATGTCCTGAACCACAATATTCAGGCATTTGAATCGCTTATCAATTCTGTCTCCGGTACTCGTGAGGTACTGCGCGGTAAGAATAACGGTAGTTATCTTTTTACGGGCGTGCCCGTGGATGTCGTCCTGTCCTACTTCAAGGACTTCAAGGCTCACCCTTCGCACTATGAGGCTGGCCCGGAGAAGCTGGTTGAGTGGATTGAGAAGTACGCTGACCAGGACTGGAACGTTGTCGTCTATTCCGGTACCCAGAAGGATATGCCGCAGCAGAACTTTGCTGGTCTGGATATTCGTATGGCAACCCGTAGCGCGTACGTTAACTCTGAGTCTGGTATCGCTGATTTGGGTGCTCTTGCTGTTGGTGAGACCCCGATTGTCGACCTCAAGATTCTTGCTGAGGCCGGAAAGTTCGCGGATACCGAAGCTTTGAAGGCAGCCAAGAGCCGTGCCGCGCAGTTGGGTTTGCGTTACCTGGAAGGTAATGTCCCGCTCCTGGTAATTTACGTGGTTAACCCCCATTCCCAGGCAAAGAAGGGTGTCCGCCGTCGTGATCTTGACGCAGCGGCACCGGTTGTCTTGCATGCGGTTGTGCTTCCTCAGGTGGCAGGCTCCAACTACGGTAACTTCATTTCGGTTGTTCCTAATTCGGTTGAAGACCTGCATCTCGACGAGGAAGAACTGGATGAGAACAGCTCGATTCTGGCAGCAGCTGACAGCGATGATGAAGGCGACTACAAGAGCGAGTAACCTCAGGTAACTTCTTCAGTGCCCATAAATGGGTATAGGTTTCGGGGTGGCATTTCACCGGATAATGCCACCCCGAAGCTTTATACCCTCAATAACACACCCTACGATTCAATAGTGCCCACAACTTCTACAGGGCAAGGAGATAATATCGTGAGCCTTAACTGGTTCCCCCTTCCTAAAAACACTGGTTCGATATCTGCTCGAGGTGCCTTGCGTACCCTGGGCCGTCCCAATCTGAGCCCGCTTGCTCTGGTGACCCGTGAGATGGCTCAGAACTCGTGGGATGCACGCCTCGAAGGGCACATGCCGGAGTTCGGCTGCCTGGTTCGGCACGCCAATCAGGGTGTGCTGAATACCCTGAGGAATGAGGTATTTGCAGCTGGTTTTGAGATTCACAGCAAGTACACCGGCATAGACCAGACTTTTAACCGCGGCGATGTTTACTTCTTGGAGTTCTGGGACCGTGGCACCGTCGGTCTTGACGGTCCGGAGCGCCCCGACGAAGCTGTTGAGGAAGGGGAGAGCCAGAACTTCGTTAACCTCACGATGAACCTTGGTAGCGATAACAAGGGTCAAGGTAACGGTGGCTCATACGGCTTCGGTAAAACGGCTGCTTTCAATATGAGCGAGTCTCAGTCCGTTATTTATTGGTCTGCCTTTAAGACCAAAACTGGCGAGATTGATTACCGACTTATTGCTGTCGCTCTCGGCAAAGAATATACGTATGGCGGTCGAAACTACACTGGTCGTCATTGGTGGGGATATGAGGGGCCCACAGTTAAGGGAACGGGTAACATTCTCCCGTTGACGGGAGAGCCTGCTCGTCGACTGGGCGAGGCTATTTTCTCTCGTCACTTTAATGACGGAGAAACTGGCACTTCAATTCTTATCGTTGATGCAAAGCCTGCAGAGCTTATGGAAGTATCAGACGATGAAGGTAAGATTCTGGATGACCCGGGTCGAATTATTGACCGTTCCCACGAAAAGATTCGAAATATCGTGATGTACCATCTTTGGCCTAAATTGGATGTTGAAGATGGAAATAGGTCTATGGATATCAGGATTAACAATGATCCTGTCTTAATTCAGGACCTTAAGAATAAGCCTGAATATAAGGGAATTGAGCAGCTGTGCTCAGCTCTTATTGATGTTCGTGAAATGGTCAGGCTCAAAAAAGAGAATATTGATTCTGAGTCATTTGACGGTGTTTTCTACTATAAGAGCTTTGTTTTTAAGCGTACAAGGGATTCCTACAATATTGGATATTTAAGGGTTGCTCGGGGTGCCTACGATATTAATGCTGAAAGGTCCATCTATCCGCAAAATACCGTATGTTTGATGCGTAATGAGGCCGAATTGGTTGTCCAGTACCGAAAGGTGAATGATCTGGATGATTCAAAGGCTACCTGGTACGGCGTGTTCAAGCCCAACCTTGAAACGGACGTTGCCTTCCGAGAGGCTGAGCCTCCGGCCCATGACGAATGGAATCCAAGCTCTCTCGAAAATGCTAAGCATAAGAACATTGTTGTTTATGCTGCTTCGAATATCACTAAGAGTCTGAAGAGTCTGTTTGAGTCGAAGGATACTAAGCGCGATAGCGGTTCGTTGGGTTCTTTGTCGAAGATTTCTCAGAAGCTTGCTCGGTTCAACCCGATTATGTCCGCCGGAGGTGGTGTCATTACTGAGTTGACGGATGAGGACGAAAGCAAGAATAAAAAACGCCCCGGGGGCGTTGTTCGGCGTGCCTCGGTATCGATTGATTCTGCAGCAATGACTGGTGTACACCCTCAGAATTCCGATTACGTGCAGTATCTCATTAGCTTCTCCTGCAGTAGCGCTTGGAAGGCTGGTCAGCGCATCGGCATCAAGGTCTCTATCGCAACCGGTGAGGAAAAGACTCTGGAGTACACGGACTCTCACGACCTTGAGCCTTCTTGGAACGAAGGCTGGGGCCCTGATGCTAACGACACCCAAAAGGTAGGGCATATTTATGTGCAGTGGGACGGCCCTGAAGATTCCGAGGATAACCAGGGATCTGTGGTCATCACGCTGCGTAAGGGTAAGACCTATATTTTTGAGGTGGAGGGCTAATAGCTATGGCAGGTAAGCGCGTAAAGGCATATCCTCATCTCACCCTTTTCCCGAACGAAGTGGAATGGGGCGAATGGGATATTCGTACTCAGAACGGCGAAATTGTTGACCCGGATGAGTTGCCCTCCAACTGGGATTACGATACTGATTTGGAACTCTCAATTTCCGTCAAAGTACGTCTTGAAGGAATTCGTCGAGTACTGGGTAATGAGGACTCTCTGCCTCGACTGATTTGTGAAGTCCAGTGTCGACCGACCCACTGGAGCGTCATTGAAGAGAGCCGAGATATTCAGCTCGATTCGGAATCATTTGTCGCGGTTGTTAGCGCCAGGATTCCTGGACGTAAGGTTGCGGGAGAACTGAAGCTCCGAGCAGCTCTGTTGGCGGGTGCCCTAAATATCGATGGATATAACACCGATGAAACCGCCTATATCGCTGTGCAAGAGGACAGCTTGTCTTTGAGTGCCAAGGGTGCTGGTATGCCGTTCTCGCAGCTTGATTTTTCTCGAGTGCGAGAGTGGGATAAAAACGCGCCATGGGTTGTAAGATGCGACGCTAGCGACCCGGAAGCACTGTATTCACGATGCGTGCGAGTATTTGTGAATACAAAACACCCGGTTTGTAAGGCTTTGGTGCGAGGAGATGAAAAGGACTATGAAATCCTAGAACCCGCTATTTCTCGAGATTTCCTGGCAACTCTTGTTCGAGAGATCTATATTTCTCATCTGAACGAGACTTCTTTGTATACGTCACAGAAAGAACTCACTGAAGGAAATTGCGAAGAGTTCCAAATCGTCACTCAGAGGATTATTAAAGAAAATTTCTCAATGACGATTCCGGAACTTATTGATGCACTGAAAAGGGATTGGAATTCTGTGCAGAGCAAAATCGATGGTATTACCGGGTACATGCAGAAGGGATGGAAGTAGGTATGGTTCAGCAGAACGTGGAGCCTGCCCAGCAGGATACTAGCCCTGAGACTATTCAGGCGCCTGCAGAGCAGGAAGAACAGTATCTTTACTACCGCCTGGAAGATTTTCTAGCGGGTATAGAGTTGCAGGAATGGAAAAACTCTGGAGTTCCGCTACACAATGTAGATTGTGGAGCAATCGACACGAATCTAGAGATTCTCAATATCGGCGGAAACGAAATTCCAATGCCGACTCTGGATAAACTCCGCAGAATCATCGATGAGGAACTCGATAGTCTTAAAGCTTTTTCTGATGATCGGGATAAGTGGAAGTACGAGTACTCTCACCGTGTCGGTAAAGCTCTGCACAAGAATCTGCATATGATTCGTGGTGAAGCTGAATCTATTGAGGTATGGCAGTTTATCGGTTTGCGGGTTCTTCCAGTAGCTGCTTTTGCGCGTTTTGCCCCGTCAAATACGGACCGACATATCGGCAACCTGCGCCGCCACGTCCTACGTCGCACCTGGCTGACTTATGATCTCCTGGGTGAGGTTATGGATGAGGGAGGCTACCTCACGGAAGATGACCTCAACCAGATTCTGGACCGAACCTCTATCTCGACGAACCGTAATTTGGCGTTGGCTCTCGCTCGAACCCTAAACTCTGTGGGCGCACCCAGCGAATATGGTTTGGAGAGGGGAGTCTCTGCTCGTAGGCTCAAACGTAAAATTGCGGAAGAGCTCACGGTCCGTATGGGTGTTGAGATGGTGCAGCACAAGTCGTATGAGGATATGTGCGCACTCCTTGAGACCATCAAGAACGAGGTTATCGAGGCTTTCAAACTGCAGGAGGACATTGAAAAAGAACAGTATGAAGATACCTGGGATTCTGAATCCGAAGCTGTAGAAGACTACGAGTCAGAAGATGTAGAGGTTGAAGAGTTGGAAGACTTTGATACCGAGGTTGATGAGTACGACGAAAGCTACTACGAAGATTTCTCTGATGAGGAGTCTGAAGAGGAGGAAGAGTCAGCAAATCTCGAGGTTGCTGCAGATATCGAACCTGAGGAACCTGACACTGAGGAATCTGACACTGAGGAATCCGATGATCAGGAACCTACGGGATCTCAGCCGTTCTTCGTGCCGGTTAACGAATTCCGCGAATCGAGCCTCTTCAGCTCAACGCAGTACGGGTACTATGTTGACGAGGAACCCAAGGAACGTTCGTCACGTCTTCGAACTCCGCAGAGCAAGCTCAAGGCCAAGCTGGAACAATCAAGCCCTGAGGTAACTGCGGACGAAGAAGCTAAGGGGCAGTCCTCTGAATCTAAGACTCACAGGAGCAAGCTCACGCCTCCCAAATCTAAGATGGGACAGTTCTGGGGCAACATGCCCTGGAAGCGCTAAAAAGTAAGAAGCCCCTTGTTCCGGTTCACACAAGAACCGGTACAAGGGGCTTTCGTTATAAGAACGGGCAGAAGCCTAGTGCTTCTTCTTCGGCTCGCACGCCACGCCGTCACCGTCTCTATCTAGACCAGGGCGGTAACCCGGCTCGCCACGATGCAGCGGCGCCGCACCAGCCGCACGCGCTTCGGCACAATTCTTGTAGTAAACATCCGACTGCGCAGGAGCCTGCTGAGCAGGAGCCTCAGCCGCCGGAGCCTGCGCGGGCACCTGCTGGGCGG
>ERZ773045.1156-NODE-1156-length-12207-cov-6.178407_pt1 | contig 12207 bp, 12 predicted proteins | sample MGYA00580635_ERZ773045 | MGnify/ENA primary metagenome ERZ773045 (study PRJEB29015, sample SAMEA2738115) | human oral metagenome | biome: human oral; feature: human-associated habitat; material: saliva | place: China | collected 2261 ...
CGGCGCGAGGACGAGGCGGTTTTGTTTTATGTAGTTATCTATATCTTTTTTTGCCCAGTCACAACGCTTTTTCATATTTACTCCACTTTATTTTTAAAAACACTACAAACAGAAAATAGTATTTGTAGTGTTTAGAAATTATAATTCTTTTATATTTAATTGTCAATAGTTATTTTGTAAGAAATTTCCCTACAACAAGTGTAGGGGATTTTCTAAAATATAAAAACTTTACATAATAACATTTACAGACGCTTTTCATTTATATATAATAAGGTTTATAAGTTACATACTTTATAAAATAAAGTAAAAAATTTATTCAAGAAGATTGACGTCATTCCTTCTAACAAAAAATTTAATATACTAAATTATTGAAGTGAAGGAGAAATTTATATGTTTTCGTTTTTAAAAGCTTCAGCACCAAAACCGAGAATCGACAGTTCTCGTACTGATGCTGAGTATAAAAGACTTCGATGGCAAGTATTCTCAGGAGTATTCATTGGATACGCAGCGTACTATCTAATTAGAAAAAACTTCTCACTTGCTATCCCTTATTTAATTGATCAATACGGTTACACTAAAGCTGATTTAGGTAAAGTTTCACTTGCACTATCTCTTGCTTATGGTTTCAGTAAATTTATTATGGGTAACGTTTCAGACAGAAGTAATCCTAAGTACTTTATTACTATTGGATTAGTTGCTTCTGCTGCTGTCAGCTTAATTTTTGGTCTAGTACCTGCAGTGCTTTCTTCATTAACATTTATGATTGTCCTTTCAGCACTTAATGGTTGGTTCCAAGGTATGGGGTATCCTCCTGGAGCAAAAACTATGACTAACTGGTTCTCTACTTCAGAACGTGGAGCTTGGTGGAGCTGGTGGAACGTTTCTCACAACCTTGGTGGTGGATTAATTGGACCACTTGCATTATTAGGACTTTCTCTTTTTGGTGCATGGCAATCACTATTCTACTTACCAGCAATAATCGCTATTATCTTAGCAATTATTATGTTCTACTTAATGAAAGATACTCCAGAGTCTGAAGGTTTACCGCCAGTTGATGAATGGAGAGGAGAAAAAATCGTAGAAAAAGTTGAATCTGCTCACACTTTATCTGCAAAAGATATTTTCTTTAAATACATTATTAATAACAAATACTTATGGGCTATCGCAGTTGCTAACGTATTCGTATACTTCGTACGTTACGGTATTATCGACTGGGCTCCTACTTACCTAAAAGAAGTAAAACACTTCTCTGTTGATAAACAAAGCTGGGCTTACTTCTTATATGAATATGCTGGTATCTTCGGAATGTTAGCAAGTGGATACTTAAGTGATAAAGTATTCAAAGGACACCGTGCTCCTCCAATGTTATTATTCTTAACAGGAGTACTTATTGCAGTGTTCGTTTACTGGAAAAACCCTCCAGGTAATCCACTTGTAGATAACATTTGTCTAGTAGCTATCGGATTCTTAATCTACGGACCTGTTATGATGATTGGTCTTCAAGCTGCTGACCTTGTTCCACGTGTTGCTACAGGAACAGCTACTGGTCTTACTGGTTTATTCGGTTACCTACTTGGATCAGCAAGTGCTGGTTATGTTATGGGTAAACTTGTTGATGTATTCGGATGGAACGGAGGTTTCTACGCATTAATAGCTTCTTGTGTATTAGCATTCGTATTCATTGCTTTAACATTATTCAAGAAAACATCAAAACAATTAGAAGATTAATAAAAAATGGATCTCTATCAAATTATCTGATAGAGATCCTCTTATTTTTATAACATTAAGTTAGATTTTAAATACTCAACTAACTCACTTCGTTTTTTAGTATTTGTTTTTTCCATAAGTCGCTTTTTATATGTGTCAACTGTTTTTACACTTAAAAACAATTTTTCTCCAATATCAGTTAAAGTATACCCTTCAACTATATATTTTCCGACTTCTTTTTCTCGTTCACTAAGTTCTATTTCTTTATCTGCTTTATATAATTCATAAAAAATTGTAGCATACTTTTCATTCAAGTAAATTTCATTATTTTCCATTACTACGTCAATAGCTTTTAAAATTTCCTCATGCGCTGTACTTTTTGTTACATAACCTGAAGCTCCCATTTTAAAAGCTTTTTTTATATATGATTTATCTTCATGCATACTTAGTATAATAACTTTAGCATCTAAATCTTTCTCTTTTATAATCTCCAATATATCATAACCACTTCCATCAGGTAATGAAATATCACAAATAAATAAATTATATTCAGTAGTGCTAATTCTTTCTAAAAATTCACCTTTACTTCCACAATCATCAATTAAACTAAATTTTTTATTGTCTTCTAACAAAACTCTAATCCCCATTTTTATCAGTTTATGATCATCAATCAATAGTATTTTCATTAGACTTCTCCTCTATTGTCTCTGTTTTAAACTTACACATTAATATTGTAGAGTACTTTTTATTATTAAGCACCTTGAATTCTCCAGAAAAATCCAATATTCTCTCTTGAATACCAAATATTCCTAATCGACCTTCTTTTTTGGCTGATTCTACTCGTTCTTTTGTTAATCCTATACCATTATCTGATATACTCAAAATAATATAATCTGAATTACCATAAAGCTTAATAATTACTTCTGTAGCTCCAGAATGTCGTTTTATATTAGATAATGACTCTTGAATTATTCGATAAAGTGTAATATCGAAATTATCATTTTTACCACCTTCATAATTACTATAAAAATCAACTGAGATACCATATAAATTTTTATAATCTTCAATATATTTACTTATTACCTCTTCTAAGCTTAACTCTGCACTAGGTGGTCTTAGATTAACTGCTATATTTCTAATATTAGTTAAACTATTTTCGATTTCTGATTGAATTAGTAATAATCTATCTTTTTTCACTTTATCAGTTTCCTTTTCTACTAAATTACTTAATAAAAATAATAAACTCGCGAGTGATTGACTTACCTCATCATGCAATTCTCTAGAAAGCATTTTTCTTTCTTCTTCTTGAATCCTAAAAACCTTATTTAATAAATAGTTATTTAACTTTTTATTCTTTTTATTACTATCTACCATTTCATTTATAGAACTAACTAATACATGGAAATCCTGACTATAATTATCTTTATCTATATTTTTCTTATAATCACCTTCTCTAATTATTTCATCAGTTACAGAAGTTAGATCTCTTACTGGTCGTTCAATTAATTTTGAAATATAGTAAGCAACAATTAGCAACATTACAAAAACAACAATATTTAAAACAAGAATTCTTATAAATTGCATATATGTTTTCACATAAATATCTTTAGTATAAAAACCTATTCTTATATAACCAATATTAACATCATCGACAGGAGAAATGTATTCTAATATCTCTCCTTTTGAACTACCATAACTCTTATAATTATTTAATTGTCCTTCATTAAACGTCAAAAGTTTTTCTGGAACATCTTTTAGAGTTTTACCTATAATATTTTTATCATTATCATAAATAATAATATAAGACACTTCCTTATTCGATGAAGCACTATGTATCTTTTGATATATTTCATAAGTATTTTCAGTTTTTATATCGTCTGATATATCACCAGCTAGCTGATAGTAAGTTTGAGTAATTCTATCTTTCAAAGCACTTTCCAATATACTTTTATTATTAACATATGTATATACTGAGATTATACTTAAATATATTGTATAGATTATCGCAAAGAATATAATAATCTTATTTCTTATTTTCAACTTAGCCATTTACTTAATCCTCACTTATTAAATCTGGATAATCACTAGCTTTTGTTTCTTCATACTTTTCTATCTGAAGCTGTGATAAGACGTTTTTTATAGAATCATCTTTATCTATAGATAATAATATCTGTTTGATTTTTTCTTTATCCTCATAGTTTTTATGAGTTACTACAGGTCCTGTCGCGACTTCCGGAAACGTCTTAATAATTTTTATATTATTCTCTATTCCAGAAAAATTACTACTCATATACTGCAAAGCCCAGTCATCAACTATTGCAGCTGATACTCTTCCATTTATAACTTGATTTATAGATTCTTCATGACTATGTGTAAAATAACTATTACTGAAAAATTTATTTGCTGTTGTTCCATTTTTCTTTAGATAATCATTAAATACTAAATATCCTGAATAACTATAAGTATCTACAAAAGCAAAACTATTATTCTTCATTTCTTCTATTGTATTTATATTTGAATCATTCTTGGTAATTATTATTGGATGATAATATGCCTTACCTCTATTCGGCCTTGCTAAAAGTTCTAACGATTCTTTATCTTCATATAATGAATATGCACCGGTAGATAAAAATGCCACATCTATTTGATTATTTTTTAGTAATAAATTAATATCACTGTAGCTTTTTTTCTGTATCAACTTTACCTTTTTATTCAATTTATCACCAATATAATTAGCTAATTCTTTTTCTAAAATATAACTTTTATTATCACCAGCAACAGAGATTAAACCAATTCTCAATGTATCATCATCTTTTCCATTATCATCGACATTTTCTGAAACTTTTGAGAAATCAATATAATCTTCCTGATTACTTTTAAACATAAAAGGCAGTGTTACTAATAATGCTATAGATAATATAACAACTACTAGCCCTATTACTACTTTTTTCATTTATTAAAACCAACCTTTACTTATAATTCATTTAAACTGTATATATTAATAAACACTCATCTGAAAAGCATTTTTATCCAATATTAAGACTTAAACAGCTATACTAATAGTATAACACTATTAGACAATAAGAAAAAGAGAAACACTTGCTCAATAATATTAAACAGTATTCTCTTTCTATTATTATTATATATATTTACTAGCTTCTCTTATACTTAGCGAAGCCATATTATTTTTGTATTTTTCAATGAAATCTTTTACCCATTGGGGATTAGTTTTCGAATAGTCTCTTAAAGCCCAACCTATAGCTTTATTAATAAAAAATTCAGTATGATTTAAGTTATTAACTAATATTTTTTCTAAAAGATTAGTATCTGTCTTTTCTTTTCGTAAAAGTTGATGATCTATAGCGACACGTCTTAGCCAAATATTATCATCAACACTCCATTTTAAAATTTCCTTTTTTAAAGTTTCATCACGATAAATTAAGCTTCCAATAATTCTATCCAGTATATCAACTGTATCCCACCATGATTTCTTTATAACTAATTTCTTTAATTTTTCAAAATCAGTAATTTCTAAAAATTTCTGCAAACTCTTTAGGTAATGTGCTGCAATGTATTGACATTCCCTTTTTTCATGTTGCCAACAATACTCAACAAAATCCCAATCTATTTTCTTTTCTTTTTTTGCATCTTTAAAATATGGTTTGCAAATTTCATCTCGAATAGGAGCTTGAATACCAAAAAAAGGAAATCTATTTTTCATATACCTAGACATATCGAGAGCACGCGCAGTATCTGCGCGTGCCTCTAGTTCATTTATTATATTAAACAAATCCATAATTAGCTTTTATTCTCTAAACTTGCTTTAATAAATCCAGCGAATAATGGATGTGCTTTTTCTGGACGAGATTTGAATTCTGGGTGGAATTGACCAGCAACAAACCATGGGTGTTCAGGTAATTCCACTATTTCTACTAATCTTCCATCCGGACTAACACCTGATAGAACTAATCCTTTATTAGTTAATCTTTCACGGTAGAAATTATTGAATTCATATCTGTGACGGTGTCTTTCAGTTATGTTGATTTCACCATATTCTTTATGCGCTTGTGAACCTTCTGTTAATGTACAAGGATAACTTCCTAGACGTAAAGTTCCTCCCATTTCTACTACATTTTCTTGGTCAGGAAGTAAGTTAATGATTGGGTACGGTGTATTTGGATCTAACTCTGAAGAGTGAGCCCCAGTTAATCCACAAACATTTCTTGCAAACTCTACAGCTGCAAGTTGCATACCTAAACAGATTCCAAAAAATGGTACTTTATTTTCACGAGCGTATTTAATAGTTGTGATTTTTCCTTCAACACCTCGATCTCCAAATCCACCAGGAACTAAAATTCCATCCGCTTCTTTTAGATACTCATGAACATTTTCTTCAGTAATATCTTCTGATTGAATCCAATCGATTTTAACTTTAGAATTGTGTTTATACCCTGCATGTTTTAATGACTCAACTACTGAAATATAAGCATCATGTAATTCTACATACTTACCAACTAAGGCAATTCTAACCTCATCTTTTAAGTTATCTACACGTTCTACAAGTGATGTCCACTCTTCCATATCCGCTTCTTTAGCTGTTAAATTGAAGTGTTTTAGAACGATATCATCGATTTTTTGTGCCTTTAGATTCAATGGTAATTGATATAAATTACTTACATCACGACTTTCAATAACATTTTGTTTTGGAATATCGCAGAATAGAGATATTTTAGCACGTAATTCATCTGTTAATGCAAGTTCGTTTCTTACAACAATAATATCTGGTTGAATACCTAAACCACGTAATTCTTTTACAGATTGTTGTGTAGGTTTTGTTTTCATCTCACCAGCTGCTTTAATATAAGGTAATAGTGTACAGTGAATATAACATACATTCTCACGACCTAAGTCACTACGAATTTGACGAATTGCTTCTAAAAATGGTAATGATTCAATATCTCCTGTTGTCCCACCTATTTCTGTAATTACTACATCAGCATCACTTGATTCTCCAGCTAATAGTACACGTGATTTAATTTCATTTGTTACGTGTGGAATTACTTGAACTGTTCCTCCTAAATAATCTCCGCGACGTTCTTTTTCAATAATTGATGAATAAACACGACCCGCAGTCACGTTAGAATATTGACCTAGATTAACATCAATAAATCTTTCATAGTGTCCTAAGTCTAAATCTGTTTCTGCTCCATCTTCTGTTACAAAAACTTCTCCATGTTGATAAGGACTCATAGTTCCTGGGTCAACATTTAAGTATGGATCAAATTTTTGAAGTGTTACTTTTAATCCTCTATTTTTAAGTACTCTACCTACTGATGCAGCTACAATACCTTTTCCTAATGATGATACTACTCCACCTGTTACAAAAATATACTTTGTCATGTTAATCTCCTTTATAAAAATAAAACCCCCTACGTAAATCGTAGGGGGTGGTTTTCTTCTATCACTCTTTTAGAGTGCCCGTATATTATGATAGCATAACATCATATTTTATTCAACTAAAATATTTTGAATTTTAGAAGAACTTAAATGAACTAAATGGATAGTATCTTAGACTTACTTTACCAATCATCGCTTCTTTTTTAACAAATCCAAAGACACGACTATCAGTACTATGTTGTCTATTATCACCCATTACAAAATACATTCCTTCTGGAACTGTTTTTGATTTAGTACTACTTAAGTACTCTATATTAAAGTCTGGTGTAAATGGTGCTGTTCCTGATTCTTTAGCTTCTTTAATTTTTTGAGTTAAATAAGGCTCATCCACTTTTTCACCATTAATATATAATACATCATCTTTATATTCAATAGTGTCTCCTGGAACACCTATTACACGTTTAATATAATCATCTGTTTCATTTGCATGGAATACTACTTCATCACCACGTTCATAGTTTTTACTAAGTTTATTAACAAAAACTTTGTCATTATCAGCAAATGTATAGTCCATAGAATGTCCTTTTACTGTAAATGGAGCTATTACATAAGTACTTAAAACTAAGTAAATTGCTATAGATGCGACAACTACTACAATCCATTCAAATATTTCTTTTAAAAATTTCACTTCGTTATCCCTCTTAAATTTTATATTATTATGATTTTTTATTCTACCACATATCTAGTCAAAAATCAAAAATATCTTTTTAATCTAAGTATATATAGGTGAATTATTAAATCTATTTACTAATTATATTAAATATACATTAATCGTAACTAAAAATAATAACTATATAAATAGCAACTATATTATACTATATTTCTTGTATCACTTTTTTCAAACTACACTCTAAACTTGAAAACGTTAAACAGATTTATTGATTTTAATAATGTATATGATATAATCATAAATACGGGAGTCTGTAAACAGTCTGAGAGGAAATATTATAAATTTCGACCGCACCTGATCTGGGTAATGCCAGCGTAGGTAGTATTCTTTAAGACCTAACTTAGACCCCTTTAAATTGTGAGGAGGTTTTTTATTTTGTCAAATTGCAGTATTGCATTACAAATTCTTCCATTGAGCGAACATAATGAAGAAAAAATAAAAATAATAGATAATGTAATCCATTATCTACAAAATAAACATTCTAATGTCGTTGTTTCTCCTTTCGAAACAGTTATAGAAGGAGAATTCAATGAATTAATGGATACTCTAAAAGAATGTTTAATAATTGCGGGTGAAGATAGCAAAAATATTTTTGCTAATGTGAAAATTAATTACGGGAATATTTTAACGATAGATGAAAAGCTTAGCAAATTTAATAAATAAATATGCTGCCGCTATTTCTATGCTTATTCTACTTATTATTTGGCAAGGGGCTGGATATTTAAATTTACTTCCTAAGTATATTATTCCTACTCCAATAGAAATAGTACAGTCTTTCATTAAAAATTATAAACAATTAATTTTCCACAGTAAAATCACCCTCCTAGAAGCTATTATCGGTTTACTACTTGGTATTATAATAGCTTGGACTTTAGCTTTAATTATGGATAGTATCCCAGTGTTTAATAAAGCTATTTATCCATTACTAGTATTAACACAAACTATTCCTACTATAGCTATCGCACCTATTTTGGTACTGTGGCTTGGGTACGGATTAACACCAAAGATTGTTTTAATAGTTTTAACTACAACCTTCCCTATTGTCGTTAGTATATTAGATGGATTTAGAAATTGTGATAACGATATGATCACATTATTAAAACTTATGAATGCTAGTAAATTACAAATACTATGGCATGTTAAAATACCAACTAGCTTAAGTTACTTCTATGCAGGACTTAGAGTAAGTGTTTCTTATGCATTTATAGCTGCAGTAGTAGCTGAATGGTTAGGAGGCTTCGAAGGCCTAGGTGTTTATATGATTAAAGCAAAAAAACTATTTGAATATGATACTATGTTCGCAATTATTATATTGGTATCTATTATAAGTTTACTAAGTATAGAATTAGTTAAACTAAGTGAGAAAAAATTTATTAAATGGAAATATATAGGAGAAAATCATGAAAAAAATACTAATTAGTATATTTTCTATTATTCTTGCAGTAACACTTACAGCATGTGGTTCTGCTAATAATAGTTCAAATAATAAAGATTTAAAAAAAGTCGACTTTGTATTAGACTGGGCAGTTAATACAAACCACACAGGATTATATGTCGCAAAAGAAAAAGGTTATTTTGCTGAAGAAGGAATAGATCTTGATATCAAACCAGCACCAGAAGATAGCACATCAGATTTAGTAATTAATAATAAAGCGCCTTTTGGAATATATTATCAAGATACTATGGCTAGTAAACTTTCTAAAGGAGCTGGAATTACAGCTGTAGCTGCTATTATTGAACACAATACTTCAGGTATTATCTCACCTAAGAAAAACAATATTACTGATCCTAAAGCATTAGAAGGTAAAAAATATGGAACATGGAATGATCCTGTTGAACTAGCTATGATTAAATCTCTAGTTGAAAAACAAGGTGGAGATTATAATAAAATTGAGTTAGTACCGAATAGTGATAGTAACTCAATTACACCTCTAGAAAATGGAGTTTTTGATGCTGCTTGGATTTACTATGCATGGGATGGTAAATTAGCAGAAAGTATGAATTTAGAAACAAACTTCTTCTACTTAAGAGATTTTGATAAAAAACTTGATTACTATTCACCAGTAATTATCGCAAATAACGACTATCTAAAAAATAACAAAGAAGAAGCACAAAAGGTTCTTAGAGCTATTAAGAAAGGATATGTCTACGCTATAGAACATCCTGAAGAAGCTGCAGATATTTTAATAAAAAATGCACCAGAACTAAAAGAAAAACGTGATTTCGTAGTAGCATCACAAAAATATATCTCTCAACAGTATGCGTCAAATAAAGAGCATTGGGGAGAATTCGATGCTGAAAGATGGAATGCATTTTACCGTTGGGTTAACGAAAACAAAATTATCGAAAAAACACTTGCAGACAATACGGGATTTAGCAATGACTACATAAAATAATGAGTGTCTTAACAATAAAAAACTTATCTTTCAATTATCCAAATAACAATATACTAAAAAATATTAATATTCATGTCGACAAAGGTGAAATTGTTTCTATTCTTGGTGGAAGCGGAGTTGGAAAAACTACCTTATTTAATTTAATTGCAGGGATCAACGAACTTCAATCTGGAACTATAGAAATTCAAGGAGATTCTAATTTCAAAGGAAAAGTCAGCTATATGCTTCAAAAAGATCTACTTTTAGAGCATAAGACTGTAATTCAAAATATAATACTTCCCCTTCTTATAAAAAAAGTAAATAAAAAAGATGCTGAAGCTGAAGCAATAAAAAACTTAAAACTATTTAATCTTTATGACTATAAAGATAAATATCCGAGTGAATTAAGCGGTGGTATGAGACAAAGGGTAGCTCTTTTAAGAACTTATATGTTTAAAGAAGAATTATTCTTACTAGATGAACCTTTTAGTGCCCTAGATGCAATAACAAAGATATCATTACATTCTTGGTATTTAGATATTTGTAGAAAATTTAATCTTACAACCCTACTAATAACACATGACATAGATGAAGCAATAGAGCTTAGTGATAGAATATATATTATTAAAAATAAACCTGGTGAAATTATTTCAGAAATAAAAGTTCAACTAAATGGTGAAAATGTTGATGAACAAAAATTAAAATATAAAAGAGAAATTTTGGAACTTTTAGGTTTATAAATATAGAACAGAGTCAGACTTTACTGATTCTGTTCTTTTTAATTATTTACTAGTATATATTTATAAAAACATATAATTTTTCTTATATATATGATATAATAAAATTATAAGCGAATGAAAGGGGTTTCTATATGAAAAAATTACAAGGTATAATAATGTTATTATTAAGTTCCGTACTACTTATGTCTTGTCAGGCAAATAAAAACGAAAATAAAGACCAAAATAAAGAGCAGACAACACAAAATGAGTCAAATAAACAAGAGGACTCTAAGAAAAAAGATGAAAATAAAAAAGAAGAATCTAATAATCAAAATTCAGATTCATCAAATAAAAACTCATCTTCAGCAGATAATAAAACTACGGATACTAAAGTGATTGGTTCTGAGGAGTACGGATATGTTAAAGTGCCTAAAGATTGGATTGATTTTAAAGATATAAATGGTGGAAATGACATACAGTCTAGTGATACATCTTCATATAATGTCGTTACATTAAATATATTCCGTCCAAGTCAACTTGGAATATCTGAGGCAGAATATGCATCTATCGATCCTAAGCTAGTAGCAAATTCAGTATATAGTAAGCAAGAGAACAGTCAAATGTTTGAAAAAATATCAGGTACTAAATCAAAAATCGGTGGCTATGATGCTTATGTTATTAATACTTTAACAAATACTGGAAAATATTTTATTACATATATTTTTAAAGCAGACGATGGTAAAATTCATTATACTTCAATAGAAGGTGATAAAGATACTTTAACAAAGATGATTCCATTAATTGAGGAAAGTTGGTCACTGAAAAAATAAATCCTGAATAGTATTTACAACTAACTAAAAAATACCGAGAGAAAACTACACTTCTCTTGGTATTTTTATATACTAACTATAAATACTATATTTTTTGTTAATAAAGTAAAGTAGCACGGCTGGTAATATCATTATTAGCATCAGTTTAAAGCCGAAAACTTCCAAAGCTAAAAATATAGGAGTTATCCATGTTTTTGTTGCTGAAGAAAACACTAAGCAATATCCTAAGCCAGCTACCATTAACACAGGTAGTCCTAACCATATTCCTAATACAACTCCGCAACTTGCCCCAATAGCAAATAATGGTGTAACCTCTCCCCCACTAAAACCAATCGCTGTACAAATTGCCGTAAATATTAATTTTAAAATAAAATCATATACTTCATAGTCCTTTGGTTCTGCACCAAATACTACTCTACATACTGATAATTTATTTTTTTCTACACACT
>ERZ773045.1159-NODE-1159-length-12190-cov-5.622002_pt1 | contig 12190 bp, 10 predicted proteins | sample MGYA00580635_ERZ773045 | MGnify/ENA primary metagenome ERZ773045 (study PRJEB29015, sample SAMEA2738115) | human oral metagenome | biome: human oral; feature: human-associated habitat; material: saliva | place: China | collected 2261 ...
ACGCTAACACGCTGCAGAATCATAATCACCCGCATATGAACTGCCTCCCATTTCTCGTGTCTAAGAAATGGGAAGCAGTTCACACATCGGAGGCTCTTTTTAGTTGCAGGTTTTATGTGCTTGCGACTCAGTGCTCACCGTGCTCGTGCTCGTGGTCGCCGTGCTCGTGCGTGTGCTCGCCGTGGTCGTGCTCGTGGCCCTCGTGCTCGCAATGACCGTGCTCGTGATCGCAGTGCTCGTGCACGCAATGACCATGCTCGTGGTCGCAATGCGAATGATCGTGCTTGTCAGCCAAGTCCGACTGCTCGTGCCAGAATGCTGGAACAAATACCGCGCGAAGTCCTTGACGAAGCAGGTCACGACCGATAAAAACGCACCTGGACTCTTCCTGAGGCTCATCGCCCGTAATGGCCCACGCACGCTCTACCAGGTCAAACTTGACCCACTGATTACCACAAGGCAGCGTACCCTTTGCGCGAGCAAGCTTTCCAAAAACGCCAGCTGACGCTGCGTCCAGAAGCCAAATCAAGTGCGTTGGACTTGGAAGCTCAGCGTGAGTCAGCGCCATAGTCTCCAAGTCGGGACCTTCATCCTCCTCGCTAGCTGCGTCTGCAAGAACAGAACCGTCAAGCGCGCGAGTCAGAAGACCATTCCACCACTCGTCAGGAATATCAGCATACGAAGATTCGGCGATAACCTCTGCCTGCGGATTCATCTCTGCCGCAAGCTGCTTAATGGGCTCAGCGGCATCCTCGCTACCTGGAGCAAGCTTTGAAATCACCACGCTCGCAGCGGCACTCAGCTGATTGTCAAAAATTTCTGGAAAATCGGTGCGCTGGTTCTGCCACGAGATGGCATCAACAACAGTGACTGGCGCCAGCAAACTAATGCGCTCCCAGGCAACCTGATTCACGTTATCAAGAATACTCTGCAGCTTAGCCACACCGGTTGGTTCAACAATTAAATACTCAGGGTCAATCGTGTTTGAAATAGTCAACACCGAGGTTGCAAAATCTTGCTTACCCGAGCAACAAATGCAGTTCTCGGTAGACTCCCAAACCTTAAGGTCAGAGTCTTGTCTCAGGCGACGTGCATCAATATCTGCCTGGCCATATTCATTCTCGTAGATAGCAAAATCTCGCCCAGTCCGGCGCACGAGCTCCTGAATGAAGGTGGTTTTACCAGCTCCAAGAAAGCCTGATACAACAAGGATTTTCATGAATACAACCGCTTTCTAAACTCCGTTGGCGCCCACCAGCGCAAAAAGCTGGCGAGAAAACCGAACTTCTCGCCAGCTCAAACATACTAAATAACGCGACCTAGTTGATTATCTAGTCGATAACAACAACTGGCTTGATGAGGTCAGCTGGCTTATCACGCATGGTGAAGAGTGCCTCCTCGAGGTGATCCCAGCCGTGGTAGAGGTGGGTAACCTCTGGGTGAAGGTCAAGACGGCCAGAAGTGACCAGGCTGGAGAGCTTCTCCATGCGCAGACGGCCGCCAGGCATGAGGCCGCCACGGATGTCCTTGTGGCCCATACCAACGCCCCACTCGACGCGAGGAATGTTGACGTAGTCGCCGGAGCCCAGGTAGTTGACGTTACCAATCTTTCCGCCAGGCTTGAGTGCCTTGACAGCGTCCTCGAAGGTCTCGCAGCCGCCGCCGTCGACGCAGACGCGGTCAACGCCCTTGCCACCGGTGAGCTCCATGACCTGCTCCCAGATCGGGCCATCCTTGTAAGAGATGAAGTCGGTTGCACCGTAGCCCTTAGCTGCCTCAACGCAGACTGGACGAGTACCAACGGCGATGATGCGAGAAGCACCGTGGAGTGCAGCACCAGCAACGGACATGAGGCCGACAGGTCCAATGCCAATAACCAGGACGGTGTCGCCGAACTCAACGCCAGCCAGCTCAACTGCGTGGAAGCCGGTTGGGACCATGTCGGAAAGGATACAGGCATCTGCTGGATCCATGCCCTCTGGCATGTGAGCAAGGTTGCCGTCAGCGTCGTTGACGTGGAAATACTCGGAGAAGACGCCGTCCTTGAAGTTGGAGAACTTCCAGCCAGCAAGCATGCCACCGGAGTGCATAGAGTAGCCAGCCTGAGCCTCAAGGGAGTTCCAGTCTGGAGTAATTGCAGGAACCAGGACGCGATCGCCAGGCTTGAAGTCCTTGACGAGCTCGCCAACCTCAACAACCTCTGCGGAGCACTCATGACCAAGAATCATGTTGTGACGCTCACCAATTGCGCCCTCCCACAGAGTGTGAATATCAGAAGTACAAATTGCGACCGCAAGTGGCTTGCAGATTGCGTCCAGAGGACCACACTTTGGTGTCTCCTTCTCAATCCAGCCGGACTCGCCGATCTTGAGCATTGCATAACCCTTCATAAAACCCTCCTAAAATCTGTGTTTCTGCAGTTGAAACACTAACCTACCTCGTGGAGGAGCACGCTATGTGCGTGACACTGACGAGGCTAATAAACGTTTTTGCGAAAGCTCGCATACGAGCGTACGTGTTTGTTGAAGCCACAAATGGGTCCTCTCCACAACAAAACGACGAACACTCGCGAAGTACATTTTCAAGTACTTTTTTACGTAAATCTAGAACGAAACCGTGAAAGGTTGAGCAGACTTTCATGAATTTTGGCCTGGCGAGAAATGCGGTTTGCAAATATCCGATATTTGCGCACGTAGACAATGTGTACGCTAACATACCGTTCAACAGACCAGCTACCGATGTAAAACAACGCTTATCGGCGAGCGGTCACCGTTCACCGAATCAAAAAGGCAACTGTCCACTTTTCCGTTGTACGCAGGTGCTTTGTAGTGCTACGAGGAGGTGCTTTGTTGTACTTCTGCCAGACGGGTTTCTCGCCATTTGTTCGGTTCGCGCCTGATTTGCTCCGAGCCTGATTTCCTAAAAGAATCTGTAACTTTTGCCTAAAAGCATCAAAGATTCGGTGGATTTGCCTGATTTCATCAAAGAATCTGTGTCCAAAATACAGAATCTTTGCACTTTTCAGGCTCACTTTTTAGGCGGGGTTTAAAGCGTGTCCGAGCTCACCCTTCCATGGAGCCTGATTTTCTCGTCATGTCTGAGTAATTTGCCGGAAAAGTTCACCAAGTCTGAGCTATTTGCCGGTTTTTCTCACCATGTCTGAGTAAGTTTACTCAGACATCATGCACTTTTCAGGCTCGTAATTCCAAGCCTCACTGATAGAGCTCACGCATCACCGCAGAAACCATGTGTTATCTGCGCCAAGTCAAGCTAGAGCCGCAAAACCATATATACTCGAATGAAGCGTCATCTGGCGAGAAACACCATGCACCCGGCACTCACCGTGAGCCCGACGTTCGCTGCGGTCCGGCGCGTTTCGCGGTCCGGCACGTTTCGCGGATCTGGCACGTTTCGCGGGTCTGACACGTCATCAACCTCAAGACCAGGAAGGAAGCCTGTTGGAGACATTTGAATTTGTGCTCATTGTTTTGACCTGCGTCGCAGCTTCCTCGGTCATCGACAAATTTGTCAACGTCTCCATCCCGGTTATCCAGGTGATTATCGGCCTGCTAGTTGCACTCATTTTGCCCAGCGTCCAAGAGATTCACCTAGAGTCCGAGCTCTTTATGCTGCTCTTCATTGCTCCACTCCTCTTCAACGAGACGAGAGAAACCAACATTCGTGCACTTATCCTTAACCTGAACAGCATTTTGTCTCTGGCGATTGCTCTGGTAGTTGTCAGTGTGCTTTCGGTCGGCTACGCCCTCCATCTGATGGTTCCCTCAATCCCTCTAGCTGCGGCGTTTGCGCTGGCCTCGGCGCTGGGACCAACTGATGCAGCTACAGTTACCGCGCTCAAGTCCAATATCCACCTGACCCATCGCCAGCAGGCGCTTCTCTCCGGAGAGTCTCTAATCAACGACGCATCCGGTGTCGTCGCGTTTCAGTTCTCCGTTGCAGCGGCCGTTACGGGAACGTTTTCCCTGATAGATGCAGCAGGATCCTTCACGGTGCTTTTTGTAGGCGGCGTGGCAATGGGAATTGTCACCGGCTTTGCCTTCTCTACCATCAACGCAATGCTTGGTAGGTTGGGCTACGAGGACACCGTCGCAAACGTCCTCTACGAAGTACTGACGCCGTTTCTTGTCTATCTTCTTGCCGAAACCTTCCACGTTTCTGGCGTACTTGCTGTTGTAGCGGCAGGTTTGGTGATTGCGCTCCCTCGAGGGCATAGCAATAAAACGCTGCTTGCAAGGCAAAAATTAGTCTCGGATTCTACCTGGAAAGTCATTAGCTTCCTCATCAACGGTACCATCTTTGTCTTCCTGGGAATCCAGCTCCCCCTTGCCGTGCTTCCTGGTACCAACGGCGGCCTTAATATCCTGCAGATTCTGGGAATTGTTGTCGCGATTACCCTGTTCATGCACGGTGTCCGCTTTGCGTGGCTCTACGTACTGGAAACTCACAAGCTCCACAAGGGTGGCCACCTCTGCACCGGTAAAGATGACGAAAGCGACTCCAAAGACACAAACGGCGAGAAACCCGACGAGCAGCTCGCTGCGCTGGGCACTGAGCAGCTCGCCTCACTGGGCTCCGATCAGAGCGCTGTCCAGCCCCTTGACCAGCACAAAGCCGCGTGCACTCCAAAGCCCATTTCCATCGCGTCTGCCGAACTCATCAAGAACGTGCTGGTTACCACTATTGCAGGTGCAAAAGGTGCGGTAACGTTGTCGATTATCCTCACCTTGCCGCTCACAACCCAGTCCGGAGCAGCGTTTCCGCAGAGGGACCTGCTGATTACCATCGCTGCCGGTGTTATTCTCGCCACATTGCTTTTGGCGGACAACCTGTTACCCGTGCTATCAAAGTCCCCTGAAGCAGACTCTGACCTGCCCGAACGCCTCCACAAGGGAGAGATAGCCGTTCTTGAGGCAACTCTTGCCGAGCTTAGGAATATATTGCAGTCGGAAAATGCTACGTCAAAGTATCTACCTGCACTTCGTTTAACTATCACGCGTTATACCAACCGCTTGTTTGCCTCTCGCATCACCGTTCCTGGCTCGGGAGAACTAGTCAAAAAGCTGGTCCTTCACGAGACAGAAGTCCAGCAGAAATGTCTTGAAAAGCTTCGCGAGCGCCACATTAAAACGCACAACCCTATTCCCTGGGATCAAATTATCGATGACATTACTTCAATCCGCAGGTCAGTTGGATATTACGGACCAATTGCAAACATAGCTACAAAAACAAACCCCCGCTCGCGCATTGCCATTGGTCTTAACGAGCTTAGGCTGGCAGCTCAGCGAATCATCGACGGCGGAATCAGACACCTTGAGGACGCTGATCAGTCCTACTACCAGGCGTGTTTATACGCACTTGAGATGGAATACGCTGCGTTTGATGACCTGGAGCGCATTGCCAACGGCGACGATGAGGAGCTGGCGGTCATCGCGTCTAACCTGATGATTGACCACGAGTCAGCAATTGAGTCCATTTGGGGCCGCATCAACATCAACGATGAGCATGGTTCCAGCACCACCCAAGTCTCCTACCTGCTGCCTTACAACCTGAGCTCGCACAAGATGTCGCCTCACTTTAGGCAGCAGATTGCCGATGCCCGCGAATACGCCGATGACGTGGCAGAAAACGCACTCCGCATTGAGTTGGACCAGATCACGCGCCTGCAATTCGAGGGCGTTATCGACCGCGAAGTTGCCTCTCGCCTGCGTGAAAACGTCTACTACCTGCAGATGGCTCTGGGCGAGTAGCATGAGCGCCGCACCAGACACACGTCACGTCATCGAAGCGGCCTCACGTCAGCGCATCGACGCAACCGCGCATCCCGCCAACCCCATGGCGAGAAAAGCGATCATCTCCGGACTTTCTATCCACACGCAGATGTCTTCTGTAGCCAGAGCTCCCGTTATCTACCTCTTGGGAGACGTGGCCGACAACTCCCCCGTTCAGATTCCTGCAGGCGTTAGCCTGGTAAACGTTGGCGTTGACCTGTGGGAAGAGAACTTCTCACCCTGGTGCGCCCCGCGCGTTTTTGCCAAGGGACCCAACTTTGGCGACGGCGCTCAGAGGACGCTTGATGTCCTTGTCAACCAGGTTGTCCCCTGGGCAGAATCGGAACTCAGCGTACTGCCGGCGTATAGGGTGCTTGTGGGTTATTCGCTCGCAGGCCTGTTCAGCCTGTGGGCTGGCGTGACCCAAGCCAGTGTGTCGCAGTCCAGCACACCACAGCAGGTCGCACGCGGCTGCCAGCCCGACGACACCCCCACCACAACCTTCCAGCGCATTGGGGCAGTATCGGGATCGTTTTGGTTTCCGGGACTTCTGGATTACGTTGACCAACAGCTCAGCGGTGGAGTGGTCGGCCTCACACACGCCTATCTTTCACTAGGTGACCGAGAAGCACGAACTCCCAATCCGCAAATAATGCACGTGCGAGAAAACGCAGAACTTCTCGCCAGCAAGCTAGAGGACGCGGGAATAACCTCGATGTTTGAGCTGAATCGAGGAAACCATTTCCAAAACGTTGAAGGAAGAATACAAAAAGCTCTGGACTGGCTGCTCAAATAGGGTAAGATTCTTCAGAACGCACGCGTCCAGAGAGGTTTTATGCCCAAACCAAAGCAACTTGACAGCAAAACTGAATCGTCCAATGCAGTCTCTGGCAAACAATCTGACTACTTATTTGCGCTTATTCTTTCCCTAATCTTTGGCATTTTTGGCATTCCACAGTTTTATCTTAAAGGCTGGAAATCGGGACTTACCCGACTTGCCGTGAATACAGCACTGATTGTTGGCGCATTTACTCTGGCTCAAATACTTGCTTTACCATCGATGCTCTCTTATCTTCTACCAGCAATTTTCTCGTATCCGGTTATCGAGAGCGCTCTGAATCTCATGTATGAAGATGCCAGTGCTCCCAAAAACCTCATAAAAGGCAAGCTCAAACCTCATAAACGATACGCTGGAAAGCAGAAAGCTGGAATCGCACTAGCCACGCTAACGGTAGCGCTCTACTTTAGCGCAGCGCTGACGCAGCCACTTCCAACTACCCTATCTACCGCGGGGTTCTTGCAACCAGACTACGGTGCTCCGTCAGCCACCACTCAGACCAGCACAAACGTAACCATCAAGTTCATCGACGTTGGCCAGGGAGAAGCTATCCTCATTGCCCTTCCTGAGAAAACCGTACTCATAGATGCTGGCCCCACGGGATCTGCCCAAAAAATTACCCAGGTGCTCCACGAACTTGGTCGCAACAAAATTGATTACCTGGTAGCTACCCATCCCGATGAAGATCACATCGGCGGTATGGCAGACGTCATTTCTAGCACCCAAATTGGGACCATTTACGCGCCAAATAAGACAAACAACACGGCTACGTACAAAAAGTTTCTGACCTCCATCCAGAACAATAATCTACAAATAACCCTTGCTGAAGCTGGCACCGTTATTGACCAAACCGACGGCTACAAGTTAGAGATCCTCTGGCCTACTAAGGACGCAAATTTTCCCGACACCAACGATTACTCGATTATCATCAAGCTAACCGTTGGCAACAAGACGTTCCTTTTCACGGGTGATGCGCCCACAAGCGCAATTCTTCAAAGCAATCCAGGCCACATTGACGTGCTTAAGCTCTCCCATCACGGCTCCCGAACAGGCACAAACGAGCAGCTGGTCCGCGAGCTCTCGCCCACTTATGCCGTCATTTCATACGCTCTGGACAACTCCTATGGTCACCCCATGCGGTCGGTGCTGAACGCCCTCCACAAGCATTCCGTTGAGGTTTGGGGAACAGGAGCCAACGGAACTATTACCATTACCTGCGATGGTACAACCATTGATATATCTGGCGAAAAAAACGGTACCGTTGTAACGCCTACCTCACAAGAAAAATCTAGCACGTCGTCGACATCGAGGTCCAAGTAATGAAAGCAATCATTGATCGATTTGAAGACAACAATCTTGCCGTGCTTGAACTAGATGACCAGCCAGGCAATATGCTGACCGTTTCTATCAACGAGCTACCAAGCAATGCTTGCCAGGGTGACGTTCTTTACTACCAAGATGGCACTTGGATTCTCGATGAGGAAGAAACGATCCAGCGTCAAAACGATATCGATGCGCTGTTTAACTCCTTGCTTACCCATGATGATACGGAAACTGAATAGCCCCAGATAAAACTTAAAATATGCGATTTTAGAATATTTATAAAACTGCACGTCAACCTATAAATATTCGATTTTCGCATATTTTGTAATACATCCATCTACCTGCATAAATAAAAAAGACGCCTTAGCGAGAAAGACGTCTGTGTAAGGCACTTTTATTCAAGAAAAAAATGTGGTATATTTCAAATTACCGATGGCGCGCATCCTCGCTCTGCATAGAGGGAGGGCACGCCATCCGCTTTATAGAGCCACAATAGCTGCGGCCATTCTTTTCTCGTCTTCAGATAGAAGTACTCGCATCGTTTACCCTATCGAATCCAGCCACTTTTGCACTTCGCTAAAAGTATACGTGCCTTTTACCGCCAGTCCAGGCATTACACGAGAAGCACTGCACTCCCTCTTGTACTCCTCAATCATATTTCCAAATCCTCCGCCGCCATGTGTGCAGAACGGAATGACTGTCTTACCACTCAAATCCGTTGCCCGTAAGAACGAAAGCACCGGAGGAGCAAATGTTTTAAGCCAGTTGGGCGATCCTATAAAGACAGTATCAAAGTCAGCAACATCTGTATCGTATTGCATCAGAGCAGGACAAATGCCCTTTTCTATTTGCGCTCTAACCTCTTTTACCGCCGTGTTATACGAGAAAGAATAGGGATCTTGAGGCTTAAGCTCCAGCAACTCGCCGTCGGTAATCAGCGCAATATCCTCTGCAAGCCTTCTTGTGATGCCGGAATATGAATAGTACACAATCAAAGACTTCATGTAAGAATCTCCACTACCAGCCGAGAAGAACGTGCTGTTGCAGCATTACGTCGAAATCTACACTAAACAAAAAGCCGCTCTAAAGCGGCTAATCACAACGGCCAGGAATTGCACCTGAGTCATCTCCAACAAGGGCACTGCTTACTATGCTACGCGTTGTTAATGTAATTCTACATTCCTTCAATATGATGTCAATAAGAATAAGTTATGACCAGCGCTTTCCGTCTGGGTCCAGATTAGACAACCAATCTATATCCTCCTGAATACGTTGTTTTGATTCCTCACTCTGATCCCAGTAGCCACGTCCAACTGAAGTTGGCGCCATGTGGGTAAACGCCCAGATGTTACCAGGATTTTGAAGTGCAGTTACAATTTCCGGATCACTTACTTTCTCTAATGCAAAATGCTCAAGTTTTCTGACATCCATAACAACGCGTATGTATTTATCTATATAACGAGGGATGCCTATTGCAGGGACACGTTCGTCCCAATTTGGTGGGTGAAGAAAAACTTTTGTACCCGGAGAAAAATGACGCGTTCCATGAACTACGCGCTTATCCTCACCAATCTTATTTTCATCTCTAACTTCCGCAGTAAGGCACCATACCCATTCTGGAATTTGAGGTGCCTTTTTAATACATCTCGCAAGTGTTGTATAGAAATTTTTAGTGTCTTCGCCAATCGGGACCTGAGACATCTGTCCGTCAAAAAACCTATTACATTTCCAAACGCCCTCTTTTAATAAGATGAAATCGCAAGCATAAAACAGGTTCCAGGCAACATTCTGAAACGTCCTAATAAGCTTTTTAGGTGGTTTGGGTAAATTGGGACAAATTGTTAAGGCTTCTGGCTCTAGTGGACTTTTAAAAGAAGCCTTACCCTCAAAATAAAAAACTCTCCAAGTCACAGGAACATCACTACATGTAAGTTTTGTTACATGTTTCTCGAAAAAAGCCCTACCAGTAAAGTAAGTACCTTTTGCTTTCTCAAATTTTTTAGCAAGTTCTTCGCCCTCATCTCCTGAAAAATATCCTATAGCTAGGCTTTCTTTCAAATCACTAAGAGGACCGTCAGCGTCTCTTATGACATAGACGGTAGGAGAATAGGAGCCATGACCACTTGAGCCAAAACATGCGCCGACATTGATATTCTCAATTTCGTAATCCCGTGCTGAATAAATTCCTAATCCCCATTCCTCAGGACCGATTACACGATAAGAATCAGTCAAAAGCCTATACCCCAAAGACAAAAGATCATGCTCTAGGCGTTTGTAATTTTCTTTAGAGGTTGGATGACAGCGAAGAAACGTTGGCATGTCATGTTTTGGAGCTTTATCACAAATAAGTTCTTCGCCATTAAGATATGCCTCGTAATTAAAGAGATGAACATCAAACTGTGAAAACTCTTTTGCTGCCGACCACTCGTTATACCAAACAGAATCAACAACATTAGGGTTCTCTGCAGAAGATTCGAACAACAGAGCAATTTGCTCCATTACATTCTCCTTTAAAAAATGGCATCTCCATGCAATATGAAGATGCCAAAAAAGATAATTGGCTCTCTTGAGCCCGTACTATCCAGTACGCAATTTAGTAGCATTATTTTACATCAAATGAGAAGTAACATGAAATAGTGAACCTTAAATTAAATTCAGCAGTCCAACAAAAACGAGACCGTTTCCCGACAAGCAACTGCCCGGGCGTATCTCGTTTTTATCAGTCTATGTAATCGTTAGCGCTTAGTCAAACCAAATCTTCACGACGTCGCCGTCTGCGGACGTAATATCCACAAGTGTGCCACTCTCGCCTGTCTTTGCGACATCCATAAGCGCATCAAGATTGATGTTAGAAAGCTGCTCCTGAGTCTCCTGATTAAGATAGCTTCCGCTGACCTGGATTCCCGAATTCAAGACAAACTTTGCCAGGCCCAGAGGCACGCACATATCTACAACGTCACCGTCGTCGGAGACAATGTACACGTGCAGTCCGTGTTTTGCAGAACCGTTGCCAAGGCGGACACCCTTCTTCTTGCTACCGTCAGCCTCGTCGTTCTTCTCGACTTTGACCATGCCCTTACCAAAAAGCTTACCAAAGCTAAAACCTGAAGACTGAGTAGCAATACCCTGGTTGTCCTGCTCTACAGGCTCTTCTACGATCTCTGCGGGCTCGTCAGCTGCAACAGAAACAACCTCAGCAGCACTCTCCTCGGCAGCACTCTCCTGCGCAGCGGCACTCTCCTGAGCGGAAGCGCTTGCGCCGCTCAAAAGCTCGTCAACAGACACACCAAGAAAGCGTGCAAGATCTGGCAACAGCGAGATGTCTGGATAGTTAATGTCGTTCTCCCACTTACTCACCGCCTGCGGGCTCACGTTCAGCTCTTTTGCCAGACGCTCCTGCGTTGCAGTTCTAGCTAAACGAAGACGTGCAATACGACGACCAAGGGTCTCAGATGAAGTAGTCATGGTTGCTCCTTTTTCTTAACTCATTATTACTGAAATAGCTTGCGGGCCGCTGATTTCACTATGAGTCGTAACAATACATTCAACAAGAACGCATCAGTTGAGTTTGGTATCGCAACGGTTTCCGACCACTCAACAGCAGGTTGAGTTCGCAGGTAAACTATGCTTTTTGACCAAAATTTACTTGCCCAAAAATCGCTCTCCCACTACTATTTAAATAATAAATTTTGATGTTTTAGAAAGGTCTGTCTATGGCTGGCGAGAAGAACTGGGTGTTCTGGACCAGTGGTGCGCATATTGTTTCTGGTTTTGAGCAATGCGCTACAGACGGTTTTGTTGGTGTCGACACAGATGGTGTCGTGTACCTCTTTGATAACAATCAAAATGTTTTTGCTTCAGCTCATGCTTCAGATGTTGAAGGAACTATCGGCAGCTGGAGAGGCACCTGGCTCACTATCAACGACAAGAGATACGCTCTAGAATTTGTACCTCTCGCAGATAAGATTGCTCCTCACCTGCTTATTGGGGCCATAAGCAATGTGTTTATGCAAGAACTTCACCACGGAGATCAGGAGAAGGTCCCACGAGAACTTCTCGAAGACTTCAAGATTGCATTCGAGAACGCCAAGTATAGGCGCTAACTCAAAAAATTTTTTGAATTATTCATATCTTTGCGGATAGCCTGATTCGACCTGCCTTCCATTTCTTGGACACGAGAAATAAGAGGCAGTTCAAAACACACCTAAGTCGGATAATCTGTTAAAAAGACGTATACATG
>ERZ773045.1160-NODE-1160-length-12189-cov-8.070051_pt1 | contig 12189 bp, 7 predicted proteins | sample MGYA00580635_ERZ773045 | MGnify/ENA primary metagenome ERZ773045 (study PRJEB29015, sample SAMEA2738115) | human oral metagenome | biome: human oral; feature: human-associated habitat; material: saliva | place: China | collected 2261 ...
TAAACCTCAAGGTTGTGACCAATGCGAGATTTCGCTCAGAGTTTATAATTAATGGGGATGGTAAATTCATAACCCTTTTAGACAAAGATGCTACTCAGGATGCCAAGGTAAACTGTTCTAGCTTCAATTATGCACGTTGTAATAACGACGTGCATACGGTGCTTGATGTAGACCCTGCGGGTGAAAAATATAAGTATGAGCCGCAATTTAGAGAAGAAGCTAGATACATCCATGATGAGGCTGGAAATAGAATCAAAAACAATAAAAACGAATTCAAGAAATATGAAGCACCTGAACGTAAAGATATGTGGGAATATAAAGATAGTATAAAAAAGAGGCAAGCAAGCTTTAGAAATGAGGTATTCGCATGTATAAAACAGTAGGTTCAAAGTTTAAGATATTTATAATAGTAATCATCCTGATTGTATCACTTATTGCGATAAAGAAACTGGCTGTGGATCCACAGCCAGTTAGAGACATTAAGATGAATACGGTGTATATCTGTGGATCAGGAATCGAATACCCAGACGATGATCAATCAAGGTACTATATAGAGTTTAAAGGTAATAAAACGTATATATTGATGCATGATGACATTAGAAGAAAAGAGGAAAATTACGATGAGGATGGTGATGGAAGCAGGCCAATTATAGATATATATTTTGGGAAATATGAGGAAAAAAATGGCAATTGTATACTTAGACCAATAGAAGGTGCATATGTGGGGTTTAAAGATACTAATGCAGTTAAGAAGAAGAAAATAAATTCCTACTATTCTGCGAAAATTAAAAATAGTGAAGATGAAACATGGATGATAATAGCTCCAACAAGTGGAGGGCGATATAAATTAGGTTACGTGAATAAAAAGAGCGCTTCGATTGATAATAATAGAATTCACTTTATGCTTTTCAATAAATCAGACATAAAAAAACTTCCAAGCAGCCCAGAGGAATTCCGCAAACAGTTCAAGATGGACAAGAAAGCTGAACAGGAGCGCCTAGCGGAGCAGAGTAGATAGTATATTTGTATGATAGATTTTCAGAAAGCTCGTATTCGAGCTTTCTGTTATTCTTTAGTCGGCGAAAATTCATTCAGCCTCCAGCATATTCTCAATCCTTCTGCCCAGTGACAGGAGCACAGCCACATCAGATATACTGCCTGTTGCAAAAGGGTTCCAGTTAGGGGATAGTAAACTCCCACCTTCCCTGGCTCTGGCACGAAGTTTTATATCTTCGTTGTCAGTGAAGATATCTAATGAGGCAGCTTTTGCGAAAAATTTAGATTCTACGTCCTTTAATTTACATGAAACTACAGTGCCCAAGAGGATCTCCTTATCATCACACAGAATGGTAACTTCGCTTCCGTCAAGTATGACGATATAGTCTTTGACAAATCTTGATTGCAATTTTTTAGCTATATAAAAGCTGTAATTAACGCAGGCAAAAATAATCAAGATGAAAAGAACTTGATGAGTCTTAACTACATCACTGAGATTGAGGTAGAACAGAAGCAGTTGTATCACTAGGATGGGCAGCATTATTAGTGCAGGGAAAAGAAGCCCTACATAAACATCTGACTTAGCCGTCGCCGCAGAAAAAGTATATCTCTCCATGTTAGCACCTCATAAATTACAAATAACTACCCCTATCTTATACCTAATAAATAGGAGTCACCAGAAATATTTTAGCTATGCTGTAGAAATATGAGCTGAGAATCAACAAAAGAGAAGCCAGCGTATTGCTTGCTTCTCTTAATTCTTATCATCACAAATATATTCGTCCGTACAATGACGGACCGAGGCTCTCTCCTCGATGTTCGTGTAGCGCGGGGATTATAGGGATCCTTTTGCCAGTATAATATCGATTACGAAAGCCGTAAATTCTTACCAATTTGTCGCTATGTCTATCTGCGTTGGGTTGCTCGTTGCAAAGCCACCTGTATCGCATACGATACCAGTTCCAAGAGATGTTGGGACTAAAGAACCCTTAGGGTGAGTCTTGTAGCTAGCTGCAACCATTACGTAGTTGCCTAGCATCTTAACTCCGTCAGCTCTAACCCAGTAGTCAGATGATGAATATCCAAATCTACCCATAGCCGCTACAACTCTCGACATGTTGAGATTGTAGTAGGTTTCCTTGCCAGAAGGACCATTGTTGGTTCCCTTGGACTTAGAGAGAACACTTCCAGAATAAGTGTATTTTATGGAAGTAGCTGTGCGACTTGACTCGCTGTTCTTTGCTTCCTCTTCAGCTTTCTTCTTTGCCTTCTCATCCTCGACTGCCTTTATAGTATTAGTTCCAGTTGAAACTAAAGGAGCTGAATAAGAAGTGGTAGTTGCATGAGTAGCAACAGTGTCAGCTACTGAATCTGTCATAGTTGGGACAGGCACATTAGCTGCATCAACAGCAACTTCAATCTCAGTGCAGTCTGGAATGTCGGATTCCTGCTTGTGCTGAGCAGTTATCTTTGCGGGGATGCCTGTACGAGCTGAATCGGACTGAGTAGCAGCAGCGACGTACTTGCTCGTAGACACTACGAAGATGAGTAGTAGACATACGAGAGACACGAGGTGCGCTATCGATCTAATCTTTGCGTAATTCATACCGTCTCCTTACGTTCGGAATAACTTATGTTGCCTATTGTACCAAATAAATACATGAAAAATCTAAAGGCTATGTGAAAATTGCAACACGGCGATTATATAAAATCAAGCACATTGCCGAGCAGATTATTAGGCAAAAGGTAATGTTTCGCGCCTGGTATGTGATGCGCAGCATGACGATTTGCTTAATTTAAAATCGAATATATGATATGATTAACGATAACTAAAAGTAATTTTGTGTGGAGAGCATGCTATGAATGATATGAGAAGCACGATTAATAGTGAGGCTATAGCTAACCCGTTTGGAGCTAACTCGTTTATCGAGAAGAAAGGCTCGGATTGTGGTCGCTACTGGTACAAGGACATTCGAGAGATTACGACGCTCAAGGATCTTCTTGCTGGAAGCGTTGAAAAGTACAGTGAAAGACCTGCTTTTTGGGTAAAAGAAAAACGTGGTGGAGAATACATACCCGTATCTTATGAGGTTCTAGGTCATGATGTCGAAGCCATTGGCACTATGCTGCTTGAGCTCGTAGAGGATGAGAGACGCGTTGCGATCATTGGAGAGGGTAGCTATGAGTGGATAGCCTCATATCTTGCGGTTATGAACGCAGGACTTGTCGTGGTTCCAATCGACAAAGAGCTCGGTGGGGAAGAGATAAAGAACCTCCTCGATGCGTCAAACTGCCATACGGTAATCTGTTCATCTGAATGTGCCCCTAAGCTCTCTAATATCATAACAATCACAGATCTTATAATCACAGAATTTTACGGCGATAGAGTATCGCTCGAGGATGAGCCAAAGACACTACTTAAGGATGCGACTAAATTTGAAAGGGCTGGTAGGAAGGTTCACCTATGGAGAGAGCTACTAATCAAGGGCGAGGATAAGCTTGAAGGAGGAGATACTTCTTTTGCAGATACTGAAATAGATCCAGACGAAATGGCGGTAATTCTCTTCACTTCAGGGACTACAGGCACTCCTAAGGGAGTAATGCTAACCCATCGCAATATCACAGTAAATATCATGGATGTGTGCCGCGTGGCGAATATCCATCCGTGGGATAAGACGCTCTCGATACTGCCTATTCACCACACTTATGAATGCACGCTCGGAATGTTACTCGTGCTATATCGCGGGGCAAGCACAGCGTTTTGTGAGGGCATGAAATATATCGTCAAGAATATGCACGAAGCTGAGAATACGGTTGTTATAGTGGTACCGAGGGTTCTTGAGATGATTCATGGTCGCATCATGAAGACAATTAAGAAGTCGGGAAAGGAAAAGACGTTTAGGAGAGCCCTAAAGGCTAGTCGTAGCGCGCGAAAGTTCGGCGTAAATGTGAGCAGAACTCTATTTAAGCAGATTATAAATGAACTCGGTGGCAAGCTCAGACTCGTAATTACAGGAGCTGCTGCGCTGGCGCCAGATATTTGTAGGGACTTTGAAGACTTTGGGATTATGGTGCTTCAGGGGTATGGAATGACCGAATGCACACCGCTAATTACAGGCACACCTCAGAGCGCTTCTAAGACGAGGTATGATAAATCTGGATCTGTAGGAGTGCCAGTGGAGACTGGAACTGTGCGTATCATTAACCCAGATGAAAATGGTATTGGAGAGATATTATTTAAAGGTCCAAATGTCATGCTCGGCTACTTCAACCTCCCCGAGGCAACTGAAGAAGTACTTGAGGATGGCTGGCTCAGAACGGGTGATATCGGATACTTTGATGCGGATGGCTGGCTATTCCTGACTGGGCGCGCTAAGAATGTAATCGTAACGAATGCTGGAGAGAACATCTATCCTGAGGAAATTGAGGACTATATCAATAGACATCCATACATATCCGATTCGATGGTATTTGCATCAGGCGAATCAGAGGATGTAGTTGCAGTACAGATTCTTCCAGATAAAGACGAGATAAAGGATGAACTCGGAAGTATTCCGTCAGACGATGAGCTTGAAACGCTTATAAAAGGTGTTGTCACGGAGCTCAATATGGGGCTCGCTCCGTTCAAGCGAATCCGCGAGGTCTACGTCCGCAAAGAAGATTTCGTGAGGACGACTACGCGCAAGATAAAACGCCAGGATAATAAGCTGGAGGATTTGAAGTAGGGGAGAAACGAGGCGAATCTTTAAAACCATACAAAAGCCATTTTTTAGATAACACTAAAAAATGGCTTTTAAGATATGAAAATTAAAATTGCGGTGAAATAAATCTGTAGATTAGAATGAGCTATTTGTTCAACTGATTTAGAAGCAAGTCGATATCGGTTGAGAATGGAGGCTTGATTCCAGATTCATAATCTTTAAGGTACTTCTGACAACTGGACACTATTAGTTTCTCGTTTTTATCAATAATTGCTTTAATTATTGAATAGAACATCTTATCAGTATTAAATTTTTGAGCTTTAGTTCTATCTATAGGGAACATTTTTATATAGTGTATACCGTGACGATGCCCACTTTTTGTTGTAGGTCTTGGGGGTAAAGCAAAGTAATGGTTTTTAGGGGCAGATGGAGGGATGTTTGATCTTAATGGAACAGCAAAATCAATCCTAGCCCCTTTATATTTGAGGCGAAGTATTAGAACGCAGGGACGATGCGACTTTTTTAGCATTTCAGAGTCAATTGTGTAAGTCTGTAAATCTCTTGAATTTAACGATACTAGTTTCATAGGGTCTCCTGTAACAAAAGGGGCTTACCAAAATAGGCAAGCCCCTTACGAATGACGAATATTCTACGCAACATTGCGCCCCGTCCGTCACGGAAGCGAAACATACGAATGTATTATATTCTTACCGTAATACGCGGTGAATAAATAGACTATATCAGATAACCCCAATAAATACTATAGAATTTATGTGAAAATTAAATGCTATCAAAATGTAACTATACAAAATAAAAAAACGCAACCCTATCGAGTTGCAATTTTTGGTGCGTGATCAGGGGTTCGAACCCTGGACACCCTGATTAAGAGTCAGGTGCTCTGCCAGCTGAGCTAATCACACATATTAGGTTGTTTGCTTAACAGCTTATATAGTCTAGCATTGATTTACAAGGCAGTCAAGAAAAAGTTTGAAAAAATTCGAATTAAATTCGAATTAAATTAGAAATTTAATTTAAGCGTTTAGTAGCGCATACATTCAGATAGGGCGTGTGATATGCATAAGCAATTTCATATGCTTATATCTTATCGTCCATACACAAATGTATTTATAAAATACGTTAAAAACATTTCAATTCATCACAATAACTAAACCTTAGCAAAATCAATCATGATACAATAAAAAAAGAAGCAGCGCGATTTAAAACAGGTGCAGGAAATATAATATTTCCACAATAAATAGGAACACGGGTGGGACTAATTCCTATCTATTGATGTTGCGCATGCCTCTTGACGGATAAGGTTATCACAAAAAAGGCGGAAAAGATAGTACAAAATGACAATAATTTTGTATAAAATTATGCATTTGTTGCACGAATTCCACTAATTGCAAGCGAAATCTTGCTATTAACTTATCCTTGTTGTATAATTTCCAATGAGTCTTTATAGAAGATTGACAACCAGCACAAAAGCGATGCTCTCGCTCGAGTGTTTTTAGTGGATTTGGGAGGTAACAATGTTCTGTAGCAATTGTGGCAATGAAGTAACAGAAGGCGCTAAATTTTGCAGTGTATGTGGTGCAAGATTGAGCCTTGATGCAGAACCGTCAGTACACGAACATACAGCGTTTAGTTCGTCGAATAGAGAAGGAAATATGATGGACAAGAGAGAATCTTCTACGAAGTTCGACTTTAATTTCGGATCCGAGGATTTAGAGATTAAGGAGCCTAAGAAGAAAACAAGTTCGGTTTCTTTCGATTGGAGCTCTGTAATTGAGGAGAGCCATAAGAAACCTACTAAGAAAATCAGATCCCCTTGGGAGACAACTGGGATTGACGATGAGGAAGCTGAAACCGTAACACAGTCGTTCAGTTCAGTTAATAATGATTGGGATAGGCACAATACTGCTGAGCCTGCGCATAAGGCTGAGGAGCCGGATTCCCTCGAGGAAATTCTAAAGCGTGATTCCGCAGCTGCTCCGGCATCTGGTCACGGACGCACTATGAACTTCATAGAGGTCATGAAGCAGGAAAAAGAAGAGCGAGAGAAGGCTGCGAAGGAAGCTGAAGAAGCATCCGTTTCGGCTGACTCTGATTTTAGTGATTCTATTCTACCTAATGAAGAAAGGGAGCACACTCAGGGATACACAGAACTCAAGGACGATATCGTTGCTGAACTGGAGAAGCAGGCAAGCGAGATGGATGAGAAGGAAGTTTCGCATAGACTAGATGCAGCTTCTGCGGATTTTGATGAGTATCTAAGTGCTCGCCGCAAGTCGCACGAGGAAGTGTTCCAAGCAGAGCCACCACATAACTTCGTTGATGATATGGTTCATGTGTCCGCAGCTGACACTAGGGACGAGTTTAAGCTTCCAGAAGATGAATTTGAGACAGAGCTTTCTGCATTTATCGGCAACCATGATGACGCTGATAAAGAAGATGTTCATGCAGATAAATCAGACTATGATTTATTCAACTTTGATATTGATATTGAAGATACAGATGAAGATGAGGAGACTGTAAGCCAGTATCTCGACTACGTGAAGCCAAGCAGGGTTTTGCGTGCACAGGAGCGCGCTGAAGCTGAAGAATTTGATCTCGATGATGAGGATGACGATGATGAGCCAGAGACATTCTCGTACGATGAGCTTACAGATGATAACAAAGAGCCAGAGACGGACTACGAACTTGAACCTGAAACTGAATCTACAGCAGAAGCAGATGATTTCGCATTCGGTAATGATGACATAGATGTTCCTTATGAGGAGCCTGTCAACTACTCTGAACTATACATGGATGAAGAGACAGAAAAGGCTGATAAGCCGGCGGCATTAGAGACTGCTGAAGTAGTTGATTCGCATGATACTAGTGATGATGCAGCTACAGAAGCAGTTGCAGCAGTTTCGGAAACTTCGACTGAACCAAAAGAGCAAGAGAAGCCAGTAGCTACAGAAGTTGCTGCGGAGCCAGTTTCAGAACCAGTTTCAGAACCAGTTTCAGAACCAGTTTCAGAACCAACTGCAGAAATAGCTTCAAAACCATCACTGGCAGAGCCAGTAAATGCAGCATCAGAAACCGTAGAGGTAGCTTCAGCACCTGCTGAAAAGGCTGAGGATGCTGAGCTAGCAGCTGCAAAGGCTATAGAAAGTGAAATTGCAAACCTACAGAAGCGTCTAGCAGAACTTCTCGGCAAAGATACTTCAGAAACAGTTGAACTGCCAGCAAGAGAAGTTGTTTCGGCTGAAGAACTAGTGCATGAGCCTGTACAGGCGAAGGCTGAGGCGAAGACTGAAGCAAATGCTACAGAGTCAGGGGCTCGCTCTGATTTAACTAGCTTAGAGGCAGAGTTGGCTGCTTTAGGATTCGATACAATTGATGATGAACCAGATGAAGAGGCTGATATGCTTTTCTCTGCAGAAGATGTGGCAGATGCTAACACTTCAGCTGTGGAAGAGGATAACGAGGAGCTAAATCAAGAAGAGGTTATGTCGATTGACGATCTGCAGAAGGATCTCTTTGGTACAGATGTTGATGATGCAGGGATGGAAGCAACTCGTAAGATAGACAAGTTCTATACTCTCTATCGTAAGAATGAAGAGTTCCAGCAACTTCTTGATGAGGAGTATAAGAAACTGCAGGATGGCAGTGCCGACTATACGCTTATGGAGGATGTGCTAGCTGAGTATCAGGATGAGGAAGAAACTGAAGAAACTCCAGCTGAAGCCCATCATGAGACAGTCGAAGCTGCAGTTAAGGCCGAGTCAGCTAAGCTTGAAGCAGCAAAGAAGGATGCAGGATCAGAACTCAGTAATAGCGCTAATGTTACTGAACCTATTACTGCTGCGACAACTCTAGTTAGTTCGCCAGCTCAGGCTGCAGTTAATACGGCAAGTAAGGCAAGCAGTGTAGCACCGTCTGTAGTCGATGATGACGATGAAGAGTCGCGCAAAGGCGGAGTTCTAACGGTAATTGCGGTCATCGTAGCAATCTTGCTAGTTCTGTTATTGGTAGTGATACTGATACTTAACTTTGCTCCGGACAGCAGTGTTGCGCAGCGAATCAGCGAAGTGATTGGAAAGTTTACGAATTTCGCATCGCTGGGTGATAATTCTGAATTGCTACTATAAGGGTGATTTATACGTATATGCAGCGGCAGGCTTGATGGCTACCGCTGCATTATGTGGTTTTTGGAGAAATTATGGCTAAGGATAAGAAAAAAGGAAAAGTTACGTACACATTTAATGGTGAAGGTAAGCGAAGGAATGTCTTTGGAAAGCTACTTGTTATAGCAATTTTTGTGATAGTTATAGTCGGTAGAAGTGTCGGTTTTCTCACAGACTGGATGTGGTTTAGAGAACTTGGTTTTACCAGAGTCTTTTGGACGCAGCTTACAACAGAGTTAAAGCTCGGGATTGTAATATTCGTGCTTTCAGGGCTTTTGGTGCGAGTTTATCTAAATAGCCTTAGAAAGGGATATTTTAGTAAGATAGAATCACACGAAATTCCGGATATGCACAAGCTAAACGTGTTATCGTGGGTGATATCTGTGATTTTCGGAGTTGTGGCAGCGTTTGTATCGGCTACGAGCACGTGGCAATCATTTCTCATGTTTGCGAACTCCTCAAAGTTCGGATTAAAGGATCCAATTTTTGGACTAGATATTTCGTTCTATATATTTAAACTTGAGTTTTTAACTAAGCTTAATTCAATCGCGATATTCGTTATTGTCGGAGTGGTTATTGTAACGTTAATTTACTATGCCGTTTTGCTTTCGGTAAGGAAACCGGATATTTTCGACAAGAAGGATGTCTTTGAGGATCTTGAAGCAGATGATGCAGCGAAAGAGGCACAGGCAGGAGATGAAACTTCGGCAGATGATGAAGTTAGGAGAGGACGTCCCGATAATAGCATTCCGTTCGGCAAGAGAGACCCTTTAGATGATGTCGCGAGAGTCATAAAAGGATTTACGGGTAAAGCGAAGGAGCAAGCTAAGAAACATAGAGAGAATAAACGCGAAGTCAATCGGTCAAATGTGGACCATCTATTTAGCCTAGCCTCTGGTAAGGCGATGATTTTAGGCGTTGTTTTCTACGTTATGCTAGGAATCCACTTCGTATTAAAGCAGTTCACACTCTTACATGCACATACTGGAACGGTGTATGGTGCTGGATTTACGGATATTGCTATTACGCAAAAAGTGTACCTGCTGGTTATGATTTTAGCGGTAGTTGGGGCGATTAGCTTGGTAAGGCACGTGCATAAGAAAGAATATCTTAAGCTCGCTAGAGTTCCAATGCTCATAATAGGGGTGCTTTTCCTCGGAACTATTCTTAAAGTAGGTGTTCAGAGCCTGATAGTTGCTCCAGATGAAATCAACAAAGAAAGCAAATACATCAAGAATAACATCCAATATACAAATCATGCGTACGGTCTAGACAAGGTTAAGGTCGATTCTTTTGCAGCACAGAACAATCTGACAGCTGCAGATATAGCTAGTAACAAACCAACTATCAGTAACATCAGAATCAACGACTATGAGCCTGTAAAGGACTACTACAATCAAACCCAGAGTATTCGTCAGTACTACGATTTTAATGATGTAGATGTAGATAGATACGATATAAATAGTTCTGAAACGCAGGTATATCTGTCGGCGCGTGAGATTAACGAAGCCAAGATTAGCGATACATGGATTAACAAGCATTTGAAGTACACTCATGGTTATGGAGTTGCGCTATCCAAGGTTAACTCCGTAACTGCAAGCGGACAACCGGATGTGCTCGTAAAAAATATTCCACCTGAGTCAAATATTCCTGAAATAAAGATTAAGAGACCTGAGATTTATTTCGGTGAGCTCACGAACAACTATATAATCGTCAATGGGGATGAGCAGGAATTCGATTACCCAGATGGGAATAACAACAAGTATACCAAGTACAAGGGCAAGGCAGGTATAAAGCTCGGAATTGTAAGCAGACTGCTGTTTTCAATCAGAGAGGGAAGCATGCAGATGCTCGTGTCGAGGAATATCAACTCGGATTCGAGGATAATCATCAATAGAAATATTCTTGAGAGGGTAAATAAAATTTTGCCGTACCTCGAGTATGAGAAGGACCCTTACATGACCATCGTGGATGGTAGGCTGTACTGGGTTATCGATGCGTATACGACGAGCAGCAACTATCCGTATTCTGAGCCTTATTCGGGTCAGATTGGGACGACGAATTATATCAGAAACTCGATCAAGGTGGTTGTTGATGCTTACAATGGAGATGTAAATTACTACGTTGTGGATGATAAGGATCCGATTGCAAAGACGTATGCGAAGATATACCCGACGCTATTCAAGGGTAAGGATAAGATTCCTTCGGGATTGAAGAAGCATTTTAAGTATCCATCGACGCTCCTTAATATCCAGGCTGGTGCTTACACCAAGTATCATATGAATGAAGTCAAGGTCTTCTATCAGAAGGAAGATCTCTGGGATGTTGCAAATCAGATATATGGCACAAAAGAGAGACCGATGAGTTCGAGCTTCTTCATATTTAATCTACCGGGAGAAAAGCGTGAAGAGTTTATAAATATGATTCCTTTCACACCTAAGTCGAAGCAGAACATGACAGCGATCATGATGGCGAGAAATGACGGAGATGAATACGGCAAGCTCGTTGTATATAAGTTCCCTAAGAACAAGACCGTATACGGTCCAATGCAGGTTGAAGCGCAGATAGATCAGAACTCTGAGATTGCCAAGGAGTTCTCGTTATGGAATTCATCAGGGACTACGTATAAACGTGGCGACATGTTTATAATTCCTGTAAATAATTCTATAATGTACGTAGAGCCGGTATATCTCGAGGCCTCAAATCAAGCGATACCTGAGGTTAAGAGGGTAATAGTCGCTTACGGAGACAAGATAGCATACGCATCTACACTGGATGAGGCGCTTGAGAGTTTATTTGGAGATGGCGCAGGGAATTCGGGCAGTGTTAGCAGCAATTCTTCAGGAGGTTCCGGTGGGGCTAGTGGCTCCAGTAACCAGAAAGAGCTGATTGGCAAAGCCAAGGAGGCGTATGATAATGCCGTGAAGGCCCAGAAAAATGGGGACTGGAAGGCTTATGGCGAGTATCTAGATGAGCTGTCTGGATATCTCGATCAGCTTGCTGGATAGGAAGCTAGGATCAAATTACTTTTTACTTTGCGAGATAAGGAGATGTTATGATAAATTTCGATTTGGAAAAAATGCTCTTTACACTTCCTGCTGAAGAACATGGAATTGAAACGGTAGCAAATGTGCTTCGTGCACATACGGAGGTCAAGTTCGTGTCATTTGCGGGTGTGGACCTTGGTGGACATTTTACGGATGAGAAAATTCCTATCAAGACATTCATCGATGATATGGAGAAGCTTCTTGAAAACGGGGTTCAGACCGACGGATCCAGCGTAGCGCTACCTGAGATTGCAAACCTTGCGAATG